>ERZ1023458.22-NODE-22-length-95283-cov-33.585973_pt1 | contig 95283 bp, 94 predicted proteins | sample MGYA00380527_ERZ1023458 | MGnify/ENA primary metagenome ERZ1023458 (study PRJEB33173, sample SAMEA4830409) | metagenome | study: EMG produced TPA metagenomics assembly of the PRJEB25223 data set...
CATTTGGATATTATAAGATAGATTTAGTTAGATTTCAAGAAACAGTTTAAAGCCCTTGATTTTCTACAAGTTTTACTTACAAAGTCGCTATTATATCGTCGAATAAAAATAAAATCGAGATAAGACAGACAAGTTAAGGCATACAAACAGTGCGGTAAATGAGCCTAACGCTGTCTTGGTTTTATTATTGGCAGACCAACATGCTTATCAAAAAATGCGTGCTGTCGCTTGTTTGGCATATTGTCCAATGCCATTGTCCACTGCTTTGGCAATGTCCATATAAAACACAGCAAAGTCATCTCCTGCCCCATTGTTGGCGATGACGCTTGGTAACCCCTTATCTGCCTGCTCACGAATGCCACTGGCTAAAGGCAGTTGCCCAAGTAATGGCACACCGTACTGGTTGGCAATCTGCTCACCACCGCCTTGACCAAAGATTGCTTCGGTATGCCCACATTGACCACAGGTGTGCAGTGCCATGTTTTCAACCAGTCCCAGCACAGCGATGTCGGTTTTATGAAACAGCTCAATGCCTTTTTGTGCGTCCATTAACGCCACATGTTGGGGTGTGGTTACAATGATGGAAGCAGTCACAGGAATGCGTTGTGCCAATGTCAGCTGGATATCACCTGTTCCAGGTGGTAAGTCAATCAATAGGTAATCAAGGTTTGGCCAATTGGTTTGATGAAACAGCTGCATCAATGCCCCTGTGGCTTTTGGTCCACGCCAAGCAACTGGGGTGGTGTCGCTGTCCAATAAACTGCCGATGGATAACGTTGCCAAACCATGAGCATTTATGGGAACAAATTGCTCGTTTTCGATGTCAGGTTTAACCCCCTCGATGCCAAGCATGGTTGGGATAGAAGGCCCATAAATGTCCGCATCTAACACCCCCACTCGATGCCCCATCTTCTGTAGTGCCAATGCTAAATTAACGGTGGTGGTGGATTTGCCCACACCGCCTTTACCTGAAGCCACTGCCACAATATGACGAATGCGTGGGTGTGCTTGTAAATCGCTTTGTCTGGGTGCTGAAGTGGCTTTTGTTGCTGGTTTTGGGTTGGTTTTGCTGTTGACTAAGCCTGCTGTGTCAGCTTGCTGGGGGTCTTTTTTAGATTTTAAAAAGCCAAATGCCATAAGTTTCCCCTTATGATATGAATTTAAGGATTTTGACCATTATCATGAACCGTGTCATGACCATTGTAACTGATGTTATGCTGACAGTATACTTATCATTCATGTTAAAAGCTTATCAATTTTAAAGCATAAAAACGTTTACGCATAAAAACACATGATTGACCTTTTTGTTACTTTTCATTGACTGTCTTAGTCTGTTATCATCATCTGTCATTATCGTCTGTCATCATTATCCATATTTTCACAAGATGGTAGTTAAGACATTCAATTTATCAGGACAATCAATTTAGGACAATTAAGGCAGCCACCCCTATCTGCCTAGCCATGTCTATTTAGCCACAGTTACCTATCCACCTAGCAGGAAATTTAAGATGTTATCAAAATGGGTTCGAGCCATATTACAAGCAAGCGTCTATGACGTTGCCATTCAAACACCACTTGAGACCGCCCCCAAGCTAAGCCAGCGTTATGATAATCACATTCGCTTTAAACGAGAAGATTTACAACCTGTTTTTTCTTTTAAACTGCGTGGGGCGTATAACTGCATCAGCCAATTAACGGACGAACAGCGTCAACGTGGCGTCATTTGTGCGTCAGCAGGTAACCACGCTCAAGGCGTGGCATATTCTGCCAAACATTTAAATATTCCCAACGTCATTGTCATGCCAACCACCACACCTGAGATTAAAGTCAATGCTGTTAAAGTGTTGGGTGGTAATGTGGTGCTACACGGTGATAGCTTTGATGATGCCAACCGCCATGCCATTGCCATCAGTGAAGCGGACGGCTTAACCTTCATTCCGCCTTATGACAACGCTCAAGTGATTGCAGGTCAAGGGACAATTGGCATGGAGCTTAACCAACAATGGCGAGACATGGATTATGTGTTCATCGCCACAGGTGGCGGTGGTTTGCTGGCTGGTGTGGCGGCATTTTTAGGAGAAGTTGCCCCCCATGTGCAGGTGATTGCCGTTGAACCAGAAGATGCCGCTTGTCTAAAGGCTGCTTTGGAGACAGGCGAACGCATTCGCTTACCACAAGTGGGGTTGTTCGTTGACGGCGTGGCGGTGGCTCAACTTGGTGAATTGCCATTTGAATTGGTCAGATTGCCAAAAAGTGATGGCAGTGGGGTCATTGTTAACCCCAATGTGGTAACTTGTAATAATGATGAAGTGTGTGCTGCCATCAAAGATGTTTTTGAAGAAAACCGTAGCATCGTCGAACCAGCTGGGGCATTGGCAGTGGCTGGCATGAAAAAATACATTCAAACCCATCAATTACAGGGCAAAAACTGCGTTGCCATCATCTGTGGTGCGAATATGAACTTTGACCGCTTACGCTACATTGCCGAGCGTACTGAAATTGGTGAAAATAAAGAAGCCATATTTGCAGTAACCATTCCTGAACGGACAGGGGCGTTTTTAAACTTTTGTCGTAATTTACATGGACGCAACATCACTGAATTTAACTATCGAGTACGCTCAAGCAATGCCCCAGATTCAAACGAGCTTGCCAGCATCTTTGTTGGTATCGCCCTAAAAGAAGGTGAAAAAGAACGCCAAACCATCGCAAAACAGTTGGTGGATAACGGCTATTTGGCACATGACTTGACCGATGATGAAATTGCCAAAACCCACATTCGCTATCTGATTGGCGGTCATGCTGACGTTGCCAATGAACAGCTGTTTCGAGTGCTGTTCCCAGAGCGTCCAGGGGCATTGTTAAATTTTTTAGAAAAACTGGGCAGTGACTTTAACATCACCCTGTTTCATTATCGCAATCATGGGGCAGCAGATGGTCGAGTACTGGTGGGTTTGCAAGCCACTCAAGGCAACTCAAGACAACTGCAAGATGCGTTAAATGACATCGGTTATGACTGTGAACCCATCAATGATAATGTGGGTTATCACTTGTTTTTAAAATAACAAGTTTTAAAATAACAAGTTTTAAAATAACATGTTTTAAGACAACGGTTTTTAAAATAACACGCCTTGCTTTACAATAATGAGCAAATACGCTAATCAACAAACAGACCAACTAACAGACAGACCAACGAACATATGAGCGACAACACAAACAGCAACACAGATGATAAAGTAAGGATAGACAAATGGCTATGGGCGGCTCGGTTTTTTCGTACCCGTAGCCTTACCAAAAAAGCCATCGAAGGGGGCAAGGTGCATATGGGTGGTGGTCGTGTCAAGACCAGCAAAGAAATCAGCATTGGCGATATAATCACCGTGCGTCAAGGCTCTGCCACCACCATGAGCGAAAAAACCGTGGTGGTGCAAGCCTTATCGGCTCAGCGTGGCAGTGCCAGTATCGCACAAACATTGTATGAAGAGACTGCTGAAAGTCGCTCACGGCGTGCCTTTTATGCCGAACAAAGAAAACTTGCCAATCTTGCCAGACCCGACAGCAAACCCAACAAAAAACAACGCCGTGAGTTACATCGGTTAAAATCACACCATTAAATTCACAACGTTAACGCCATCTTATTTTACCATCGCTTAACATTCACCTTACTTATCTTCATTTATCTTTACCTTAATTTCTTTTTACATTAATTTGTTTTTTACATTTCTTTTTACCTTAATTTATCTTCACGTTATCGAGCCATCAATATCATCATGCAGATTCTTTATCATCAAGACTTACGCAAAAGAAATACCATGGCATTGGCATGTACTGCCGATAAACTCATCGTTTTAGAACAAGAATCTGACATCACCAGCATCATGCCACAAGTGGCTGACGACGCAAATGGGTTTTTGCTGTTATCTGGTGGCAGTAACATCATCTTACCCAAACACCTAACAAAAAGTGTGATTTTACCAAGGTTTTCAGGCATTCATGTGCTAAAAGATAGCGAGTATGGTGTTGAGATTGAGGTCATGGCAGGGCATTCTTGGCATGAATTGGTGGTGCAATGCACACAAAATGGCTGGTATGGGTTAGAAAATTTGGCTTTAATCCCCGGTCTGGTGGGAGCAGCCCCTGTACAAAACATTGGTGCGTATGGTGTGCAAATCGAAGATTGCCTAACTTATGTGCGTGCGTATCACATTCCCAGTGGTCAATGGCACACTTTAGATAACAAGGCGTGTCAATTTGGTTATCGCAACAGCGTATTTAAACAAAATCCCAACACATGGTTGATTAGCCGTGTGGGGTTTCGGCTGCATAAAGATGCCACTGACGTTTGTGTGGATTATGGTGATGTCAAAGCGGTTGCCAACCACATTCAAGACATGCCCACTCCCTTAGATGTCATGAATGCTGTTATCAGTATCCGCCAAAGCAAATTACCTGACCCAAAAATCTTGCCAAACTGTGGCAGTTTTTTTCAAAACCCCATCATCAGCCAAGCCGATTATAAACATCTGCTGTCATATTATCCTGACCTACCATGCCATCACGTTCAATCCAGCAACTCTAACGAATCGTTGGTTAAAGTGCCTGCCGCATGGTTGATTGACCATGCTGATCTGAAAGGCAAAGGCATTTATCCAATATTAATCCATGATAAGCAAGCACTGGTACTCACCAATCACAGTAAAGTTGATGAACCACCTGCCAGCCAAGCGAACATCACTGCCACACAAAACTTAATCATTAGTACCGTCAAGGCAAGGTACGGCATCAGTTTACACCCAGAGCCCATTTGGATAAGCAGTTAAACCTTAAACCCAATAAACCCAAACACCGCCAAATATCCATTATTATCCATCATGACAATTTAATCTTAATGGGCTGAGATAGTTAATGGGCTGATAGTTAATTAGCTGATAGTTAATGGGCTGATATGTTTGCCTGTACCTGCAAAACATGAGTATTGGGGTCTTGACGGATTTGTAGAGCATCAAACACGTACCCTTGCATCTGTAATTGACTGATGGCTTGCGACACGGTGGCTTGGCTGTGGTGTTCAAATGACAGTTGTACGCCATTACCCGCTGTCATTACCTGGGGATTGGTGATGCCATGATGGCTCAATAATGACGATACTTGTGCGGATAACGGCTGAGAGTCGCCATCTTGCAACAGTTGACTGGCATCTTGTGGTTTTAGATTGCCTGCTTGCGACCGTAACCAAAAATAATCATTGACCTTATTGGTATAAGCTTGCTGGCTGGCTTGGGCATTGGTGTGTAAGGTCCATGCCCCAAACAACATCATCACCAATAAAAATGCCAACAACACCATCAACGCCATGCGGTCACGGGCGGACAGCTGTTGCCATTTGTTGGTTAAGTCGTACCATGTGTTGGTCAGGTCAAATTTTGGTTTAAGTCGTTTACTGATTCCTGCTGAATTTGCCATAAATCAAATTGCCATTGCATGAAATGAAATAAATTGCATAAAATAAAAAAAGATGCTGTGAACATCACATTTAAGACCCCAGCGTTACCACTAACTGTCCTTGTACTTGGCTGTTAGGAGTAGGCACGGTTGTGTTTGCTTGGGTGGTGGTATTCACCGTGGCATCGCTTACCGTAACATTGCTTACCGTGCCTAAGTTGGCATTCATACCTGCTTGTTGTAAATTTGCCACCAATGTGTCTAAACTTTGGCGATTATTTGCAAGCACAGTCATTTCTATCTGTTCTGGCTGCATATTTAGCACGCTTGCCACCACATCAGACTGTCTTAATAAGGCACTTATCTGTTGCATTTGTGTGCTTGTGGCATCATTTTGTCCAGCGGTATTGATAAGTTTTGGCGATAACTGAGTTTGTAACTGTATGCGATTGTTGAGTCGTTCGTTAGGATACCATGCTTGGTATTGCTCACGAATGGCAGTTTGAGTGGCTTGACTGGCGGTACTGTATTGCTGAATTTGCAAGGCATCAACCATTAACTGTAATGCCAATGCCACCATCATCACCATGATGGCAGTCTTAAGATAAGGCGATGCGATGGACGTGCGTTTGATGTGGTAAAAATTTAATGAATGTTGAATGGGCTGTGCCACAGGGGTTAATGTCGCTTGGCTGCCATGCACCGCAATGCCATGATGCAACAGTTGACTGATGCCTTCTTGCCAGCCATGACGGTTGCCCATCTGTTCTACGGTGGTGTGCCATATCGCATCATCGTCATTAGATGCCATAAGCCCAGAAGAAGAGATGACATACACATTGTCTAATTGTTCATCGTTCACATGGTTGGGTTGTGTTGAATGATTGACATGCGATGTCAGCAAGTCATCATCAACATCAGCCACATCATTATCTTGATTATCTTGATTTGCCAACCACTGTTGCACCATTAATGGCAGATAACCAATCGCCCCACCATGAGACACAGAGCGACGCATCAACAGTGTTTGCTTATCAAAATACAGATACACACTTCGCTGTCCCATTTTAGGAATGGGCAGCAACAGATAATCAGGCAACAACGCCACAAGCTTTAATCCAACCAGTTCGGTGGCGTATTGCCACTGCTCAATCTGAGCTTGTGGTAAGGCAAATAACTGATGTAAATTACCCACACTCCATGACTTAATCTGCAACTGTTCAACAGGCGTTAATGTCATCTCTTCAAACAAATACCGCATTCCTGACTCACCCAACTGTTGGCAACGTTTGCTACTTAACCATTGAGGCAGTTGTAACACGCTGGTGGACGGTATGTATAAGCACACATCAGCATTGGGGTGGTCTTTGGCAACCGCTGATAAATTGGCATGGCCATGCCAAAGGTCAAGTTTACCTGTTTGTTCTTCTTGATTTTGTTTTTCTTGGTAAAGATAAACATGGCTGGCTGTTTGGTTGGATTGATTGTTATCCATAGCAACAGCATCAAAAAGCGTGGGTATCCATAGGGTAATCATGGGTAAGGTCACTGAACTGATTTAGGGCGTCTGATTTAGGCTTGCTTGGGAATAAAGACATCGGTTTGCTTGCCAAGTCCTTCTACCAACACAGGCGTGTCAATCACTCGGGCTTCAGCAAGGGCATAGCTGACTGGCGTATCGCCTGTGAGCAATGCCACCAATTTGGCAACAATGGGCATATGACAGACCACCACAATCATTTGCTCACTCTCACTTGTTCCAAACACATCGCACAATGTTTGTAAAGCGACTTTGGCATCGTCATTAGGCGTGATGTTATCCATGATTTGTAAGGGAGCTTTGATTTGTGCAAAAGCATCGATAAACGGTTGTCTGATGATGCCACATGTTTGCTTGGCTCGGTGATAAGGGCTTGAGACAAATAAGGTTGGTAAGCCATATGTTTTGCCATAGTCGGTCAGCCAATGAGCGGTTTGCTCAGCTTGATATTTGCCAAGTTCGGACAGATGACGCTCGCTGTCTGGGTGAGTGTATGCCCCTGCGTCGCCGTGGCGAATTAAGATGATTTTCATTGATTTGCCTTTATTTATGAGTTACCCAATCATAAAACGCTTCAATGGGTATAAAAAAATGACTGCTTTTTCCCTAGAGTAAATTTTACCGTCAATCAGCTGATGCAACAGTGTCTATCCCTGCTTCTTATTCTTTTTTGGTTAAAGCACTTTGTATGTCCATTCCTTGACTTCACGTTGTCTTTTACTTTACGTTCTTATGTGGCATGACAAACTCCACATCACTTCTAAAGCCAGATTCCATTAAGTGTAATGCCACCCCTAAGGGGGCTTGGTCTTGATAAATCACGGCATATAATGCTTGAGTAATGGGCATATAGATGCCATCTTTTTTGGCTTTTTGATTAACTTGCTCAATGGTATTGAGACCTTCAGCCGTTTGTCCCAACTTTTTGATGGCATTTTCAAGACTTACCCCCTGTGCCAACAGCTTACCAATACGAAAGTTACGGCTTAATTCTGAACCACAAGTGGCGTATAAATCACCAACACCAGATAACCCCAAAAATGTCAACGGATTTGCCCCCATATGTGCCCCAAATCGGCTCATCTCTGCCAAGGCACGGGTCAGAATCATGGCTTTGGTGTTTTCACCCACATCATAAGTCGCTGCCATGCCCATGGCAATGGCATAGATGTTTTTTAATGCCCCACCCAACTCCACACCACGCACGTCATCACTGGCAAACACCCGAAAAAACGCCGAATGCAATGCCATCTGTACCGCATGACGCAACTGCTCTGACTCGCTGGCGATGACCGTACCTGATGGCATATTGTCCATGATTTCTTTGGCAAGGTTAGGTCCACTCATCACCCCATAACTCACTTCGGGCAACTCTTGGGTGATGATGTCGCTCATCAACGCAAAGGTGTCTTTTTCCATGCCTTTGGTTAAAGACACCACCGCTTGCCCTGTGATGTGTGGGGCAATATTTTGTAGCATCTCTCTAAACGCCGAGCTGGGTACTGCCACAAAGATGATGTCTTTGTCTTTAACACTCTCTGCCAAGTTATTGCTGAACTTTAGCGTCTCATCGAGTTGATGATTAGGCAGATATTTTTTGTTAATGCGGTGTTTTTGCATCTGTTTGACACTGCGTTTATTGCGTACCCATAACGTTGAGTCGCAACCATTTTTTGCTGCCATGTTTGCCATTGCCGTGCCAAAACTGCCTCCACCCAAAAACACCAATCGAAGTGGCGCAACATGGTCATGACTGGTCATCGTCTGTTTGACTGTTTGTTTGCTGGCATCAGTTTGGGCATTTGGTTGTTCTTTATCAGTATCCACTGGCAGTTTGGTTTTTTTTCGCATGTCCAATATCTCCGCCAAAAGCTTGCTTGCTTTGTCTTTATTGATGCCAAGCTTGTCTAAATTCTCGCTTAAGTTGGTTGGCAACTGTGGTTTTTTCATGCAATTCCCTTTTTAATCTTAACAGCAATGACATTGATTGTAACAGAAATGATATTGATTATAACATCAGTGGCAATATGACAGTAACAACATAACGATGACGATGAGAAAGCATCATAAGGTATATTGTAAACCAAATTTATGATGGTTATTGACGAAACTCAACAAAATCATCTACCAAAATCACTGCCCGTTCTGGCACATCACCCTGATACGTTCCCACATAAACAAATCCCACCACTTGATTGATGTCATCAACACCAAAAAATGCTTTAACCGCTGGCTCATTGGCAAGCAATCCTGTCCGCCATACCGTCGAAAAACCTTGAGCATCAAAGGCAAGCAGTAAATTTTGCACACTGGCGGCACACGCTGCTAACTGCTCCCAATGCGGAACTTTTTCATGGTCTTGGTAGCGGGTAACACACGCCACTATCATGGGGGCTCTTAAGGGCAGATTTTCAGTTTTGCTCAAACTCATCTCATCGGTTTGTCCTTGAGCAATGGCAGCAGTTTTTAACGCTTCACCAAACTGTTTTAACGCATTATCTTCTAGGACAACAAAACGATACGGATTGAGCGATTTATGGTCAGGGGCAGACATGGCAACTTCAATGGCTTGCTCAACTTGCTCACGACTTGGAGCAGGGGCAGTTAGATTGCCGATGGAACGGCGAGATTTGATAAAGTCTAAAATATCGGTGCTGGTTGGCATGTGGTGTTCCTTTGGATAAGTGATGTTTTGGGTAATCGATGTTTTGGGTAAGTGATGTTTTGGACAAATTGATTTGTATTGGCGTGATGGGTCATCTGCTGGTTAGTTTTTATCCAGCCGATGTGCTTGTTTGAGATACGCTTCAGATTGCATTTCCAAAAGCCTTGAGCGAGTCCGCTCAATCTCAAACGCCAGTTTTTCACCTTGATACAATTCTAAGATGGACTGCTGGGCTCGCACAAGCAACTTTACCCGACGATCATAAAATTCATCTACCAAATAAATAAAGCGACGAGTGGGGTCACGCAACTCATCGCTTAGTTTTGGCACATTATCCACCAATACGGTACTGTAATCGTTGGCAATTTCGATAAAATCACTGGCTGAGCGTGGCTCTAGGCACAACTGACGAAACTCACAATACAAGGTATTTTCAGTACGGGCGTTGATGCTGATTTGTCGCCCATTGATGCTGATGGGGTCTTTGCTGATTTTTTGCTGATTGGCAAGGCTGGCAAAGCGATTGGCAAGCCAATGGGCATTATCCTTGGTCAATGGTGATACATATAATTGAGCTTGTTGCAACACCCTTAGGCGATAATCAATGCCAGAATCAATGTTCATTATCTTGGTGTGTTTTTCTAACTCAGCAATGGCAGGTAAAAAACGGTCTCGATGCAGGCCATCTTTATACAAGCCTGATGGCTCAATGTTGGAAGTTGCCACCAAAGTGATGCCACGCTCAAACAGCAGGGTAAATAAATCACCCAAAATCATCGCATCGGACACATTGGAGACAAAAAATTCATCAAAACATATTAAAATGGCCTTGTTATGAATATTATCCGCCACACTGACCAACGGATTGGCCTGCCCTGACAACGCATTGAGCTGTTTATGCACATCTTTCATAAAATGATGAAAGTGCATTCGCATCTTACGCTCAATAGTCACTGTGTCAAAAAACATGTCCATCATCCATGTTTTACCACGGCCAACACCCCCCCACATATATAAGCCCTTTGGTGGTTTTGGATCTGGTTTAAAAAAGCCAAAAAAGCCTTTATCAGGATTAAAGTCTTGCAATTCACGACTGACCGTATCCAAATAAGTCATCGCCATGCGTTGCTGTGGGTCTTCACTAAACTCCGTAGATTGTAATGCTTGCTCATAACGTTGTAAGGGAGTGGGCCTCATCATGATTTAACTCCATTAAAAAGATGACAGGACAATTGAAGCTTTCTACTTAATTAAATTCTACTTAATTAAAGACGTATTTTTCTTTAATAACTTGGTCAACTCGCCCAATTTCCCATGAAAAAAATGTCCTGTGTCATCAACCACATCAGCACAAATACCAAAGTCTTGTGCAAATTTTGCCAAAGAACTCGGAGAAACCAACTCATCATGCTCACCATACACCATAAAGGTTTTTTCTGTTGGCAATGCGATGTTATCCAAAGAGTGCCTCTCAATCGATGGGGCAATCAATGCCAAATCAGTCAATTCAAAATCACCAATGCCCAAAAATGCCCCTTGTTCGTCAATCATTTGAGCCAAGCTCATCGCCACATAACCCCCAAACGAAAAACCACCCAGCCAAAGTTTACGGGCTGATGTTTGGTTGGCTATCCATTGCAACACCGTCAAGGCATCTTGAATTTCACCGTCCATATTGCCATAACTGCCTGTGGACTGCCCCACACCACGATAGTTAAACCGCACCACGTGCATAGGCTCATCTGGTTGCTCTTTGGCAAAATCACGGGCAAATCGGTACATGGTGGTTACGATTTTATTCATCATTGTGCCTTGCCCTAAAGGATTGGGGTGACACAACAACGCAATGCGTTCTACCGCAGTATCCATTGGGTCATCATTGTGCCACAAGGCATCAACTTGTAATTGACCTGCTGGTGCATCAATCAGTTGGGTGGGGTTATTTTTTATCATCGTTACTCAACTCACTGTATCAATCATCATTCATCATTGACATGAATTAAAAAATTGCCTGTCATTGTAACACGATAGGCAGCGTATCATGATACACTTATGTCATCTTATGTCGCTATTTTATTTTGGTTTTATCCTGCTGTCTTGTTGATATGGTGCGTTGATAATGGTTGGTTTATGGCGGTATTCTTACGTGGCTTCATCAGTGGGCATTTGCCTTAGTATCAGCATGGGTATCAGCATGTGTCTGGTCGCTTGTCAGTCCGTTGATGCCACGCAATACCCACAACAGGTTACAGGGTTGCCTGTGCATCAAGCGGTTGGCATCGCACCAAATCCCAACCAAGCTTATGCTCTTGCCAAAAAACGAGCCAATAAATTATGTAACACGCAACAAACGATGATATTAAAACAAGAAATCAATCAACACCATGGCACACGGACGAAGAAAAACAGTGTCTTTGGACGAGTGGGCAGTGTGGTGGGAAATATTTTTGGACAATCTTCTTATCGACAGGTACAACTGCCAGAATATCAAGTATTGATAAAATTTCAGTGTCAATCATTTTAGCATCGGTAAAAAATTGATAAAGGAATATGCAGCTGATATTAATATCACCCATCAATTAATGGTATGATACGCTTTTTTTGTTGCTTATTTTGTTGCTTATTTTGTCGCTGTTAGCAATGCAATTTGCTTGAATATTGCAATGTCGTCGTACGGTCGTTTTATGTCTCATCGCATCTCCCATCTTAGCCAATCTGCCACCACTCATTCTAACAATCATGCCAGTTCTAACAACCATATCAGTCCTAATGACCATATCAATTCTGGCAATCATCTTAATCATCAAGATGCTGATTGTATGGACCTTCATCACGCCGTTGATGATGTTAAGTTTCAATCTGAGCCATCTGAGCAAATCACACAACAAGCACATCAGCCAAAACACAATTTAAAATCCAATATGTCATTATGGACATACTCTTTATTAGGTTTGGGAGCAATATTGTCATTGATGCTTATCAGCAGTCATATTGCCAATCAACAAATGAAACACAACCATGTGATCATTGACATCACCGAAGAGTTGACTCATCGCTTGACCACACTGACCATTGACATAGAACAGTTGGCATTACTCACCCAAGCCAATGATGACCTTGTTGCCCTTATTCCTGCTGTTATTACTCAAGTTGAAGATAATGCAAATCGCATCGATACGTTGCTCCATCACCTACAATCAGGTGGACAAATACAAAACCGTGCTGGTGAAACGATATTAATACAAGCAGTCAATGACGTAAGTAACAACCAAGCCTTAGCCAATCTTAATCTAACATGGCAACGCCAACAGTCGTTGCTACAGCCCCTACTGACAAGTGGCACAAACTTCATTCATCATGATGACAACGACACACTGGCTTTAGCCAATTTTGCTTATCTAAATCATCAATCAATGGCTGACACCTTAAAACAATTAACACAAGAACGTAGGCAACAAAATGCGTATTGGACATCTGTTACCAAAAAGGTGTTTTGGAGTGGCTTTATTTTACTTGCGGTCTATTTATTATGGCTGGTGGTCTATTTTACTCGCCGTATCAAGCAAAGCAATGCTAAGATGCGACAAATCGCTCACTTAAATGATGAACTGTTTGCCACAGCTTATGATGGGCTGTTTTTTTTGGATATTGAAGGACGCATCACCGAACGACAATCGCCCACGCTAACATCCATCATAGGGATTGATAAACTGAGCCACCGCCGTTTTTTAAGCTTGCTTGAGCGACGCATTCCAAAAGCTGACCATGAACGTGCTAAAAGTTTCATCAATGAGATTTACCAAGGTTTATTGACCAATGACGACATTGATGCAAAAAATCCGCTAAAATCAGTGTCATTCATCGTTCACACTGACACTGACACATCATCAAAACAGTCATCAAAACAGTCATCAAAACAGCTGTCATTTTCTTTTACTTTATTAAACACAGCCACACAATCACAGCCATCACCATTATTTTCCACCCAAGCAGATGAGTATCTGTTAGTCAGAGTACGCCCTGCCAATATCACCACATCTGTATTGACCAGCCACCCGACAACGTTAAACCCAACAACGTTAAACCCGACAACGTTAAATAAAACCAACCACTCAACCAGCAAACATATCAACAGCACAGACTTGAATCAACTTGAGCCATTGCCACAGTTATTAACAATTATTGATGCCACAAGGTTACTGAGATTTATGAAACGCATGGACGTACGCCTATCCATGCTCAATCAAGCCCTTAACAATCACACTTTGGCATCTGGTCATATTGATTTTTTATTGCGTACGGCACACAGCATTTTGATTGATGCTAAAGCATCAGACTTACCGCCTTATGTTCAACATGCCACACAAATTCATCATTGTGTCCAAATGTTATCAACCAAACAAAACGTGCATTCATCTGCTAAAGATGATGCCCTTACCACGGCATTGCATGCAATAGAACAGCTTACCTTATTACAACAAACAGCGTATCAACAAGTGTATCAACAACGGCAACACTTGCCAGATGATTTGCCAGCAAATCAACCAGTTTGCCACCCAGCTTTAACAGATAAATTATCACTCACTATAACCAATGACTTAACAGCTGACAACCGAGCAACGGTGGCATCACTCACCCAATTTGTCGAAAATGAAGTCAAAACCCAACAAAAACACATTCATCTACACTGCCCCACATGGAATGAATCAGGACTTAGTAACACCCAGCGTTGCATGATTTATGACATCAGCTTACAGCTGTTGTCCAATGCCATTCATCACGGCATAGAGCCAGCCGCCTTGCGTATTGGCACAGGCAAAACCGCATATGGACAAATACGCATTCATCTGACCAAGACCAAAACAGCAGACGGTCATGCCTATGAGTTGCAATGCAGTGATGACGGTGGTGGTATTGACTTTAACAAACTGGTGCAAGATGCGATGACAGCGGGGCTAATTGAGCAAAAAAATGCCAAACATCTCTCTGATGAACAAATCATAAAACTGCTGTTTTCGCAAAAGCTTTATCGCCAATCGGTTGATAACAGGGTGGTTGATGACAAGGTAGTTGATAACAGGGTGGTTGATAATAATAAAAGTGGCACTGACGCAAATCAAGGAAGCGGTATGGGAATGCAGTTGGTCAAACATCATGTTAAAGCATTAAACGCCCGCCTATTCATTGATAGCCAACAAGCCAAATACAGTAAATTTCGCATTGAGTTTGTGGTCTAATGACACAACCATTCGTCCAATCAATTCAACCAACCCATCTAATAAATGAGCAAAATTGTGTTTAAAATAAAAGTAAGACCCTTATTAAGGTATCATTGACAATCAACTTATCTTACCAGACGCTTTCAACAAGCAAAGTTTTTAACAAGCAAGAAAGGAGCATCACATGCCATCATTTGACATTGTTTCAGAATTACAGACCTTTGAAGTCAAGCACGCTGTACAAAACACCGAAAAAGAGATTGCCACTCGCTTTGATTTTAAAGGCAGTAACATCAAACTTGAACTCAACGAAAAAGCCAAAACCTTGACCATCTTGGCAGATAATGACTTACAAATGGACAATGTCTATGCCATGCTCGAAAAGCATCTGATAAAGCGTGGTGTGGATTTACAATCGCTTAGCCCACAGGAAAATCAAGGCTCAGGTAAGCAAATTAAAAAATTGATTGATTTAAAAGACGGTTTAGACAGCGACACCGCCAAAAAAATCAGCAAAACCTTAAAAGAATCCGACTTAAAGGTCTCTGCCAGCATTCAAGGCGATAAGGTGCGAGTCACGGATAAAAAAAGAGATAACTTACAGTTAGCAATGGCGTTACTAAAAGAAAAAAGATTTGGTGTACCATTGCAGTTTAACAATTTTAAAGACTAGAAATTTAAAGACTAGAAATTTAAAAACTAAAAACATCTTTAAGCCTTACTTGGCTGATACGAACCAGACAAACTAAAGCCATCTTCTAACAGCGTGTCAATACTGATGGTCTGCATGGCACTGATGACGCAATTACGCCCCATCTTTTTGGCATCATATAAAGCAACGTCTGCCATGTTGATGATGTTATCAATACTGCGGTCTTGGCGAATAAAGTCAGCTTTCAGTTTTTGTTGACGGACGGCGACCAACATGGCTTTATCTTGAACATTTGACCAGCTGTGCTTAGCGGTAAGACTGTTTTTGTGGTCGTTTATGTTTTGGTCATTGATGTTTTGGTCAATGTTTTTTTGGTCATTGTTTTTTAGCTCATTATCATTAATGGCATTGATGTGCATGGTGGTCAGTTCAGCAGAGTCGGTTTCTTCTGGTTTTGACATGTGCCTGATTAAATCAACACGAAGCGTATTAATCTCAGCATCAGACAAACTGGCAACACCAAAACTTGCGGTTACCTCAATATGTGTCTTCTCAGCAGGCACATAAACTGGCACATCTGCCAAGCATCGGCGTAAACGATCGGCATATTTTAAGGCGTTATCATGAGTGGTTCTTCGCATCACCACCAAAAACTCTTCACCCCCATAACGACTGATCAGCACCATTTCACTGGATTTTTGTCGATAATGATACTCTTGGCTTTGCTGTTGTAAACGTCTTGCCACTTCTTTTAGCACCTCATCACCTGCCCCATGTCCATGAGTGTCATTGATGCGTTTGAAAAAATCAATGTCTAACAATATCACACTTAAATCTTGTGGTTCATGCTGATGCTTTTGGTGCTGATATGAATTGATGTCAAATAAATGCTTTTGTAACCAATCTATGGCGTAACGTCGGTTTTTGACCCCTGTCATGGTGTCATGGTCCGCTTGATACTGTAGAACACGGCGACTTTCGTCAAATAAGTGCATTAATTGCTTTAAAACTTTGACACTAAAGAAGGCTTTGAGTGTGGCAAACATCAATAAGCTGGCTTGTAAAAATACCCCTGAAAAGCTCTGCTTCACCTCAATTTGGTATAACATCTTGCTGTCATACAGTGTTGGTAGCTCAATGCCTAAAAAATCCATCAAGCTCAATATCATCACTGTAACCAGTTGTGCCAAAAACGAATACCATGTTGTGTGTTTATTACCCAACATGATGAACAGTAACGTTGTACTCACAAGGCTGACACCCAAATACAACGTATCACCACCATTGACTAAAAATATCATGGTGATATAAAACACCCCAAGCACCGCCAAACCATTATCAAGTTGGTGCAAGCGATGTTTGGCAGGTGGGCGGTTATTGACATATTTAATGAGTACTAAAATAACACCCATGAAAACTGTGCATATTAACCAAAATAAATAAACCCTAGATGGGATTAGCGCAGGCATCAGTTCATCTAAAAAAAACCATACCAACACAAACCACGCCCAGTACATCATCAGTTCATATAGAACACATGTCAATAACAGTGCCATTTGATTGGATTGTTGCCAATGAAACACCATCTGTGATAATGACTGATTAAGAATGTGTATGAAAGTCTGTTTCAAGCGTGTATCCAACTACCAAGTAACCATTTTAGATTATCCAACTTTAGATTATCCAACTTTTAACATACTAACATGTAACATACTAACATGCCGTTCTAAAAGACCCACCCAAATTCATAGGTTCTATATTCCATAGAATGGCTTATCCATTTGATACTGTTTTTTGATACTGTTTTTGCTATTCATTCATCAATGCCCAATTATAGGCAAAAAGAACCACACTGCAAGCCTTTTTAAAGTAAGTGGCTTGGTTGTGATTTGACATACATTAGTGCTTACATCTCCACCTAAATCAGAGATTATGGGTGGAGAATGACGCAGGATAGGTTAAATGTTTCTGGGGCAATTTAAACGGATTTTAAACGCTGTTTAAGATGGATTTTGGAAAGGCAATAAAAAACCCACTTTAATAAGTGGGCTTTCAGTGCATGAGATTGGTTAAGCGTGTGCAGTTTCAAATCGTGGGTCAGCTTGCATTTTATCAATCAATTCAACAAAATTACGGTCATGCTCTTGCTCTAACACATCAACCGCCTTATTAAAAACATCCGCAGGAATATCCGTAATATCCTGTACATCCATCGCATGAGCCACACCCGTAAACCGATTTAACGCATCGGCTGGCAACTCATGTTGAAACAAGTCGACTAAAATATGAAAAACACGCCAAAACGGCTGTTCTTTCATCTCAATTTCGATGAAATCATCCGTTGTGTCCATCACGTCTGTGATAATAATTGTTGCCATCATCTAACCTGTTATCAATACAATTCTGCTTTGTTGCTCTTTGGATAATGATAACAGAAAATTCAATAATTTTATACGGTTTTGCAAGTATAAATTACGCAAATCCAACGGCACAATATCAGACTTCGCCAGATGGTCTAATATTTGACTTTCAAGCCCACGCCATGCTTTTGCTTGATGTTTTGGTCTATTATCCATGAGATATTGATTCATACCATCAATTTCATGGGCTTCAAGTGCCAGCATAAAATCAATCGTTGTCCATTCTTTAGGGGCTTTATCCACTTCCATCACCGCAAAATCAGCGGACTTATCTTTTACCAACACCTTATGAATATCTGGATTATAACGCTCTAACATCACATCAAAATATTGTTGATATTCATCACCAACCACCCCTTCAGATGGACTTTGTGTACCGTCTAATTCCATTTTTAGGCGGTCAATCTCGCTAGGTCTTGCCACAATCCCTGCAAAACTTACCGTATTTACCGCACTATCATTAGTCAGTAACTCTAAAACCATATTATCTAGCCGATTAGCCAATTTTTCGGCAAACAGTTTAGCATGTTTATCATTGGCTAGTTTTAGTAAGGCAGTGAAACGGTCGAAATTATGATTAAAACTTGGGTCAATCCCAGCAGGTACTTGTGACTTTTCGCCCGTTTTTGGATTTTCATAATCCACCATCTCAAGCGGTGTTGGTTCAGATATGCCCAGCTTTTCGGCTTGGGCGTGGGTAAGCTGTTTTACCCAGTATTTTTTGCCATTCATTCATCAATGCCCAATGATAGGCAAAAAGAACCACACTGTAAGCCTTTTTAAAGTAAGTGGCTTGGTTGTGATTTGAGTTGTGATTTGACATACATTAGTGCTTACATCTCCACCTAAATCAGAGATTATGGGTGGAGAATGACGCACGATGAGTTAAACAAAAAATCAGCATAATCCCTAAAATAACAAAAACCCCATTTAAAGCACCTTTAAATGGGGTTTTCTTATAGTTAAAATTAAGCATGGGCTGTTTCAAATCGTGGGTCAGCTTGCATGACTGCCAATAACTCATCAACATAAGGCACAAGGATTGGATTGTTTCGATTTTTATAGATTAAATCATACGCTTCATTAAACTGTGCATCATCAAAACGGTCTAAACTATAATTTTTATCCATCAAATCCACTTCAGCTTGCATCAAAAAATCTTCATCAGCGACTTTTTTAGCCAAAGGCACAGTCACATTCTCAAGTAAAAACTTCGCCACCATACGAGTGATTTGTATGGTTACAAAGTCTTTTGTGTCTTGGGCATAAGATACAAATAATAGGCTCATGGTTGTTTATCCCCATAGATAAATACAACTTTTTTCTGTTGTTCTTTGGGCAATGATAACACATAATTAATCAGCTTTATACGATTTTCGAGTAATGTAATATACCGCAAATCCATTGGTACAATATCCGCCTTGCTAAAATGGTCTTGAATTGTTTCGATTTTACCTTGCCAATTATCGCCTTGTGCAAAAAACTCATTGTATTTACCCACTTTAAAAGGTTTTTCGCCATACATGGTAAATAAAAAATCCAATTTTTCACCAGTATTCGTAATCCAATAGTCAAAACCTGCTCTAGGTGTGCCATTTTCATTGAATTTAGGTTCAGGGCGTTCCAATCGCACGCCAAAGTATTCTTGATATTCTGCCCCCGTCATGGCTTCGCCTATCAACTCATCACCATTGGCAGGGTCATATAGCAACCGCACCACCTCTGACTGTGATACCGTAATGCCAGTAAAGTTCGCTACTGTAACAGCACTATTTACCATCATTTGTTCAAGTATCATATTTTCCACATCAATCCCCAATTTTTCGGCAAACAGTTTAGCATGTTTATCATTGGCTAGTTTTAGTAAGGCAGTGAAACGGTCGAAATTATGATTAAAACTTGGGTCAATCCCAGCAGGTACTTGTGACTTTTCGCCCGTTTTTGGATTTTCATAATCCACCATCTCAAGCGGTGTTGGTTCAGATATGCCCAGCTTTTCGGCTTGGGCGTGGGTAAGCTGTTTTACCCAGCATTTTTTGCCATTTATTTATTCATCTTATTCATCTTATTCATCAATGCCCAATGATAGGCAAAAAGAACCACACTGTAAGCCTTTTTAAAGTAAGTGGCTTGGTTGTGATTTGGCATACATTTGACATACATTTAAATTTGCCAATCATGCCACACACCGACTTGTGTGGCATTTAATTCTGCCACATCGCCCAATGCTCGCCATGGCATGCTGGTGCCATGAAAATCACTGCCCACAGACACTTGTAGGTCATGCTGTTGTATCACACGGTCAATCATTTTGCGTTTGCTCAGTGGCTCATCGGTGGCAGGCAATTCACACGCATCACCGCCATATTCAGCAAAGTCAGCCATCAATCGGCGAATACAGGTGGCAGATAGGTCATAGCGTGTGGGGTGTGCCAATACGGCTTTACCACCACAATGATGTATCAGTGCCACGCCATCTTGTAGGCTTAAAGCATCAAGCTTGACATAGGCAGGTTTGTTGTCTGCCAGATATTTGCTAAATGCAGATTGCACGGTGGGTACGTATCCATTTTGGTGCAATACTTGAGCGATGTGACTTCGCCCCACCGCTTTGGCATCACCAGACGCTTTGATAAGTACTTGTTGCCAAAGAGCATCAGCATCGATGTGTAAGATGTCAGCAAGTTTTTTAACCATGGCAAGCCCACGATTGGCTCGGCTGTCTTGGATAAACTGTAACTGCTGTTGCATGGCATCGATGTTGGTGAAGTTTAGCCCCACCACGTGAATGATTTTATTGCGTTGTTTGTCTCTGTCATGACTGCCTGTGAGCGTATAAACACAACTGATTTCTACCCCAAAGATAAGGGTTAATCCAATGCTTTTGGCGGCTTGCTTGGCCATTTGCAATCCACTGATGGTGTCATGGTCAGTCAATGCCAGTACATCTATGCCCCGATTTTTGGCAAGCTTGACCAGCTCATCAGGGGCATAAGTGCCATCAGAACAAGTACTGTGGCAGTGTAAATCATATTTCATCGATTGTCCTAATTGCTCATTTGGGTGAGTGAAAGCTAAGAATGCGGTTTTGGCTTTTTTTTATGCTTTGAATTGTGTAAACTTAGAATGATTTAAACTTAAGCGGTCTTTTTTATGGCGTTTAATGTTTTTATGGCGTTTAATGTGTTATGCCATCTGTGATGGCATTGTATGTTGTATGATATTAATGTCAAACGCATTTTGTTTGATATTTATTTTGATATTTATTTGGCTCACTTCCATTTGGTCTAACCTTATACCTTATATTTATTAATATTATTTGGTCTAACCTTTATCATGCCCGAAAGTACACCAAAAAGTACACCAATATGTTAGCAAGTTGTCATTTATGAAAGCCATTCTTGATTTTATTCCTTTGATTGCCTTTTTTGTGGTTGCCAAGCAATACGGCATTTTGCAAGCAGCAGCAGCGTTGTTGGTCGCTACGTTGGTGGTATATGCTGTTCATTTGATGCGACAAAAGGGCAAATTGGACAAACAACAATGGGTTGTGTTGCTGCTGACGGTGCTGTTTTGTGGCATCAGTTTATTGCTTCATGATGATGTGTATCTTCGTTGGAAATCCCCCATTATTAATGGGTTTTTTGCGTTCAGTTTGTTTGTCAGTGTTGCCATGAATAAACCGTTGATGAAGCTTGCCATGAAAGATGTGTTTGCTTTATCAGATATGGGCTGGAGGCGGTTGACGTTGGCTTGGGGTGGGTTTTTTATGCTGATGGCAACGTTACATTATATCACAGCCTTTATGATGTCCAATGACGCATGGATTAATTTTAAAACTTGGGGTTGGATACCGATTATGTTGCTGTTTATGGTTGGGCAGTTTGCTCTGTTAAAAAATCACCTTAACCCCAATCTCAGCAAACCACAAGAATGACGTTCACCAAAAAAATGCTTTTTATGTCAATGCTTTTTTATGTCAATGCTTCACGATGTTTTATGATACTGACTTTAACCAAAATACACCAACCAAAATACATAAATTAGGACACACAATGCCTTTATTCGTTCTTATCGGTCATGATGTTGCTGACAGCCAAACCAAACGCCAACAAGCCCGCCCTGCCCATGTGGCACGGCTAAACGCCTTGCAAGAACAAAACCGCTTGGTCATCGCAGGCCCTACTCCCATTGAGCATGGGGGTGAGCAGATGTCTGGCAGTGTGGTCATTGCTGAGTTTGACTCGCTTGATGCGGTACAAGCGTGGGTCAAAGATGAGCCTTATCTGCATGCTGGGGTATATGCCCATGTGGACATCAAGCCGTTTGTTCAAACCTTACCCATGCCTTAACATGAACGGTTGATGTTTATGGTTCAGCACATTTTTTATTCACAACATGCCAGTGGTGCAAATGGCAATCGACTGACCCGTTGTCTGTGCTTAAGCTTGTTGTTGATGTTCCTTTCTTCTGTCATGAGCATGACAGCATCAGCAGTCCCCAATACGACCCCCAAAGTTACTGTCATCAACAATGAGACCACAACTGACCCCAGCACCAACCCATCAACAAATGACCTTGAAACCCTTGCCAACCAACAACCCAGTGAAAGTAAGTTATCTGCTGCCAACCAAACGTTACTGACCCAAAACGCCAAACTTCAACGAGAAGTCAACGACTTACAAACACAAGTCAACGTACTGGTACATGAACGCAGTGGGCAACTTTATTTGTATGGTGTGTTTACCGTGATTGTCAGTCTGTTGGTGGGCTTTGGCTTAGGCTTGTTTGTGTTCCGTCAGCGTGAACGCTGGTAGTGGTTGCCCATGTCTAATAAACAACATCATTCAGCTGATTCCACAATTTCTAAAACAGCATCAATTATCCCTGCCAAGATTGATTGGCAAACCGATGATGCAGGTCATACTGTGCCTGTATCACGCCAGTTTGGTGATGTGTATTTTTCTAAGGCAGATGGTTTGGCAGAAGCTCATCATGTGTTTATTGGGCATAATCATCTGCCACAACGTTTTGCCAATTTGTATGTGTCATCACATGAGCAACAGCAAAAAATCTTTGTCATCGCTGAGCTTGGGTTTGGTACAGGGCTGAATTTTTTTGCCACTTGGCTGTTATGGCGACAAATTCGCAAGACACATCTCAATCAGATGAGCAATGATAAGGCAATCTTTCAGTTGCCACGTTTACACTTTATTAGTTTTGAAAAACACCCACTGACCCATACCGATTTAACCCAAGCATTACAAGATTGGCAAAACAGCCAACCCAACCTGGCGCCTTTAATCAGCGAATTTTTGGCAAATTACCCACCATTGGTAGCAGGGTGTCATCGCATCAATTTTGTTAATGACGCTCTGACATTGGATTTGTGGTTGGGCGATGCAACAGATAATTTGCCAATGCTACATGTTGGTCAGCCACACCATCTCAATCAGCAAGCATCTGGTCAAATCCATGCTTGGTATTTAGATGGTTTTGCTCCTGCGTGCAATCAGTCTTTATGGTCAGATGACATTTTTGCTCAAATTCAACGCTTGTCTGCCCCCAATGCAACGCTTGCGACATTTAGTTGTGCAGGGGTAGTCAAACGAAGCTTAGCTTCCATTGGCTTTGATGTTACCAAGGTTAAGGGCTTTGGGCGTAAACGAGAAATGCTGACAGCAAAATTAGCAACGAGTGGCATTCAATCTGCTGATGTCCAATCACATCATGCTTCCAATACGCCACCTTCAAGTACGCCACCTTCAAGTATGCCAAAAAGTGTGCTGGTTATTGGAGCGGGCATTGCAGGATTGATGAGTGCATGGGCGTTGGCAAATCGGGGCATCACAATCACTTTGATGGACAAAACCGCCCCACTATCAGGGGCATCAGGCAACCCCAGAGCTGTACTTGCTCCCAGAATGACAACACTGACACAGGTTGATAAGCATCTGCACAGCATGAGCTATCTGTATGGTGTTCGATTTTATCAACAAATAACCACCCCTTCGACAGCACCAATCTTTGAGCAAACAGGGGTCATAGACACATTAGCCAATGCCAATCCCAAACAGCCCAAACAAATCGACGACTATCCAGATGATTTTGCCATGATGATACATCAGCAAACTGTCAAAAAAACTGGCATGGTAACTGACATGGCAAAATGCCGTCATCTGTCCATGATTGACTTACCATTTGCTTATTTCCCCAAAGCAGGATTGGTCAATCCCAAAGCTTTAGCAAAACATGTTCTTGCTCACCCCTTGATTACTTATCAGACCGCTTGTGTTACCAGCATGACTCAAACCAAAACAGGCATCAAGGTTAACGTTCAAAACAAGCAGTCGCTGAATACCGATGCGGTGGTGATTTGTACCGCTTATGAAAGTTGTCTGTTACATCAGCAGATTTTTGATTATCGCAAAATCCGTGGACAAGTATCATGGTTTACCCCCACAGAAAATCAATGGCAATATCTGCCAAAAATACCTGTCAAATACGGTGGCTATTGCACACCTTTTACTAATTTGCCAAACGATGTTCTTTCACAAAAATCAAGCAAAAAAGCCAAGCAAAAAGCAAATACCCAAACCCTTTTTTTATTGGGGGCAAGTTTTGTGCGTAATGACACAGCGACTGATTTGCGTCCACAAGAGCATAAAGACAATCTTAATAAGCTCATCAATGCCCTTGCTGATACTGGCATGGCGTTTACTGACAGCGAGTCGATATTAACCAGCATCGACTGGCAGGGCCGAGCCAGTATCCGAGCCCAAACGCCTGATTATCACCCTGTTGTTGGGCGAATTGATGACCAAGTTGATAACCATGTTGATAACCAAGTTGATAAGCCAGTCAATGCCAATACAGACATAAGTCGCATTTGGACGATGAGCGGTATGGGGTCAAAGGGATTTGCCTTTGCACCATTATGTGCTGAATTACTTGCAGATATGATGACCAATGCCATTCCGCCAATGCCCACCCAACTGATGGCCAAACTGTCTCCTAACCGTGTGCGTTTGCAAACACCGTTAAATGACTAAAAAATTTTGTTGGCTTAGATTATTTTGCCCAACTTTGCCCAACTTCTTGTTACACTGACCATATGATGGTTGATTTTTATTTTAATTTTATTTCAATATTGACTAAGATGACCGCTTTATGACCAGACGTTCTGCCCCATTTGTACTGCCCCCATTTGCCAGTGAGGCTAACATCAATGACACACTGACCACTGATGATAAAAAACTTGCCAAAGACCTATTATCAACCCTACAAGCGGACATCGCCAAAATGCGAGAAGAACAGATACCACCAGACATCTTGACCCAAGTACAAGACATGCCAATTTTTTATGGCAATTTGGAGGAAGTAACCGCTTACCAACAGCGGTGGCAACCACTCATAGACCGTGCCATGGCGTTTTATCCTTCTGCTTATCTGCCACCTGATTATCTGCCTTTACCTGCCAGTCTTGAACTGCCACAATTTGTACAGCGGGTACAACGTTTACATCTGACCAAAACCCGTGCTAAAGAGTCCAAAAACTTCGGCTCGCTGGGTGCATTGATACACAAATGTGGTGAGTATCCAGAAGCCCAAGTCCTTGCCATGCAACGTGCATTTGATGGCGATGATGATGTGCGCTTGGTGGCTCATCGAGAGTTTATCGACCTAAGGGCGTATGTCTTTGCCAAAGACCATAAGGGTAAAGAGCTTGACCCAGTGAGAATGCGATTTTATCGCACAGGGCTGATTGTCCATGCTTTAGATGGTTTTGAGATTATTGACAGTCGCCAAAAACCACGCAAACGCCGTAATGATGCTTATACCAACCCCATTGCTGATAATGGTATTTGGAAGGTGTTTGTTAAAAACTAAACACTTAATTAATGATATCAACATACCAATTATACCAATAAGGACACTGTATGTTTGCTGCTGCCGCTGGCGGGTCTGATTTGATGTTACAAGTAACGCTGTTTTTGGGAGCAGCGATTGTCTTTGTTCCGTTGGGTAAACGCCTTGGTGTTGCCAGCGTACTGGGTTATTTGATGACAGGATTATTACTTGGCAAGAGTGGTTTAGATGTCGCAGGCAATGCTGAGAGTTTGTTGCATTTTTCTGAGTTTGGCGTGGTGATGTTGCTGTTTTTAATTGGGCTTGAGCTACAACCATCACGCTTATGGGCGTTGCGTCGTTCCATTTTTTTGCTCGGTGGCTTGCAAGTTACGGTTACGGGTGTGATATTGATGGTATTGGTGAATCACCTGTTTGGGCTTAGGCTGGATTCATCATTCATCATTGGCTTTGGTCTGGCATTATCGTCAACAGCCTTTGTGTTGCAGTTGTTGACTGAACGACAACAACTGTCTGCCACGCATGGGCGTGAAGCATTCACCATTTTATTATTTCAAGACATTGCTGTCATTCCATTATTGGCGATTATTCCATTTTTAACAGGGGTGCGTGAGCAAAGTTATGATTTGATATATTTTGCCAAGGTGGTGGCAGTATTTGGTGGGTTGTTTATTGTCAGTCGCTTTGTGGTGCGTCCTTTTTTTCGTTTTGTTGCTCAAAGTGGGGCAAACGAACTCATCACTGCCGTGGCATTGTTCATTGTCATGGGAGTGTCTATTTTAATGGGACATTTGGGCATTTCGATGGCACTGGGCGCATTTTTAACAGGGGTCTTGTTGGCAGATTCTGAATATCGCCACGAGTTAGAAGCCAGTATTGAACCATTTAAGGGGCTGTTGCTTGGGTTATTTTTTATGTCGGTAGGCATGTTGACCGACATTAAGCTGATTATTGATAACCCCTTGCTCATCATCGGTGGTGCGGTTATCTTAATGCTGATTAAATTTGTGATTTTGTCAGTGATTGCCAAACTTTTGGGCAATCGCATACCAACAAGCTTGCGTCTGGGCGTGGTGTTGGCACAAGGTGGTGAATTTGCTTTTGTGCTGTTTAGCACCGCCAACAGCCAAGGTCTAATACAAGATGACATTGCCAATACGTTAACCCTACTCGTTACCCTCTCAATGGCATTAACACCTTTTGCCATGATGCTACTGGATAAAGTGGGTGAGCCTTATTTTGCCAAACGACAGCCCAAGCGTGAATACGACACCATTCCCAACCATGAACACAGGGTCATCATTGCAGGCTTTGGACGTATGGGACAAATCATCGCACGGATACTCAGGCTACACAGCATTGAGTTTACCGCCATCGAAAACTCTGCTCACCAAGTGGATTTTGTGCGTAAATTTGGTAACCAAGTTTATTACGGTAACCCCAAAAATCCTGAAACCCTAAGAGCGGCTGGCATTGATAAAGCCAAATTATTTATCTTGGCTGTTGATGACATAGAACAGTCTGTCCAAACCGCCGATCACATCATTCGTCATTATCCCAACTTAACGTTATTGGCAAGGGCACGCAACCGTCAACACTACTACCGTTTAAAAGACATTGGCGTGGTGCATATCTGGCGAGAGACTTATTTAACTTCATTAGACATGTCTCGAGAATCTTTACAAATTTTGGGCTTAAGTCCAGAAAAAGCCATCGAGACCATCCGCACCTTTCGGGATTATGATGATGCCTTATTGGCCAAACAACAAGCCATCTATGATAATGAAGCTGAACTGATAGCCACAGATAAAGCTGCCCTTGTTGAGTTGGAGAGTTTATTTGACGAAGACATGACACAAGCTAAGAATATTGACAATCAAGTCATCAACACCTTGACAAATGCCGAAGTCAGCAAGCAAAAATAAGCTTAAGAACTCATAATCAAAATACACAGCCAAAACACACAGCCATCATATCAATCCATACATTTGGGTGGTTTTTGCTTATGATTAAGTGAGCTGGTACATCGCCAACGGTTATCTTGGGTGTGGTAAAACAGCATCTTTTTACCATTGAGATTGCGATTAGGAAAAGAGATGTCCACAAATGTTGCCATAACCGCACAATCCGTCTGTATGCCTGCCACGTTATCCACCACTTGCATGCTCATCTGATGCCCATCAGCGGTAATGGGCAGATTGACAGGACAAACCCCAGTTTGTTCAAAAATAGCCGCCACTCGAGACTTAGCACTACTGGCACGGTCATAAGTGGCGTAAATGATTTTTTGTGCTTCACTTTTGGCAAAAATGGGCAAAAACTGCACCTGCACCACCGCCACAACAAACAACAAAAACCCCATTGCCAGCCCAAGCCCAAACACGCTCACGCCACCTTCTTTTTGTAAAAATGCTTTTTGTGCCACGTCATCTTTAGGGAACTGCTCAAGGGCATCAGCAATCTCACGCCGTGCCATGCGATAATAATAAGCATCTGACCATCTTGCCACCATCACCGACCAAAATAACCACACCGCCCCACCTATCAGTATCCGTATCGGCATCTGCCAAACATCTGCCATACTGCCAATAAACAAATACTCACAAAACACCAAGATGATGGTGATATTAAGCTGAATAAATGACCAACCTGCCACTGAATAAACAATGGCATCTAAATAACGTTTGCGATACAACAGCCAACCAAAGGTAACAAAAAACGCTGCCCAATGCCATTTGGCAGACAGATGGTTCTGCTTATCAAACTGCTCAAACCGCTTAAGATAATAGGCTTGCGAGCGATGCCCAATATACCATTGGTCAAGCTGTCTACGCTGTTTATCACTTAGCTGAGCTTGATAAAATGGCGGTGGTGAATCGGTTTCGATAAATAGCATTGCCTTGACTCCGTTCCCCCATCGTTCGTGGGTTATTGGTTCGCCAGTTTGGTTTTGTTTGTTTAAATTGTTTGCAAGATTTGGCGTGGGTTTCATTAATGGTTTGAATGGTGATGGTTTAAATGGTTTGACCATGCAAGCCCAATGGGTCACCGCTACCCTTTGTATATTGGATATATTGGGTATATTGGTTTAAATCGTAAGCAGATAGAAATTTACCTTTGCAAATTTACCTTTGCATTGTAGATGCTGAAAACTTAAGTCATTAACATAATTCCACACAAAGTTAACCGAACCGCTTAGGTGGTTTGGTTGCTCTGTGTGTTTGTCTCGTATGCACAGCTTGAGTGCTTTTATGAAGTTATTTTAGCAAAATTTATACAAGCGTTATGGCATATGAGTTACCTTCAATTCTGTGCATAAAGTCCTGTGCATAAAATCTAGGGCATCGGAGAGTAAAAGTCCCTTACCCCAATAGCCATCATCACAAGTTTTGGCTTATAATTAGCCCCATTATAGCACCCACGCATGACAGCACACACGTAAAACCAACTTTAATTGATAAATACTTTAATTGATAAATATTTTGACCAATAAACACCCACCCCATGAACATACCAAATATGAACTCAGCCAACATGAACACAGAAAACATCACCAATGACCAAGTAGCCAATAACCAAGCAACCAACGGTTCATCTAAAGACAAACAACCTGCCCATCTCCGTTTTGTCAACACCTTTATGAAACGGCGAACACACATGAACAAAATGGCAGAGCAGGCCTTAACTGACCCAAGTTTTGCTCATTACTTAGTTAATGGCCAAGATGGCGACATCACAGGCATCACCAACTTGCGACAACTGTTTACCGACACTCACAATACAGCTGATGCCCCCCTGACGCTGGAAATTGGCTTTGGAATGGGGGACTCATTGGTCAAGATGGCAGAGCAAAACCGCCAGCATAACTTTGTTGGCATAGAAGTGCATGAACCAGGCATTGGCAAATGTGCCTATATGGCAGGTAAACTTGGGCTTGATAATCTCAAAATCATCAATGGCGATGCCATAAAGCTCATGCAACAACTGCCAGATGAACACATCGACCACATTCAACTGTATTTTCCTGACCCTTGGCAAAAAAAACGCCATCACAAACGCCGTTTTGTCAGCCCAGAGCGGGTACCCATCGTGCATCGAGTGCTAAAGACAGGGGGTTGGTTTCACACAGCAACCGATTGGCAAGACTATGCTGAATGGATACTCAATGTGTTGGATAATTTTGATGGATTCAGCAATACCGCAGGGGTTGGCAATGCCACCCCACGACCAGCATTTCGTCCGATGACCAAATTTGAAAAACGGGGCATTGAGCGTGGGCATGGCATTTGGGATTTTATTTTTAGCAAAACGGCATGAGTTTTACCGCTCACCAAATATTGCTGTCCCTACCCGCACCATGGTACTGCCATGATTAATCGCCATCTCCATATCACCACTCATGCCCATGCTCAGCGTGTCCCACTGCTCAAGCTGTGGATAACCGTTGCTGATGTCATCAAACAACGCTTTTGTGCGAACAAAGGCATCTGTGCTGTCCTTAGCAGGAATGACCATCAGCCCACGCAAATTGAGCTTAGGATATGCCATGATACGCTCAACCAGTGCCATCACGTCGCTGGGGTGGCAGCCAGACTTACGGCTTTCGTCATCAATGTTGACTTGAATCAGCACATTAAGGGGTGATAGGTCATCAGCCCGTTGGTCGTTGAGCCGTTTGGCGATGATGTCACGCTCGATGGTATGCACCCAAGCGAAGTGTTTGGCAATATCACGAGTTTTATTGCGTTGAATATGACCAATATAATGCCACACAATGGGCATGGCATTATCCTTTGAGGTATCTGTCAACTCATTGAGCTGGCTGATTTTTTCCACCGCTTCTTGTAGATAATTTTCGCCAAAATGTTGTTGTCCTGCTTGATACAGGGTGTTTATCATTTCAACAGATTTGGTTTTTGAGACTGCCAGCAAGATGATGTCATTGGCGGATTTGGTCAATTTGACAGATTGTGATTGCTGTTTGGCATTGCAAACTTGAGTGATTTGCTCTTTAACCATTTGCCATCGTGCCATCAGAGCTTGACGTTGGTTGTCTGTCAGTGTGTTAGATTGTTCAAAGGCTTGAGAATGATTGGGCATGATGTGTCCTTATCGGTTTTGATGGGGGTTGATTTTTATGTTTTCAAAAAAGATGCTTACTAAGATGGTGGTTTTGGTCATTTTTTACTCTGACAAATCCATCAAGTCTTGCTATTATAAGCAAATGACTGTGATGTCTATTTTATGACACATCTTCATCAGTTCATAAAGCCTTTTTAATAAAAACAACCGTAAGGAACTCTATCATGAGTCAAGTCAGTATTGAAGATTTGTTACGCTTTGTGGTGAAAAACAAAGCTTCGGATTTGCACATTTCAGCAGGTCTGCCTGCGATGATACGTGTCGATGGCGAAGTTCAACGCATCAACATGGCCCCCCTAGAACACAAAGACGTACATCAGCTTATCTATGACATCATGAACGACAAACAACGTGCAGACTATGAAGAGTTTTTTGAAACTGACTTTTCTTTTGAAATCCCTAAACTTGCTCGCTTTCGTGTCAACGCCTTTAACCAAAACCGTGGAGCAGGTGCGGTATTTCGTACCATTCCATCAGAAGTATTGACCATGGAACAACTTGGCATGGGTGATGTGTTCAAAAAAGTGTCTAACTTTAAAAAAGGCGTGGTGCTGGTTACAGGACCGACAGGCTCAGGCAAATCCACCACATTGGCGGCGATGATTGACTATATCAATGAGACCCGTCGTGAGCATATCTTGACCATTGAGGACCCCATTGAGTTTGTCCATGAATCCAAAAAAAGCTTGGTCAACCAGCGTGAAGTTCACCGTGATACCCTAAGCTTTGATGCTGCATTACGCTCAGCTCTTCGTGAAGACCCTGACATCATCTTGGTGGGTGAGATGCGTGACCTTGAAACCATTCGCCTTGCTTTGACTGCTGCTGAGACAGGACACTTGGTGTTTGGCACTTTGCACACCAGCTCTGCGGCTAAAACCATTGACCGTGTGATTGACGTGTTCCCTGCTGCCGAAAAAGACATGATACGAGCCATGCTTTCTGAGTCATTACAAGCGGTTATCTCACAAACCCTACTGAAACGTCAGACAGGAGGTCGGGTAGCAGCTCACGAAATCATGCTTGGCACGCCTGCCATTCGTAACCTTATCCGTGAAAACAAAGTTGCTCAGATGTATTCTGCCATTCAAACTGGAGCGGGCGAAGGCATGACGACGCTGGATCAAACCCTAAAAAACTTAGTCAGTAAAGGCACCATCAGCAAAGAATCTGCCCGTGCGTATGCCAAACAGCCTGAAGCTTTTATTTAATGCTCAATGAGAGACGTTTATTATGGATTTTGATAAATTATTACAATTAATGGTAAAACAAAACGGCTCAGATCTATTCATTACCGCCAATGTGCCACCATCTATAAAAATTAATGGTCAAATCATGCCTGTGAGCAAATCACCATTATCACCCAAGCAGACCATGCAGCTGGTTACCAGCATCATGACCAACAGCCAAAAACAAGAATTTGAAGAGACCAATGAGTGCCAGTTTGCCATTAGCGATAAAGGTGAGACAGCACGCTTTCGTGTCAGTGCTTTTATCCAACGAAACCACGCTGGCATGGTACTGCGTAAAATTGAAACAGAAATCCCCACGGTTGAAGACTTAAATCTGCCCATCATCTTAAAAGAATTGGCGATGAAAAAACGTGGCATTATCCTATTGGTCGGAGCAACAGGCACAGGTAAATCCACCACCCTTGCCGCCATGATGGGCTATCGCAATGCCAACTCTCGAGGACACATCATCACCATCGAAGACCCCATTGAATACGTCCACGAACACAAAGGCTGTATCGTTACTCAACGTGAAGTGGGTATTGACACCCTATCGTTTGAAGCGGGGCTAAAAAATACCCTGCGTCAAGCCCCAGATGTGATTTTGATTGGGGAAATTCGTAACCGTGAAGTCATGAGTTACGCCATTCAATATGCCGAAACAGGGCATTTGGTATTTGCCACCTTGCACGCTAACAACGCCAACCAAGCCATTGACCGCATCATTCACTTTTTTGAGGCCGACCGTCATAATCAACTATTTATGGACTTGTCGCTCAACTTACGTGCCATCATTGCCCAACAGCTGATACCCACACCAGATGGCAAAGGGCGACGAGCAGCGATTGAGATTTTGTTAAATTCACAACTTATCAGTGACTTTATTCGTAAAGGAGAAGTCCATGAAATTAAGCCTGTGATGAAGCGTTCTCGTGAGCAAGGCATGCAAACCTTTGACCAAGCCTTATTTGATTTGTATGAAGCAGGTGAAATCACTTACAAAGATGCCCTTAAACACGCCGATTCTCCCAATGACCTACGCCTACAAATCAAACTAGAAGGCAAAAATGCAGGTCAAGACATAGATGATGACAACACATTGTCTTTAGACATTAATGAATGATTTGGACATTAATGAATGATGTCGCAAGCCCCACCATCAAACTCAGCGGTAATGGTGGGGCAGTTGCTTAACGTCATGAATACTCACACACTTTCTTTTCTTCATCATATCGACCACCACCGTCTAAGCAGGCATCTTTTGCATCACAAGCGGTAAGCAACCCTGCCCCTAAGGTCAGTACCAACATACCTTTTATCAACATCTCTTTAAACATGATTTCTTTTAATGGCATGCCACTGCTCCATATGCTCATTTAAATTCTCGTTTGAACGAACGAATAATATTATCATCAGTTTTATGACGATTCTATACTTTACGATTTTATACTTTCACGACAAGATTCGTTGGCACAAATGCCATAAAGCACCAACGAATGTCCAGATAATTTAAAACCATGCTCTTTAGCAACCTGTTTTTGTTGTGCTTCAATGATGTCGTTATGAAACTCAATGATTTTACCGCACACATCGCACACCAAGTGGTCGTGGTGTTCTCCGTGAGATATCTCAAATACCGACAAGTTATTTTCAAAATTATGCCGTTCAACAATGCCCGCCTGCTCAAACTGGGTCAATACTCGATAAACTGTCGCCAAGCCCACATCTTCTCCTTGGTCAATCAAGGCTTTATACACTTCTTCTGCACTCATGTGATGCTGTTGAGCATTTTCTAGCAACTCTAAAATTTTTACCCTTGGTAAGGTAACTTTTAGCCCAGCTTTTCTAAGGTCTTGATTGGTATAAGCCATAATATTCTCCATATTTAACGAATAACGTCCATCATAAAAAAATTAAATGATAAAGTCGCTTAAGGTGAACAAAAACCAAACAAAAACCCAAGCCAATCTTGTTTAGCAACTGATACAAAATGACATCACCCAAATTGCATAAATAAGGCATTTGCTTTATCATTGTTTGACCTTTTTATCTTATTTATCTTACTGTTTTTTTAATTAAAATGAAATGACCATCATGAATGTCTTTACTCGATTTATAAAAAACCCATTCGCCATCACCACGATGGCGTTGAGCATCAGTGTTTTGGGTGGCTGCTCACTATTGTCTGTCCATACCATCGACATACCCCAAGGCACTCACATCACCCAAATACAAGCCAAACAAATACAAATCGGTATGGACAGTGAACAAGTACTGTATCTATTGGGCAGTCCTGCCGTCAACGACACACTCAATCCAAGACGTTGGGATTATCTGTATGATTACACCGCAGGGACAGACGGTAAGCGACAAGGCAAGCTCAACACTCACAACGCTAAGCAACGTTTGAGTGTTTATTTTGATGAACAGGCAAAAGTCAGCCGCATTGAAGGCATCGAAACCTTACCTATCAGATAGCCCTGTCAGATAGCTGACACATTAGATGGTTCACCAAACAGCTCAGCAAATGGCAAAAGATAAACAATGACTGCCTTATGTGCGTTAGGACAATTAATATGGTCAGTCAGTGATGGTGGCTACTTTTGTTTGCGTCTTTGCATCGGTTCAACGCTTAATGCTCGATAGACTTCTACCCTATCATAAGCTTGCAACACATAACTTAAGGGTTGTTTTTGGGAAAATATCCCCACTCGCCAATCTTTGGCAGTGGGTTTTTGTTCATCTTGATGTGCCTGACACCATGCTTTAAGCTCAAAAAATTCATCAAGCCAACCACACAGCTTTAATGCTTGATAAATGGTCGTACCACTTTTGACTTGTAACGACTGATACAGTTGTCTCTGGCTGATTTTATGTGTTTGACCATCAGTTGGTTCATCAGGAGCATACGCCAAAGTAATCGGAATGTGGGTCATTGATAGGCTCACTTTATAAATACAATCTAAAACATAAAACATGTCATCTAAAATCAGACAATGTTCACAAAAACACCTCTGAAAAAAAACATCACCCCAACCAAATCTGTACCCAACCCACCATCGCAACCAATAATGCCAATGGCACAAAAATACGAATGGCAACACGCCATAGGTTATAATTGATTTCGCTAGAGAAGTTTAACGATTTTCTTAAATGACTGATTTTCATCTGCCAACCCACAAAAATGCTTAACATCAATACGCTGATGATGCTTAGCATCACCGTCAATCCCCACAGCACATAAACTGGTAACACCACCAGCACCAATGCTGGCAACAGCATCAGCATTGACTTTACCAATCCTAATCGCTCTTTGACTTGAATCATGGTCATAGACACCAAAGCGATTGCCAAACTCACCCCTGCCATCACCAACAGCCCAGATGCCAATGTACTGCCCATCTTAGCACCTTGTACCAACGTTGTGTCAGTAGACATCAGCATCAACGTCATTGATAAGGTGGCTTCTTTACTTGCCACCAATACCATCGCCACCAGTCCCACCACCACTTGCACCACCAAAATAGGCAACACCTGCCGACTGGCAGACGATTGAGATTGAGCAGATTGATTGACCTGATTTGGTTGGGCTTGGTTTAAGTTGGTTTGGCTTAGCTCCCACCAATACACACCACCACCCACAGCAAAGCAAAGTAATGCCAACGCCACTGCCCTTGCCCATTCAACCAAAGAAAATGCCGTCATCTGCATATTGGTCAGCTCAAAACCATCTGCCAGATGAATGCCAATGGTGGCAAGCACCGCCAACAATGCCAATAACAGCATGGGTTTTATCAAACCAGACCCCAGCACACTTATCATCAGCACCACTGCCATCAACAACGCCCCAACCACAAACGTTGGCAACACCACCCCCACCATGGCAAATAATGCTTGACCATGCACACCAATGGTGGCAATCACCAAAGCCGCCAAAGATAAGGCTGTCAACTGTGCCAACCACCCATAGCCACGCCATGCCATGCTGGAATCGGATTCTCTGGTTAATACAGGCATCGCCAACAAGGGAGATTGCCCACTGCGTCTGGCAAGCCCAATCTCAGCAAACAACACGGGCAAGCTTACCAATAGCATGGCAACAAGCCACGCCAACCAAAAATCCATTTGACTGGCATAAGGCTCAGCAAACCAAGTAAACAAAAATAACGGCAACACACAAGCCAATAAATAAGAAGCAGAAAGTTTGGTTGATTGCATGACTGTTCCAATCACGGTTAATATACAATTAAAAAACAGCTAACACACAGTTAAAAAAATGAATTGATAATTAAAAAAGTTAATAAAAGTTAATAAAAGGTGAAACAAAACGCCCCATAAAATTCTCATGACTTTATGGGGCAAGATGGGGCAAGGTATGATGGACAAAGTATGGGAAAAGACAAACACAAAATGACCATAAAATATCTGTCTATCGGCTCAAAATATGTGGATTAGTGCAATCCAGCAATCAAGTCTGACAGCATGGCGATGTCTTTGTCAGATAAGTGTTTTGCCACCATCTGCATCATGCCTTTTTCACCTTCTTTGGCAGCATCGTTGACACGCATCTGGTCTTTACTGACATCATCTTCACGACCAGCAGCACGAAATAACTTTAACTGCGTGGCAACATAAGCCGAATGCTGACCACCCAAACGTGGAAAACCTGCCCACGCATTGCCTTGACCTTTAGGGTCATGACAGCCAGCACACGGAATGACGCCACGACTCTTATCACCACCTAAATACAATTTCATGGCTTGGTCTGCGGTGGCAGGGTTGCCATAACTGACACCCCAAGGCTGTTGACTGGCATAAAAAGCTGAAACATTCGCAAGGTCTTGCCGAGATAAGTTAGCAACCTGTGCTTGCATGATGCCATTGACTCGATGACCAGACTTAAAGTCCAGTAGCTGTTTGTACAGATATTTGATGTGCTGACCGCCCAAGTTCGGTTGTGACGGCACAACGCTAACCCCATTGACACCATGACAAGCGGCACAATTATTCTCTGCAATGGTTTTGCCAGCTTCGATGTCATGCTTAGGCACGTTGGTGGCTGCCAATGCACTAACACTGAACAACGACAAACTGACGGCAGTGAGCAATTTTTTCATCGATAAAATCCTACTTACTTAAATTTGGCTTAATTTGAGCTAAGCGAATAAAATGTAGATGTTGTGGGTGTATTGCCAAAACGGCTGGATAAGCATCAGTAAAAACAATCTTGGTTCAAACAACACTAATCCCTACAATAAATCCCTACAATAAATCCAGTTTTCAGCCGTCATTATAGCAAGACTTACGTCATTTTTGATACAAATTGTGACCTAATGGGCAATTTTTTTGTGATTTATTCTGTTGTGATGTGAATGATGTGATGAGTTTGCCCATTAAGTTTGTTACAATTTGGCTTCTTTGTGCAAAAATATTTTAACAACACATGCCAGCCTAAGTGCTTTTAATCAAACTGCTTTTAATCCAACCGCTTTTAATTAAGCTGACTGTCATTAAGCTTAAACTGACGTTTAAAGGTCAAACCATGACTTATGCCCAAACCCCAAACCAAGACAAAACCAACCCCCACTCAATCAATCGCCATCTGAAACGCATTTGGCAAACTGAATTTTTGATGTCTGCCCCCACCTTTCAACTTTGTCCTGCTGACAGTGGCTTTGAAGTGGCATTTGCAGGACGGTCAAATGCAGGCAAATCTTCTGCCATCAATGCTTTGACCAATCAAAGCCAACTTGCTCGCTCCTCTAAAACCCCAGGGCGTACACAAATGATTAACTTCTTTAAGGTGGGTAATGATGCTCAGCGTATCGTGGATTTACCAGGATATGGTTATGCTGCTGTGCCTGAAAAGATGAAACGAGAATGGCAAGTGGAGCTAGAGTCCTATTTGGTCGATAGAAAAAGTTTGGCAGGTTTGGTATTGATGACGGATATCCGCCATCCACTCAAATATTTTGACGAACAAATGCTATTGTGGGCAAAAGACGGTGGGTTGCCTGTGCATGTGCTGTTGACCAAAGCTGACAAACTTAAATTTGGACAAGCCAAAAACACCTTACTAAAAACTCAACAAACCTTACAAAGGCTGGATTTACCATTTAGCATTCAGCCATTTTCTGCCCTTAAAAAACAAGGCATTGATGAGCTGGCAACTGTGGTGGGGCAATGGCTACAACTTGACAGTTCGTCAAATCAATCGGTCATATCATAAGCAAGCTGACTGACAACTTGCTCATCATTAGACTGGTTCATCATTAAAGCTTATCGTGATTCATTTTAACCGTTATCAGCAGTCATCACGGAAGCATTAATCACGGATTAGGCGTCATCTTTCCAGCGTTGAATGGCATCACGAATCACTTGCTTGGCTTCAGCGACATCACCCCAAGAGTCAACAGTGGTGCTGTCTGCTTTTTTTAGGTCCTTATAACGGTTAAAATGAAATTCTAACTGTTTAATGAACTGCTTTGGTAAGTCATCTAGGCCATTGATGGCGTTGCCTGTGTTTCGGTCATCGGCAGGCACAACGATGATTTTATCATCAACTTCACCATCATCTACAAATTTCATCACACCAATGACTTTGGCTTCTAAGAACACCCCTGTTGGTAATGGTTCAGTGGTGATGACTAAGGCATCTAATTCATCACCATCTTCATCTAACGTTTGGGGAATAAAGCCATAATTGCAAGGCTTAGCAAAGATGGCTGGCTCAACTCTGTCAAGCTTAAAGCAGCCCAATTGACGCTTCCATTCAACTTTGTGGTTACTGCCTGTGGGGATTTCTATGACCACGTTAATCACACCACTGTCAACATCGCCTGCGTCCAATATTTGATTAAAATCTGCCATGTGCGTTCTCCTTATATATAAAAAATACATAACATGTTTGTAACAATTGCTCAGCAAGTATAGCAAGACAGACACACCGTTGTCATCTAACTGTCATCTAACTGTCATTTAACTGTCATTTAACTGTCATTTAACTGTTGCCTAGCTGTCATTGACGCAATGCCACCTGCCCTTGATGACGTTGTGTGATGGCATGTATCAGATTTTGACTGACTTGGTCGTCATTGATGCGACCATCATCTGCCTGACCATCACCCATGGGTATCAAGTCTGCCAATCTGAGCATTTGCATGCCTGCATAACCACAAGGGTTAATTAAATGAAACGCTGACAAATCACAACTGACATTTAAAGCGATGCCATGATAACTAAAGCCATGCTTGATTTTAAAGCCTAATGAAGCGATTTTACCCAACATCTCACCCAATGTGCCGTCTTGTTGTTGTTGATAAATATACACCCCTGGGGCATCTTGGCGTGCTTTAGCAACTAAGTTGTTGACATTGGGCTTGTTGACATTGGGCTTGCTGGCATTGGCAGACATGGTTGTTGTGGCTAAATAGCCATTCACCACATCTTCTATGGCTTGTTCAGCATGAGACACCAAATCTCGCACTTTCCAATCCAGAGCATTTAAGTCAAACAGCCAGTACACCACCAACTGCCCATGCCCATGCCATGTTACTTGTCCGCCACGGTCAGTTTGGATAATGGGCGTGTCATTGCGTGCCAAGATGTGTTCAGGTTTACCCGCCTGCCCTAAGGTATAGACATCGTTATGGTCAACCACCCATAACTCATCTGGTGTGTCTATTCCTGCCTTTTTATCGTCAATGCGTGCCAGCGTTCGCTGGAGCATGGCTTCATGGGTTGGTTGATAGTCCGCTTGGGTCAGATAACGCACCTTTGGTATTGGCACTGTGAGTGGCATCGGTGTTGTGAGATGATTGACGTTGGGTATGGTCATTTTTTATCCTTACGCTGGGTTGATGGGGTCGATAAAGATGGGGGTGATGACTCAGACATGCCATGATCAGTATTCAGCAGTAACTGCTGTGTTGGCAAGGCGTGTTCAACATCATACTCTGCCACTTTATTTAGAACATCTAACAGCACCGTGGTCTGCTTTTCATAAAACTCAACAATGCCACTGGCATGAATGTAAGCTTGTAATTCGATGACATAGCAATCTTGACGCAACTCAATCAGATAGGCTTGATTCCATTCTTGATTGGTGAGTTCATGATTGCGTAAAAATTGCTCAAGGTCATAAATCAGTTCCTTTAATATCCTAGGCTCTGCTGAGCGTTTGATAAACAGCTTATGATAAAAACGGAACATATCACGAGCAGCGTAGTTCTCAATCATCATTGATGAAAAGTCACCATTAGGTACGGTAACAATGGTGCGAGTTAAAGTACGAATGCGAGTTGAGCGAATGCCAATATCTATCACCGTCCCTTCAAGACTGCCAAAACGACAATAATCACCGACTCGAATGGGGCGGTCGGCCACCACCACCAAACTACCGACCAAATTTTCTACCGTCTTTTGCGCCCCCAATGCCAATGCCAAACCACCCACCCCAAGAGCAGCAATACCACCAGTCAAATCAAAACCCAAATTACCAAAGATAATGATGGCAGCAAAGATAAATAGCAACACTTTTGCCATTTTGCGTAACAGACCGATAATCGCTAATCGCTCAACATAGTTACGCTTATAGCTGATGCGTTCGGCACTGCCAAACACCACATCAATCACCCGAAGCAACAGCCAACTAACCGCCATCAATGCCAAAATTTCGCTAAAACGATTGACTGGCTCTCGCACTGTTACCGACACACCAGCCAGTAACATAATTTCGGTCAACATCAGCGATGTCAACACCACCGAAAACGGTAAAATCACTTTGCCATTGATGGGTAACGGGCGGTTTCTGACTCTGGGATAAACAAAATTAACCAGTAAATACAACAGCCATACCAGCACATACATGACCATAAAACAGCTGAGTACCAATAGCACCACCGCCATGATGTCTGCAAGGTCAAGATTGAGAATTTTTTTGCCCTTTAACGCATCAATGGTATAGCGCTCTACCCAAGTCATCTTATGGGTATTGACCTGTGTGTTGATGGCATCAATGGTGTCTTTAGAAAATTTCCAGTATGGTGATGCCGTCTGTGTCTGTACTCGCTCAACTATCAGTGGCACTTGTCCATCTTCGACACGAATAAAGCCAACGTGATCACGATGAGCAGGCAGGTTATCGTGGACATTGCCCTCAGGTAAATTGCTGATTTGCAAATCTGTGTCCAACCGTCCACCCGTATCTAAAGCTTTTTTGAACTTACGTACCGTTACAGGGGCGTTATCAGCAGGACTTAAGTTCATATAATTACTGGCAAGCAGTGGTTCATCATCAGTCAATGCTCGAAGTAATCCCAGTACAGTGCCACGTGGTGTTTCTCGCCCAAAAGGGTCAGGCGTTGTGCTGATTTGGGCTTCACGCTCTTCGCCACCATCAGCCAATGGGGAGCTGGTCGTGGTTGGTACGGTTGTTGGCATGGTCGGCGTGGCAGCCACAGCCGTTTGAGCAGTTAATAAGCTCACCACAGACAAACCAAGCACAAAGCAACTCACCAACATCAAAAAAACCAACAGCTGACATGCCTTTGTCTGTGGTGTTGTGGCTTGATTGGCTGGCACTTGATTAATTAACAATGACAGCAAGACAGATGATGGCGGTGCAGATGATGAACGCATAAACACACTTTGATTTTTTGGCTGGGTACTTTTGGGCTGGGTAAAATTGGTCAATGATGACATTGATGAACCATAACATTCTAATTATAACATTGGTTAGAGTATTTGCTAATGGTTGAATGGTTTTTAAGTTAAACTAAAATTAAGATTTTTAGTCATAATCCATGACCATATGGCATCATCGACTCACACATCGCCATTCATTCACACATCACCATATGGCATTCACTTCATAAGCGAAATCTGTTAAAGTCAACACAAACATAACCGCCAGAATAACCGTCTTAAATAACCGTCCTAAATAACCATCTTAAATAATAACCACCCCAAAGAGAACCAACATGCCCAATTCTAACAACCAGCTTGCACACTTTTCTCAAATCACCTTACAAGGCAATGATGCCAGTCAGTTTTTGCAAGGTCAACTGACCCTCAATGTCAATAAGCTCGGATTAAGTTATGTGCCAACTGCCATTAGCAACCTAAAAGGACGCATTGCTTTTGGTCTTTGGATAAAAAAATATGCAGACGATAATGGTCAGTGCTATGATGTGGTCATCAGTGCCGATTGTGCCGAACCTTTTATCTCACACGTTAAAAAGTACGCTGTTTTTTCACAAGTAACGCTAAGCGTTCCTAAGCCTATTTTTCCTTGTGTGATAGATGAAGAACCAACCTTTAGTAACCATAAAGACAATGCTGATGCCATTGCTTGGATGACTGCCAGTATCGCCACTGGTAATTATTGGATTACCCAAGCAACAAGCAATCAGTTTCAACCACAAGAGCTAAGACTGCATCAGCGTGGTGGGGTAGACTATGACAAAGGTTGCTATCTTGGGCAAGAAGTCATTGCTCGCTTATACTTTAAATCAGCTCCTAAGGCCCATCTGCATCGAGTGGCAGGTGATTATCACACCTTGCAAACAGATGCCACTGCTTTACCCATGGCAGGTGAGACGTTGGTTGATGGCATCACGGTGGTCAATGTGATGCCTTGTGCTGATGATGACTTAACATTTGAAGCATTGGTGGTGGCTCGTCCGCAAACCATTGAACAGTGGCGATTAAAAGGACTTGACGTGTTAGACTTACCCATGGCATTACAAGCAGATGTGGCTCGCTCCGTTTAGGTTAAACAGATGGTTTTGTTACGTTGTCATAAAACTGTCATAAAACCGTCATAAAACCATCATATTTCAAATACTGTCATTGATTCACGGTTATTTTAATCATGCCAAATGAGACCATTTTAGTTGTGGAAGATGAACCTGCCATTCAAGAGATGATTGTTACCACTTTAGAAATGGCAGGCTTTTACTGTTTGCAAGCTGAAGATGTGCCACAAGCATATCAACAAGTGGTTGACCATCGACCTGATTTACTGTTATTAGATTGGATGCTGATGGGCAATCAATCAGGGATTGATTTGTGTCGTTTGCTCAAAAAAGATGAGATGCTCTTTGAGATACCAATCATCATGTTAACCGCCAAAGGTGAAGAAGATAATAAGGTGCAAGGGCTAGATGCAGGTGCAGACGACTATATCACCAAGCCGTTCTCTACTCGTGAACTGATTTCTCGCATTAAAGCGGTGCTAAGACGCTCAAACGCCCTATCTGGTGATAAATCCATTGAACATGTGGGCTTACGCCTTGACCCTATCAGCCAACGTGTTACCGCTGATGGCAAACCTTTGGACATCGGTCCTACCGAATATCGGTTATTGGCATTTTTTATGAGCCACCCTGAGCGGGCTTATACTCGCACACAGCTGCTTGACCAAGTGTGGGGTGGTAATGTCTATGTCGAAGACCGAACCATTGATGTGCATATCCGCCGTTTGCGTAAGGTGCTTGACCCTTATGATTATGCTGAGTTTATCCAAACGGTGCGTGGCACAGGTTATCGATTTTCGACTCAAATCAATGAATGACACCAATGAATAACAATCACCAATGAACAAATGCCAAACAAACGACACAACAGCCTTCTTTTTTGGGCAGATTTTCGCTGGCTAACACTTGTCCTGATTTTGGGGGCTGTTTTGGGTTGGCTGATTACCAGCATGCCTTGGGGCATCACCATTGGATTGTTGGGATATGCTACCTTTCGTATGATAACGATGCGACGGTTTTTGCATTGGATTAACCAAGCCACTTTACAAGAACCACCCAAACTATCTGGCGGTCTTAGCTATGTGGCTCATCAGTTGTACCAAAGTCGCTTACAAGAGCAACTGACACACCAACGCATGATGGGACTGGTCAAAAAAATCCGCCGCTCACTGAGTGCTTTACAAGATTCGGTGATTATCTTGGACAAACATGATAGGTTAGAATGGTGGAACAATTCGGCAAATCAGCTTTTAAACCTACACGCCACCGACCATGGACGGCATGTGTTTGAAGTCATCACATCACCTGAATTTACCCAATATTATCAAGATGCCATCTCACCCAATGATGGCATTCGCTTGCAATCTTGGCGAGATTCACAACGCTACTTACAATGTGAGCTGACTTTTTTTGGTGAAGAAAAACTGCTGATTGTCTATGACGTAACTCGCCTACAGCATCTAGAACAGATGCGTAAGGACTTTGTTGCGAATGTCTCGCATGAGTTACGCACCCCTTTGACGGTGTTAATGGGCTATATCGAGACATTTTCTGATCAACCAGACATGAACCCAAAGTGGCAACGTGGCTTTAGCCTAATGGGTCAGCAAACCAGACGCATGAACAGCATCATCAACGACCTATTAATGCTGTCTCGGCTAGAGAATGAAGAAGCCTTTGAAGTCAAGTGCGTCAATATGCCACAGCTGTTGATGCAACTTTTTGATGACGCTCAAGCATATAATAAAGAATACAGGCATTTTATTGACTTACATTTAGACTCACAACTGAATGTCATGGGGTCAGAGATGTATTTGACCAGTGCTTTACTAAACTTAGTAACCAATGCCATTAAATACACGCCAAAAGGTGGCGAGATTGCCATTACTTGGACACAAGTGAGTGAAGGTTGCTTGTTTGCCATATCTGATAATGGCATTGGCATCGCCCCTGAACACATCGAACGCCTGACCGAACGCTTTTATCGAGTGGACAGTGGTCGCAGTCGTGCCACGGGTGGAACAGGGCTTGGACTTGCGATTGTTAAGCACATTTTGTATCAACATGATGCCACTTTGACAATCGAATCGGCCGAAGGACAAGGCTCAACCTTTAAGGTATTATTCCCAACCAAAAGATTATGTGAATTGTCTCTGCTCACATCAAAAAGCACTTTTTAGCTTTTTAGCTTTTTAGCACAGGTGTCAGTGTTTGACTTTACTGTTCCAAAGGTTATCATAGGACAGTTTTTGCTTACTAACTGACAACGCTTATGCAACCGAACTCTCCAAATCGTCCAAACGCAACAGAGCCATCACATCATGACCGCTCTGCCACCACCCCATTGCCCAACTCAGATGACTTGTCAGATGATTTGGGCGGGCAGACAACACAGATGGAAAATGGGAATAATGGGGAAAATGGGGACACGGCAGATGCCAAGCAAGCTGTTTTTGATGCCACTCACTTTGACAACCTTGGTGATGAGCTTGTTGATGAGCCTGTTGATGAGCCTGATGTCAGTTATCGTACCAACACAATTAACAAGAACGACAACACAGATGATGCTGACAATACCAATCATGTGAACAATACCGACAATGGCATCAACATCTCTACAAATACCTGCATTCCCATCAATGCCCATGACCACCATCATGACCATGATGATAATACAGAGTTCCAAGACTTACCACACGACTATGGCAATGACAGCTTTATCTATGGCGATGCCGACAGTGAAGAAGACACCCTAGAAATCATGACCATATACGACCCCGATGCGGATCGTTTTGAAGATGTCGAAGAGTTCTCTCACCAAGAAGTGATTAACTGTCATGTCTATTCTCGTAAGACAGGTGAACAGCTGCATGAAGTGAGCATCGAAGAAGTCAGCAAAATCCTAACTCACAACAATCAATTTGTTTGGCTAGGATTATACGAACCAAGCTTACAGACCCTAAAACAAATGCAAGAATCTTTTGATTTGCATGAGTTGGCATTAGAAGATGCCGTCGCTGACCACCAGCGAGCCAAAATCGAAAGCTATGGCAATGACACCTTATTTGTGGTGGTGCAAACCGCCAAGCTAGAAGACAACCATATCCGCTATGGCAAAACAGCCATGTTTATGGGTAAAAACTTCATCATCACCATTCGCACAGGCCCATCTAACAGCTACGCCCCTGTGCGTGAACATTATCAACGCCGTCCTGACAAACTGCGTCTTGGTCCTATCTTTGTCATGCACGCCATTTTAGACTTTATCGTGGATAATTATTTGCCCGTTACTGACCGTATGGGGCGGTATTTACGAGAGCAAGAACACGCCATTTTTTCTGCTGAGTTTAGCAAATCCACCTTACGAAGTTTATATGAGCTAAAGTCCCAACTGGTACACATGCGAGCGGTGATTTTACCTGTACAAGACATTTGTAACTTTTTTATCAATCACAAAAGAAATGAGCTGATTTCATTTTTTCCAAGCTCCGCCAAACCCTACTTTCGAGATGTCAATGACCATCTGGTACAAGCCTTAGATGCGGTTAATGGGCTAAACGAAATGCTCAGCGTCGCCATGGATACCTATATGGCGGTGGTTACCATGGGGCAAAACGATGTGGTTCGGAAGCTGGCAGCATGGGCGGCGGTACTGGCTGTCCCCACCGCCATTGCAGGCATCTATGGCATGAACTTTGACAACATGCCAGAATTACATTGGCAATACAGCTACTTTGTGATTTTAGCTGTCATTATCAGCATCTGCGTAACCTTATATTATCGATTTAAAAAAATCGGCTGGCTATGACGTTTGTGCCTCTTTTGCCGCTGCCAGAGTCTGACGTATCAAGGTGTTGATGGTCATCGGTCCTACGCCACCAGGCACAGGGGTGTAAGCACTGGCAATCTTCTCAATGCCATCAAGCTCAATATCACCCACACCACCATCATCGGTTGGGTGAAAACCTGCATCCACCACCACAGCACCCTGTTTTATCCACTCTTTTTTAATCAGCTCTGGTACGCCCACAGCACCGACTAAGATGTCTGCTTGCTTGACATGACTCGCCAAATCAGCAGTTTTTGAATGACAAATGGTTACCGTACAATTTTCGTTAAGCAACATCATTGCCATCGGCTTACCCAAAATGGCACTGCGACCGACCACAACCGCATGTTTACCAGCCATATCAATCTTATGGTGCTTAAGCAAATGGATAATGCCTTGTGGCGTACAAGAGCCAAACGCTGGCTCACCCATGCTCATGCGTCCAAAACCCAAACAAGTTACCCCATCGACATCTTTTTTTAAATCAATGGCGTCAAAACATGCCCGCTCATCAATTTGACTTGGCACAGGATGTTGCAACAAAATACCATGCACATCTGGATTGTCATTAAGCGTTTGTATTTTTGCCAAAAGCTGTTCGGTGGTGGTTTGTTCTGGCATTTGCACTCGCAATGACTTCATGCCCACTCGCTGACAAGCATTGCCTTTCATACGCACATAAGTGGCAGATGCAGGATCATCACCGACTAAGATGGTTGCCAAAATCGGCATGCGTCCCGTGCTGTCTATTAACGCTTGCACCTGCTCACTTAGTTCCCTTTCAATTTGTTTGGCAAGTGCTTTACCATCAAGTACGACATCAGCCATCATAGATTCTCCTTATTATTAAAATGTAAAATGACCATTAAAACGGTGGTTATTTAGATACCGCCATCGCCATTTAGATAAAATTAACCCATAAAACGCTTGCCAACACCAAGGCAAACACATAGCGTCCCACCCAAACATTATGTAAAAACGCTTCAAAACAAGCAGATGGCTCTCGGCTGGCACACGCCACATCTTGCTTAACAAACATCATCGCCACCACACTCAAGCCAAACACAGGCAACAGACCAAGCGGTGTTGGGGCAAAATAATGCCAAAACACCACAGCCAACGCCAGTAAGAACAGCGTTTGTAACACCGCAATCATAAGCACATCATGCCGTCCAAACAAAATGGCGGTTGATTTAACCCCAATCTTTAGGTCATCGTCCCTATCTGCCATCGCATACTGCGTATCATACGCCACCGTCCAGCACATATAAGCACCAAACAACAACCAGCACCACACATCAGTACGCCCAAGCACCGCCACATATGCCATCGGAATCGCCCAGCCAAATGCTGCTGCCAAAACCACTTGTGGCATGTGCGTAAATCGCTTCATAAACGGATACACAAACGCCAATGCCACAGCCACCAGCGACCAATAAAACACCTGAATCGGTAAAAATAACAACAGCCCAGCACTCATCAGCGACAACAACAAAAATGCCCCCACCGCTTCTTTGCCTGACAACCGCCCATCTGCCAATGGGCGGTTTTTGGTACGCCACACATGCCCATCTACCTTACGGTCAGCAAAATCATTGATGGCACAGCCTGCCGCACGCATCAATGTTGCCCCCAACGCATAAATCAGCACCACCTTAAAACTTGGCATTCCTGCCATCATGCCACGGTCTTGCCCTGCTGACATACCTGCAAACAACACCGCCCACAGGGTTGGCCATAATAAAAGCTCAATCCCAACAGGTCTATCAAAACGGGTCAGTTGAACATAAGCAAGTAATTTTTGTCGATAATTCATCGGTTCGTTATGCTTTAATTGATTGTGGTTGAATTCGTTGCATTTTAATTGATTATACTTTTTAATTGATTGTGCATTAAGTGTTCAGACTGCTGTGAACGTGGACATGATGACTAAAAAATAAGATGACTGAATAAACATCAATTATAACGGATATTGGCATTCATCACAGGGCAAAGCCATCTTTTTTTTCAATGATGGGTAAATAGTGCTTGCAACCCTATCAAATACGTTTATACTGTCCTTGCTAGAAAGAAGTCATCAATATCGCAATATCGTTTTAAATCGCTACTTATCGTATTTTGTCAGGTTTGACAGTGCCAACTTAACTCTTTGCCACTTATCATATCTACCATTATCCTTTAGTTTCAGATTTTGACGTATGGCCCATTAGTTGGGGGCTCATTCGAGCATTTGCTCTGCTTAGGTTTGTTTATCTTTAAATTTTTTATCTATCAATATTTTTATCTTTAAACATGACCAGCAGGTATCATAAATCTGTTATTTTAGGAAAATTTGTATGTCAAATACAGTTGAAGGTACTGTTAAATGGTTTAATGAAGCCAAAGGTTTTGGTTTTATCGCTCAAGAAAATGGTGGCAGTGATGTGTTCGCCCACTATAGCGAAATCCAAGGCTCTGGTTTTAAAACCTTAGCAGAAGGTCAGCGTGTGTCTTTTGAAGTAACCGATGGTAAAAAAGGCCCACAAGCCAGTAACATTCAAGCCATTTAATTGTTTTTAAATTCTTTTTGAATGTAAACAACAAAATATAAATAACAAATGAATCAAAGCAAAAACATCACGGTTTTTGCTTTTTTTATGGCGATTTTTTGACAATCACTGACTGTTCATGGCAAATAGCCAGTTCATGGCAAATAGCCATCAAACCTTAACGCATCATTACTCCAACTTTTAAATGGGATAGCCCCCGCCAGATAAGGGGCATTTTTGGGACGTTTAACCACCACCCGCCCCGTATGATGAATGGCGTTAATGGCAGTGGTGAGCATCAGACTTTCTTGTGATGGTGTTGGTGGATGGGCGATTTTATGCAATATCTGCATGTGCTTGCCCACTTTGGCATCATGGCTGTCATTGGGAAACATGGGGTCTAAATAGATGGCTGATATGTCGCACGCCTGCTCATTCAAAGCAATCAAATAATCCACTGCATCGGCACAGACAATGTTTAATCTGCCCATCAACGCTTGCCAGTTTTTTTGTTGGCTCATGCGTTGTTTCTCAAGCAATAAGAGCATCGCCATCACAGGGTGCGATTCAACCAAGGTTACCCTTGCCCCTGTGCTTGCCAATATCAGACCATCATGCCCAAATCCTGCGGTTGCATCTATCAGTTGCTTATCAACGTTGGCTTTTATCGCTTGCAATAAAAGCTCTGATTTACGCCCAGCACTGACTATCCTTTTTTGTAACTTGTGCCAATCCAATGCCACTTGCATGTCATCTTGCCACAAACTGACGCTAACACCCATGTTGGTCATTTTTACCACTGCTAAAGGTGATGCTGGCTGTTTTTTTATGCCATTGGCAATTTGGCGAATGGTTTTGTTATTGAGTTTTGTCATCTCGTGGTATTGCACGTTAAGCGACAGGTGTTGGTGATTGTGCTTATTGATTTGAGTGTGTTCATCTAACCAAGCACTCACATACTCAAGTCCCAAAGACTCGCCAACCACCACCAAATTAGGCGTGGTTTTTTGTTTGTTTGTTAATTTATTTTGCCATATGGTCATATATTAGCCATGTATTTGCCATGTATTTGCCATGTATTAACCTTGAATGTCATAGCCAAACACCAAAGTTGATAACAGCACAACAACGCCTGTCATGATTCTTAACCAAGCAAAAATGGTAAAATCTCGTCTAGACACCCAAGCCACCATCCAACGAATACATAGCAATGCCACCACAAACGACACCAAAACGCCCACCCCCAGCACCCACCAGTCTTGAGTATGAGTCAATGTGTCTTGATGCTCAAGCAAATCCAACAGCCCTGCCCCCACAATCACAGGAATGCCCAAAAAAAAGGAAAATTCTGCCGCTGCCTTACGAGACACCCCCAACCACAATGCCCCAATGATGGTTGCCCCTGAACGTGATGTGCCGGGAACCAGTGCCAAACACTGAAACAGCCCAATCATCATGGCGGTTTTAAGGCTCACCTGTTCTGCTTCTTTGGCAATGATGGGCTGGGGGCGTTTTTCCACATAAAATATCAACAAACCACCCATTATCAGCATCACCGCCACCACCATGGGGCTAAACAAATATGCCTTAATCACATCAGCAAACACGATTCCCATCACCATCACAGGTATGGTTGCCACAATTAACGACAATCCTAATTGCTTAGGATTTGTCATGTCCACCACTGCCTTGCCAGTTACCAAACCCATCAGTGAATGCCATAACCTACCCCAATACTCATAAATGACCGCCAATATTGCCCCAAGTTGTATCACCACCACAAATAAATCTGCCTTGTCTTTTGTCCAAAAATCCAGCAAATCAGCGGTTAAAATCAGATAACCTGTGCTGGATATGGGCAAAAACTCAGTAATGCCTTCAACCACGCCCATGATGATGGCTTTTATTAACAACACAATGTCCACTTTTTTTACCTTTTAACTTTTTTAGTTTTATGCTTTTTTAGTTTTATGCTTTGCCTTGCTCTTTTAGTGTTTTCCAAGCATTGTGCCTAAGATACACAGGCAAGGCTTGCTCTGCTGGCACACCACCATGTTGGGCATAATGATTTGATGCCAATTTTGCCAAAATACCTGCATCAAGCGATAAGTGTGTCTGTTGTGTTTGCTCAGCAGCAGCCATCAATAGCATGGCACCATTACCAACCATCGGATAATTGGTGTGTGTTTGGGCATCGTAATCAAGCAAATATTCATTGGGTCGTGCTTGATTAGGTTGGTTTTGATTAGGTTGTTTTTGATTAGGTTGTGTTTGCTCTGCTGATTGCTGATTGCCCTGTGAAGTGCCATGTGAAATGCCATGTGAAGTGCCATGTTTAACACCATGGTTAACAGGTTGCATCAGACCGTCTTGAACAGCAAATTCACCCACATAAACTTGTTGCATTCTGGCATCAAGACAGGCAAAAACATGGTCATGACCATATTTTTCATAAGCAGATTGAGCCATGATTTGTAAACTTGACACCCCAACACAAGGCACATCATAAGCAAATGACAAGGCTTGAGCCACTGCCGTGTTGATTCGAATGCCACTAAATGCCCCCGGCCCTTGATTAAAGGCAATCGCATCAAACTCACAAGCCTGCAAACCCGTCTGATTGATGGCAGTGTCAATCATTGGCAACACAACTTGCGTTTGTTCACGTTTGCCAGCCACGGTGTGTGAATAGATGACTTGCTGATTGTGCCAAATCGCCACTGAGCATTGCTCAAAAACGGTGTCAATGACAAGGATAGAATTTGACTGGTTTATTAAAGATTGCATGGGCATGGATTATTTTTTAAATTATTTTGTTGATAAAAAAGGTCAGATGATAAAAAAAGTCAAACGTGAGACATTCGTCATCAAAGACATCACATCGCTGTTCACAACAGCACCGACCATGTTAAAGCGAAACACCACTTTAAGCAAACACCACTTTAAGCAAACAACGAATACTAATCAAACAACGAATACTGGCGATGACCTTGATACCAATGCGAACGCAAATACGCATGATACAGATGACGAAACAGCACATTGATGATGGCAGACACAGGCAGGGCAATCAACATGCCCACAAACCCCATCAAAGATGCCCCTGCCAGCACTGAAAAAATCACCCATAATGGGGACAAACCAATCTTATCACCAAGTAATAACGGCTGTAGCACATAACCTTCCACCGCCTGCCCCACCAAAAACGCCCCCACAATCAACCCCAAATGCAGCCAATCCAACCCAAATTGAAACCAGCCTGCAATGATGGCTGCCACAAAACCAATCCCAAACCCCAAATAAGGCACAAAACTTGCCAATCCAGCAACCATACCAATGGTTAAACCAAGACCCAAGCCAATCAGCTGCAACTGTACGGCATAAATCACCCCCAACAATATCATGACCACAAGCTGACCTTGCACAAAGGACATTAACGCCTTATCCATGTCAATGAATATTTCAATGATTTTTGCCCGATAAACCTTTGGTAATGCTTGTTGCCACTGAAGCAAACGCTCATTCCAGTTTAATAAAAAATAAAACATCAAAATGGGCATCAACACAATCAATCCTGCATTGTTGATAAAGTTCATGCCTGACACCAGCACTTGTTGAAATAAAGCTTGAGCATCTTGTACGTTATAATTATTACGCATATAATCGACCAACGTCTCAGACAGACGTTTGGATTCCATCGCAGGCAAGCGAATGCGTGTGTAGTGTTGTATCACATCACGCACTTGCCCATTGTACCACTCTTGAGCAACAGGCAAATAATTCCATGCCATCTGCATCTGATTCCAAAGCATGGGGGCGAGCCACCACACCAATAACACCACCCCCACAGTGATGCCCACATACACCACCATGATGGCAAGCCATCTGGGCATAATCAAAGCAATCCGCTTGACCAAAGGGTTAAACAAATACGCCAAAATAAATGCACACAAAAACGGCATGATGACAGGCATCATCAGATACAACAAATACAACCCAATGACCATAATCGCCACCAAAAATAAACGGCGAAAAAATGGATCGATGGTGTAATGAGTTTGCATGTTAGATGTCCTTATGATAATAATGACCATAAAAATAAACCGACCGATAATGATGACGGATTTATCATGCTGTTTCCAGTTTGTTTATGTTAATCCTAAAATTGATGATGAGTAAAATCAATGATGAGTAGACGAATCAGCACCAATATCTATATAATGACGACATCATCTCACCCCATCTTATAAACATGCCCACAATACCTATTTAAAGGCGACACATCATGACCCAAGCCCCCCCAAAAAACCCATCAAGTTCTCAACCTTTCAGCACTCAACCTTTAAGCTACAAAGATGCAGGTGTGGACATTGACGCTGGCGAAGCCTTGGTACAACGCATCAAATCGGTTGCCAAATCCACAACTCGCCCTGAAGTCATCGGTGGATTAGGCGGATTTGGGGCATTATGCCGTATCCCACAAGGCTACCAATCCCCACTGTTGGTGTCAGGCACGGACGGCGTGGGAACAAAACTCAAACTGGCATTAGACTTCAACAAACATGACACCATTGGGCAAGATTTGGTTGCCATGTGTGTCAATGACCTGCTTGTGTGTGGGGCAGAACCATTGTTTTTTTTAGATTACTATGCCACAGGCAAGCTGGATGTGGACACCGCCGAAGCGGTGATTAAAGGCATTGGTGATGGGTGTCAATTGGCAAATTGTGCCTTAATCGGTGGCGAAACTGCCGAAATGCCCGGAATGTATCAAAACGAAGACTATGACTTGGCAGGATTTTGTGTCGGTGTGGTGGAAGAAAGCGAAGTCATCACAGGGAAAAACGTACAAACAGGCGACATACTCATTGCGATTGCTTCAAGTGGGGTGCATTCCAACGGCTATTCATTGGTACGCAAAATCATTGACGTGGCAAACATAGACATCAACACCCAAACCATTGATGACAAACCACTCAAAGACGTGCTACTTACCCCAACTAAAATCTATGTCAACGCCATTCAAACCCTACAAAAATCCCTTGGCAACACCAACCTACACGCCATGGCACACATCACAGGTGGCGGCTTAACCGACAACTTGCCCCGAGTGTTGCCCGACAGCTTAACCGCTCAAATTGATGTCAAATCTTGGGACTTACCAGCTGTGTTTGCGTGGCTACAACAAACAGGCAACATTGAGCAACCAGAAATGTATCGCACCTTTAACTGTGGCGTGGGATTTGTTGTGATTGTGCCACATCATAAGGCAGATGAAGCCATTAAACTGCTCAATGACAATGGCGAAAACGCATGGAAATTGGGTAAAATTGTTCAACGCTCTGATGATGCCAGCGGTGATGCGGTCACATATCTTTGATAAGATTTGACATGCTCTTTATTAAAAATCTTATCTTGATGTTTTTTAAGTAGGAAATAATCTCAATATCTCATTAAATTCATTCAATCATGTTCATTAAATCATGCAAACCAATTCTTTAAAAATCGCCATTCTTGTTTCTGGTGGCGGAAGCAATCTACAAGCCTTAATCGATGCCAAGCAGGCAGGTGAGTTGCCCATTGACATCGTTGGGGTCATCAGCAATAAAAATGACGCTTATGCCATTACTCGTGCCAAACAAGCGGGCATCAAGGTGGCGGTACTGTCGCACACCGATACTGGCAAAAAAATGGGCATCAAGACCTTTGAGCAACATGCCCAACGCCAGCTCAACGACTGGCAAGCGGATTTGGTGGTGTTGGCTGGGTTCATGCGTGTGCTAAGCGGTGAGTTTATCAATCAATGTCCCGCTCCAATCATCAACCTACACCCATCACTACTGCCCAAATATAAGGGACTAAATACCCATCAAAGGGCATTATCAGCCAAAGAGACCACCCACGGTTGCAGCGTGCATGTGGTTACCGCTCAGCTTGATGCAGGGCAGGTATTGACCCAAGCGGTCATGAACGTGCCAGTTGACATCACCGCCGATAAGCTACAGCAATGCGTGCATCGTCTTGAGCATCAACTTCTGCCATGGACAATCAAGCTGATTGCTCAAGGTGTGTTGCCCTTAACTGCGCTTAAACAGGCTCAATATCACCAACCTACTGACAGCTCAACCAATGCCAGCTCGCCTGGCCCCTTATCTTTTACTCAGTTGCCTGATTTGCCTTGGCGGTTGTTTTTTAAATGATGACTGGGTAAATTTATCAAAAACACGGTTGCCTAAATTCACATAGGCTTCATCAGTTTTGCCACCATCATAAGTGAATTAGGCATCAGATGGCGTGAATTGGGGCAAAGCATTGATTTATTACTCTTATGTAAATTACTGGTAATTTTTTATCAGCATTTGACTGGCAATGGGGCATTTACTTTATAATGTGGCTTTTTTTTAGACACTGGTTGATTTTTAAGTATTATTTCACTTGAGATTTAATTAAAGAGTTCATTTGGGGATTTCATGCAACGCATTCGTGATTTTTTTCAGTCAGACATTGCTGGTGGCGTGGTGCTGGCATTCGCCGCTGTGTTGGCGATGATTATCGCCAACACACCGTTATACGGACATTACCACCATCTATTAGAGATGTCCATTGGCGTGCATGTGGGTGATTTTGTCTTAGATAAACATGCCATACATTGGATTAATGATGGTCTAATGGCAATATTTTTCTTTTTGGTGGGTCTTGAGCTAAAGCGAGAAATGCTGGTCGGTGAGCTGTCAGAAGTCAAAAAAATCATCTTGCCTGCACTGGCTGCCGTTGGCGGTATGATCATACCTGGTTTGATATATGCCGCCATTAACTGGAATAACCCTGAGTTTTTAAAAGGTTGGGCAATTCCTGCTGCCACCGACATCGCTTTTGCCTTAGGGGTCATCAGTCTGCTTGGCAATCGTGTGCCTATTGCCCTAAAGGTATTTTTGGCATCGGTGGCTATTTTTGATGACATTGGGGCAATTTTAATCATTGCTTTTTTCTATTCTCACGGTTTGTCTTTGACAGCATTGGCTTGGGCGGGCGGTATTTTGGCGGTGGTGTTTGCCTTAAACCGCTTAAATGTTACTCGCATTGCCCCTTATCTGATTTTGGGCTTGTTTATGTGGCTTGCGGTGCTCAAATCTGGCATTCACGCCACCATCGCAGGGGTGTTATTGGCGTTTTGTATCCCCATGTATGATAAGGACGACGAAGAGCATTCACCGCTAGAAGATTTAGAGCATGATTTACAAGACGGTGTGGCATTCATTGTGTTGCCAATATTTGCCTTTGCCAATGCAGGCATTCATTTGGGTGGGGCAGGTTTGGGTGAGATTGCCCACCCTGTGCCACTGGCGATTGCCGCTGGGCTGTTTTTAGGTAAGCCAATTGGGGTGATGTTGTTTAGCTGGTTGGGGGTAAAATTGGGGCTTGCCAGCATTCCCAACGAAATTAACTGGAAGCACATCTTTGGAGTCTCGTTATTGTGCGGTATTGGCTTTACCATGAGCTTGTTTATTGGTGGTTTGGCATTTAGTGCCGTTGATAAGGCGTTTGATGAACGTTTGGGCATTATTTTAGGGTCATTGTTATCAGGCATTGCAGGCTATGTGTATTTAAACATCATCAGTAAACGCACCAACATGGATTTGGCAGATTTGGCTCAACCAAGCGACGACAACACTTATATCCCAGATGCCCATTGACACATTTCACCACCACATACCCACCACTTACTTCTCTTGCCACATCAGCCAACACCTGTTGGCTGTATGCTTGATGGATAAAGAATGACGCATGGTAAGTTAAAGTTGGTTTAAAGTTGATTGTTAGACAACAAGCCTTGACTGTGTTCTTCTGCCACCACTTGCCGTGCCACGTGCATGATAAGTTGACGCAACCAACGGTGGGCAGGGTGGTGTTGAAGCAGTGGCGACCACGCCATGGTCAATTCAAACTCAGGGATAAAAAATGGTGGTTCTTTTATGATGATGTTGTCATTATCCGCTTGCATTTTTGCCACTCGAGTTGGTAAGGTTGCAATCAAATCTTTATTGGCAGCCAACATGGCAGGCATTTGATAATGACGAGTAAAGATGCTGATTTGACGTTTTTTGCCCAGCCGTTGTAGGGCTTGGTCAATCGAACCAAGGCCGCCTGACTTTTCTGGATTTACCCCAAACCCCACACCCATGCCTGTCTTAGATACCCACACATGTTGAGCCTTTAGGTAGTTTTTTAGGTTAAAGCGATTAACATAGGGGCTATTGGCAGATAACAGACAACTAAAGGTGTCTCGCCACACCAAAACCTGATGAAAACTTTGCGGTATTTCATTAAAGCGGTTAATCGCCAAATCCACTCGCCCTTGCTCCATATCACGGTACGACACATCAGATGGGGTCAAAAAATCCAATATCACATTGGGTGCTTCGCTACGCAAGGCTTTCACCAACCTAGGCACAAGGGTCGCTTCGGCATAGTCAGATGTCATGATGCGAAACACTCGAGACGTGCTATAAGGACGAAACTCAGTACGTGGCTCTAGCACCTGTGATAAATCTGCCAAAATCTCACGAATGCGTGGCTGTAGCTCTAAAGCTCGTTCGGTTGGAGACATGCCCTCGGACGAACGTATTAACAAAGGGTCATGAAACAATTGACGCAATCGACGTAAAATATTGCTCATGGCTGGCTGAGTGATGCCCAACTGTTCTGCCGCTCGAGTAACGTTTTTTTCTCTTAACAAGACATCTAAATGCACCAACAGATTTAAATCCACTTTTTGTAAATTCATAAACTCATTCCTACCGATGCCATCATGGCATAAAAAACCACCCATGACATCAAAACACATCAACAGCAGTTTTTGGGTTGGTTATTTGCCACAATTATCTGTCCACAGTCATTTACCACAGGGCATCTGTGGGCTTTACCGTCAATACCTGTTGCTGTAACGTGCTTAGCCCATCTTGCAGACGTTGCTGTAATAGGTCCGTTAATTCATGCTGGCTTTTGCCATCAGGATAAAGTGGCTCAAGGGGCAACACATACGCCGTGATTTCATCGTCATCTAAAACGTGCATGAAACTGTCTTTAATCGTCATATCACCATAATAAGGAATTTGTGTGCTGATATGCCCATGTTTATCCACATAACAAATCACCATCGGTTGAATGGGCAAATTGGTCTGTATGGCCGCTTGTAATAACTTACCGTGAATGCGTTTAATTTTGTGTCCGTTGGTGGTGGTCGCCTCAGGAAAAAACAACACCGATGCCCCTTGTGTCATAAACTTGGCAATTTGCTCCGCCACCGTACCAGCGTCTCCCGACCCGCGCTGGATAAACAAAGTGCCTCCCGCCTTTGCCAACGCCCCAACCAATGGCCATTTAGCAATCTCAGCTTTGGATAAAAAGAATGCCCCACTGACGCTACCAGCGACAGGAATGTCCAGCCAAGAGATGTGATTAGATGCCCATAAGCCATGGGTGGCAGGCATGGGTTTAACCGTAACCACTTGTACGCCAAACGCCAAGCACATCTTACGACAAAACACTTGAATGTATTTGGGCAAAATGTCTCTGGGTGGCTCTTTAAATGCCCCAATTTGATGGGCTTTTTTAAATCCACCAATAAAAGCATGGGTAACAGAAGCCACTTTTTTACTGCGTTGCCATTGGGTACGAATTCGATGTTGTAAGCTCATGTATGCAATAGCCCTAATTTTATGTGGTCAATTTCAGGTGGTTAACTTAGTTTGGTTCATTCAATCAATAAACATATCATCTTAGCACCAAACCCCCATGGGGTAAATAACCATCACCAGCAACCTTAATAAGACACACCTTTAAAATAAGACATACCTTTAAAACATCTGTTAAACATACCATAAAAAGCCGTTATCCCCCATCATTTGATTGAACCATGCCATTAAAATGTTACAAAATGCGTCTTTATTCTGCCAACCTTCCCATGTCAATATGGCTAAGCCACCATGGCGAATGACACACAACATGTAACTAACAACTAACAACACACAACTGATAGATAAAGGATAATGTCTTGCAATATTTTGACAGACACAAAGGCGGTGAACGGGCAATCTTAGTACATTTAGACATTCACCAAATCCAAGACCCTGATGATTTAGATGAATTTGAATTATTGGTAGACTCAGCAGGAGCAGAGCGATTGGCACTGGTAACAGGCTCACGGCTCAAACCTGATGCCAAATACTTTGTTGGCACAGGTAAAGCCCAAGAAATTGCCGAATTGGTACAACATCATGATGCCCAGATTGTGATATTTAACCATAGCCTATCGCCATCACAAGAGCGCAACCTAGAAGCTTTGATAAAATGTCGAGTTTTGGACAGAACTGGGCTGATTTTAGACATTTTTGCTCAACGAGCACGCACCTATGAAGGCAAACTGCAAGTAGAACTGGCTCAGCTGACCCATCTCTCTACTCGCCTGGTCAGAGGCTGGACTCATTTAGAACGACAAAAGGGCGGTATTGGTCTAAGAGGCCCTGGCGAGACGCAATTAGAAACTGACCGACGACTGCTACAAACTCGAGTCAATCAGCTAAAAACCAAGCTTGATAAAGTCAAACAAACCCGAACACAAGGACGAGCCAAACGACAAAAATCCGAAACCCCCACCATATCACTGGTTGGCTACACCAATGCGGGCAAATCCACTTTATTTAACCGATTGGTTGATGAAAACATCTATGCTGCTAACCAACTTTTTGCCACCCTAGACCCCACCCTACGCCACTTAAATTGGACAGGCGTGGGACGTGTGGTGTTGGTTGACACAGTGGGGTTTATTCGTCATCTTCCCCATGAGCTGGTTGAATCTTTCCACGCCACTTTAGAAGAAACATTAGAAGCAGACCTATTGTTGCACATCATCGATTCTGCCAGTGAAGACATGCACGAACAAATCGATGCAGTCAAACAAGTATTGGCTCAAATCAATAATGACGTTCCTGTGTTGGAAGTGTATAACAAAATTGACTTGTCAGGCGAACCTGCACACATCGGCTATGCCAGTCAAAATGTCCCCAATCGTGTCTATGTCTCTGCCCAAGCCAACATGGGCATGGATAAGCTAACCCAAGCGGTGCAACAACTGCTCACAGGCGAACTTAGCCACTTCACCTTAACCCTGCCCCATGACGCAGGTCAGCTCAAAAACACCTTATATGAACTTAATGTCATCAAAAGCAAACATCACAACCCTAACACAGGGCAAGAAGTGTTTGACATCACCCTACCCATCTCCAAACTACAACAGCTGTTAGGACAAGCAGGCATCACGCCCAATGACGTACTGCCACCAGAGCAAGCACAACAACTGTTGGTTGAACCTGAATTTTTTGAAATAAGCAAACAACAGGCTTTTAACAAAAAAAACAAAACCTAACCATTGATAATTTATGGGTTTTGTATGGTAATCAAATTTGTTAAGATATAAATAAACAAGTTTTTTACCCATCAATCCATTACCTAATACTCAAAACTCTTCCACGTTGCCTATTAAGATTTAAGATACTTAAGGCAGGAAGTCATCGTCAAATTTCCTTTGATGGATTTAAGTAAGAGTTTTGGAACAGCATTCTCATCGTCATGATGTTATTAATAGGTCAATTTTATGATAAATCGCTATTTTCTAACCCTACTGGTTATTGCCCTTGGGACAACAGCCTGCTCACAGCAGATATCAAATACCACGCCATCTGATGCTGTCAATGTTTACCCAACCGCTACGGTGGGAGTATCCATGAGTGCCACCACCACAAACGATTTTTTCCAAGACATGTACAACGCCTTTAAAACAACAGCAGAACAGCAATCATCACTTACTTTACTGCTTGATGAAGCCGATAACGACCAAGAACGCCAATATAAACAACTTGATGACATGATTGCTAAAGGTGCAAAAGCTTTGGTAGTCAATATGGTTGACGTATCTCAAGGCACAGAGTTTGTCCAAAAATACTGCAATAAAAATATTCCCGTTGTTTATATCAACCGAAACCCCGGTGAAAAAAATATCGCCAACTGTCAAAATGCCTACTTTGTTGATGGCGATGCTAACCAAGCAGGAATCATACAAGGACTAAAAATTTTAGAAGGTTGGCAAAAAAATCCTGATTGGGATAAAAATAAAGATGGCATCATTCAATATGCCATATTAGAGGGCATTCCAAACCACGCAGGAACAATGGCCCGCACCAAATGGTCAATCGGAACTATGCAAAACTACCCAACCTTACAAGTTCCTGTACATAAAATATTTCAAGATTACGCCCTATTTAACAAACAAAGAGCCAGTGACATGGTAGAGTCATGGATTAACGACCCCAATTTTACCAATGTCGAAGTACTTTTAGCAAACAATGACAACATGGCAATCGGTGCGATTGAGACTCTTAAACAGCATAATATCAAACTGCCTGTCTTTGGCATTGATGCAGGAGAAAAAGCTCAAGAACTTGTCAAATCTGGCGACATGCAAGCAACGGTATTTAACGACTATGACAATCAAGCCAAAGTAGCCTTACGCATGGCAGCCAATTTAGCAACAGAAAAACCTGTGATGGAAGGCATTGATTACCGTTTGGAATACGATACAGTGCAGATTCCTTACCAAGATATTGATATCAAAAATAACTAATTTTTTACACTATCAAAATAAAATCGTATAGGAAATATAATCATGGCAGACAGCAAGCTCACTGCTAACACCCACACCACAGGCTCAAGGTACAAAAAATACTCAACTTTAATCATATTGGTTGTGTCATTTTTGCTTTTAATTCTTGGCATGTTGGCACTTAACTTTATCTCAACCAATCGCTTTGCCACACTTACCCAAAAGCTTGACGTATCCAGTCACCAAGGGGCGATAACTCAGCAATTATCCAAAAACCTACTGGACATCAACCTTTATGTGGACACAGCATTAAACCAACAGGACAATACTCAATCTACACAAAGCCCAAGCCTTATCCAAAACCCCACACAAACCATTGATTCGCAATCTACAGATTTAGCTGAGCAAAGCATAAACGACCTTGACACAGGTGATATCGTACCACTCTCAGACTTACCACAAATTGCCCTGTATAAGATTGAAGCTATTCAAGAGCAACGTGATGACTTTGAACATGCACTTAAAGCTTTTCAACAAGGTGGTGAAGTTACCCTGACATCAGGAGAAACTGTTAACCTAACCGCTGAAACGAATCCTAATGCCGTTAAAGCATTAGAAGAGATGCAAGAAATTTGGACTCCTTATTTGGGTCTATTAGACAACTTCATTGCCGAAACCAAGCAAGGCTATATTGACAAACAAACCAGTGATTATTTGGTTGACTATACTCGTCTTTATAACTTGGCATTACTGACCGAAGCAAATAACTTATCATCAGCACTAAACCAACAAGCATCTAAGCAAACCCAAATACAGATATACATTCTCATCATAGGGGTAATCACCGCTTTTATCCTATTTTTCATGATTGTATTTGGTGCTTTACGTCAATTACTACAAGGTGATGAAAAACTTGCCATCGCACGTCAACAGGCAACTGACATTTTAAGAACCGTTAATGATGGCTTATTTTTGATTAACAAAGATTTAGTGATTGACTCAGAATACTCCAACCAGCTAGAACCTATCTTAGGCACTAAAAATATTGCTGGCAGAAAACTGACAGATATCTTAAATAACAAAATTAATGATAAAGAGCTTGAAACCACCAACACCTTCGTTGACCAACTATATAGTAATTGGGTGGTTGAAGACTTAATCAAAGAACTCAACCCATTACAAACCATCTCATACAACTATGTAGAAAATGACACACCAGTACAAAAATACCTAGACTTTGACTTTTCACGAGTTAACAAAGGTGATGAGATTGATAGAGTGCTGGTCAGTGTGCGTGATGTTACTGCTGCCAAAATCTTACAAGATAAACTGGAAAAAGAACAAGCACAAAATAACCGCCAATTTGAAATGATTAGCAACATTCTATCAATGGATCATGTTTTATTAGGTGAATTTATTGACAATACTGTTCATCGAATAGAGCAAATCAACGAAACTCTCAAAAACACAGCAGGTAATACCTCTGCCCTACACCAAAAAGCCAACAGTATTTATCGCCATATCCATGGGCTAAAAGGTGAAGCATCTGCACTCAGATTTGCAGCTTACATTGATTTATCAGAAGCAATCGAACAACAAACACAAGCTTTATTAACCAATCATAGTTTAGCTGGTGATGATTTCTTACCGTTGGCAGTACATCTAGATGAGTTAATGAGCTTGCATCAATTTGTCATTGAATTAAATGAACGCCTACACCTAGTACCAACATCATCAACACACAACACCAAATCAACCAAACCTACCACCATATCACAAAGAGACAGCACTGCCTATGATGAGTTAAAAAAGCTACCTAAAGGACACAAGCCCACCATAAACACACAAGAACAATCACAATCTAACAGCTCTGATGCTTATTTTGAACAATTTGCTCAAGATATCGCTACTCGTCAACACAAACAAGTAACCTTAGATTATCAATGGCAAGATGAGGGCTTAAACAAACAAGACGCCAATCGGCTTAAAGAAATCAGCATTCAACTATTACGTAACGCCATCGTACACGGCATTGAATTACCAGATGAACGTGAACAAATTGGTAAATCTCCTGTCGGTCAACTGACACTAAATCTACAACGTGAAGCCAATGGCAAATATCAGCTGATTTGTCGGGACGATGGGCGTGGCATATCTTATGATAAGCTCAAACAATCTGCAATCAACGCAGGTCATATTACCGCTGAACAAGCCCAGTCTATGACAAAAAATGATATCTTGCAGTTGCTGTTTCTGCCCATGGTAAGTACTGCAGAGCAAGTCAGTGAAGATGCAGGTAAAGGTGTTGGCATGGATATTGTCAAACATGAGATACAAGCACTTGGTGGCAAGCTAACCATCAGCTCACAAATAAACGACCATACCCAATTTAGTATCAAAATAGACCGCTAAATTATTTAACAATCAACCCATACGAGGTTTTCTTATGTATACTTTAATGATCGTTGATGACTCAAATATCATTCGTAATCGTATCGGACGTAGCGTACTGGCTTCTGACATCAATATTGTGGCTCAGGCCAGTAATGGTGAAGAAGCTCTTAAGCTGTTTGAAGAATTTCAACCAGATTTAATCACCATGGATTTGACCATGCCAAAAATGGACGGACTAGAATGTATTGAGAAAATTGTTGCCAAAAATCGTAAAGTCAGTATCTTAGTCGTCTCAGCCCTATCTGATAAAGCCACCGCCTTACAGGCACTTAAATTAGGTGCCCGTGGCTTTGTCGGCAAACCCTTTAGTGAAGAAGACTTGATCAATGCTTTGCACAAACTGATGGCAGTAAATCGTAAATAATCATTCGTTCACACCTTTGACCTTTATAGCATACAAAAAAACCAAGCTTTCGCTTGGTTTTTTATTTATTTTTCTATTTAGACTAGAAAGTTATTTCTTAGCAGCAGCTTGAGCAGCGGCAACTTCATCAGCAAAGTTCTCTTCTTTTTTCTCAATGCCTTCGCCCACTTCCAAACGTTTAAAGCCCAATACTTTAACGCCTTCAGCTTTTAAGATATCACCGACTTGCTTATCATTATCCATCACATAAGGTTGACGCAATAACGTTACCTCATCTAGATATTTACGCAAACCACCTTCAATCATTTTCTCAACGATGTTATCAGGTTTGCCTGACTCTTTAGCCTTAGCTTCGATGATGTCTTTTTCACGAGCCAAAGTATCCGCTGGTACATCTGTGTCATCTACCGCTATTGGGTTAAAGGCAGCGATGTGCATGGCTAGGTTTTTATTGGTTTCTTCATTACCACCTTCGGTAGCAACCACAACACCAATACGGATACCATGACGATATGCACCCAGATTATTGCCCTCGATGACTTCAGCACGGCGAATTTGGATATTTTCACCAATCTTTTGTACCAATGCCACACGAGCTTCTTCAACAGTCTGTCCGTCATAGTCAAGCTCAGAGATTTTAGCCACATCAGTGGTGTTATTGGTCAAAGCGATTTGTGCCACTTTATTAGCAAAGTTTGTGAAGTTATCATCTTTTGCCACAAAGTCAGTTTGACAATTCACTTCTAACAATAACGCCTTGTTGCCCTCTTGAGCAATAATAATCGCACCATCAGCAGCAATGTTGCCTGCTTTTTTAGCAGCTTTGGCTTGACCAGATTTACGCAAATTATCGATGGCAAGCTCAATATCACCACCTGCTTCTTCTAACGCTTTTTTGCATTCCATCATACCCAAACCAGTACGATCACGCAATTCTTTTACCATTTTGGCAGATACTTGTGCCATGTTGATACCTCTTATTTTTTATGTTTTAATCCATATCACCGCTAACTTATATCACCGCTCACTTATATCAATGCTAATTCATATCAACGGTTAAGTTATCAGCGACATTTAAACTTATTAATCTTAACTTACTGACCCACTTCTTGAGTTGCAGCGACCTCTTCAACAGCAGGTGCGTTAGCAGTATCTTCTGGCACCACATCAGACACAGAAACGTTTTGACTGCTGTGGACTTGTTCTTGAACTTGCTCTTGGGCTTGGTCAGCTTTGCCACCTGCTTGGGCTTGTGCGTACTCTTTACCTGCGATGATGGCATCTGCCATGGCAGTCACATAATAAGTTACCGCACGAATGGCATCATCATTAGCAGGAATGACATAATCAACATTATCAGGGTTTGAGTTGGTATCCACGATGCCGATGACAGGAATGCCCAGATTTTTGGCTTCTTTGATGGCGATGGCTTCATGATCAACGTCTACCACAAAGATGGCGTCTGGCAAGCCGCCCATGTCTTTGATACCGCCAAGTGAACGCTCAAGTTTTTCCATACTGCGTGTCAGCTCTAGAGCTTCACGTTTGGTTAGTTTGGCAAATGTGCCGTCTTGTGATTGAGTTTCAAGCTCTTTTAGGCGGTTGATGGATTGACGCAAGGTTTTCCAGTTAGTCAGCATGCCACCCAACCAACGATGATCAACATAAGGCATGCCTGCACGGCGAGCTTGCTCACGGATAACACCACTGGCAGCACGTTTGGTACCGACAAATAAAATTTTGTTACGTTTTGATGCCAAGTTATTGACGTAATTTAGGGCTTCATTAAAAGCTTTAACGGTATGCTCTAGGTTGATGATGTGGATTTTATTGCGAGCACCAAAGATAAAAGGTGCCATTTTTGGATTCCAAAAACGGGTTTGATGTCCAAAGTGAGCGCCTGCTTGCAACAGCTCACGCATAGAGACTTGAGTTGGGTTATTGCTTGACATAAAAGTTCCTTAAAGTTTGGGTTATGCCTCCACATTGCCAGTAAAACTGATTCATAAGCACGCATTCACATCATAATAACTAATCATCAACATTTAATCATCAGAATTTAATCCAATCATCAGAGTTCATCAATTAATCATGAGAATTAATCAAGCTCATAAACACCCAGTTTACCGTTGGGCAATGTGTGTGTCATTGGTTGTTGACTTCCTCCCCTCCCTATCGTTCGGGGATTCCTTCTGCAAGACGGTGAAGCCCCACCGCAAGCCTAAGATAGTGGCAACCGCCCGTACGACACACCGTACATCTTAGGTTCTTATTTTAAGCTAATCCTACTGTTAGGATTGTCATAGACACGAATTAGCTTAAGTGTGTGTTTGGAAACGTCTTACCAGTTAAGTTACTGCGTACTCGCAATTTAGTCTTAACTTAACTGTGGAATGTAAGACATTGAATATAGTGAGATGAGTATAGCAAAACTTATCGCATTTAACAATTGCCTTATATCCACCGCCCAAAGTCGCAGGTTTACGGCAACGGCGGATAAAATAACGGTCTGATTTTTTCAATTAAAAGTTTTATTGGAAAAACTTACGTCACACTGATGCCAATAACGCCAGGCATTCCTCTCCATCGAAAAGGAATGATGTAACTACGGCGGTCTTTTGGTAGATAACTGGCAGGAGGCAAGCCATCAACCACTTTGGGCGTAGAGATGATGAATTCTGAACCAAATTCAGTACGAGCATTACCCGCAATGGTATTGGCAATTTCCCCCACCAAATCTTTCATCAGTGTGATGGTGATATCTGGCTCTTGCATGACCTTAAGCACTTCACGCAATAGATTACTAGGAGCACTGACAAACACACTACCTTTTAATGGTCCTGTAATACTAATGATGCCAGTATAATCATAAACACTGATGTCGGTATTTGAGCTGATGTATGGCGTGCCTATTTCTTCAAGAGGATAACCCACTTGCATAAAAAACGCCATCACTGAAGTGATAAACACCCCCAGCTTTTCTGCTTTAACCATAGTTTATTGTTCCGTAATTAATCTATTTATCAATAGAGTGACTGCTTGATGTTATTTTATATTAGCTGTCTTTTTGCATTAACTGTCTTTTAGACAAATAACAATCTCACCAGCATGACCTTGCCATGTGACAGGAATAATAAAAGAACGTTCTTCTCTGGGCAAGATGACACTTTGTGGCGCACCTTTGAACACAAAAGGCACTGAAATGTGGAATTCATGTCCAAACTCTGTGCGAGCATTGCCAGATATGGTATTGGCGATTTCACCAACCAAATCTATCATCAGCTCATTGCTGACCTCTTCGCCCATTCTTAGCAAAATGCTCTCTAGCAATTCTTGAGAAGCTGTCACATAAACCACACCTTTATGAACACCTGAAATGCCAATCAATCCTGTGTATTCTTTCACATTGGGATTTTGGGTATTTTCTAACAGATATGGCGTATCAACCACCAGCTCTTCTTCACCAAACTGGTCAAAGTAATGACGGACAATATCAACAAATACTTGCAGTTTTTTTTCTTTCATAAATCTAATCCTGAGTTAACTCATCTAAGGCAGCAACCAATTCTTCTTCTGAAAATGGTTTACATAAAAAACCACTGGCACCTAATGACAAGGCTTCAATGCCTGTTGCCTTATCAGACAGAGCAGAGACGACCAAAATTCGAACATTCTCATCAATCGAAACCAGTTTTTCAATACATTCAAGACCGTCCATGTGTGGCATGGTAATGTCCATAGTAACCACATTTGGACGATGAACTTCAAATTTTTCTACCGCTTCTACTCCGCTGGTGGCAGTCGCCACCAACATAAAATGATTAGAATCATAAGCTCTTTGAATGCGGTTACGGATGATATTAGAATCATCAACAATCATAAGTTTGTACATAGTTTATCTACTCATTGGCTAAAAGTCTATACTGGATATTTGGGTAATTTTACATTAAAGCGAGTTAAACGACCATATTCGCTATGTACATTTAACTTACCGCCCAGCTCTTTGGCATGTGATTTAATGATATCCAACCCAACACCACGCCCACCATCTTCATCAGCTGATTCTTTGGTGGTAAATCCTGATGAAAAAAGAGTATTTAACAGCTGTTGCTTGCTTAATTCTTTAATTTCATCTTCAGAATGTCTACCCAAGCTGAACAATTTTTGGCGAATTTTATCATAATCAATGCCATGACCATCATCTTCAACACTCAGAACAATCATATCATCTTGTTCTGCCAACGTCATATTAAGCATACCTGTGGCGGCTTTAAATGATGATTTGCGTTGCTCTGGTGTCTCGATGCCATGAACGATGGCATTTCGTATCAATTGCACAGCAATCTCTTTGATTGCAGATTGGGTATCATTTGACATGTCCATGCCATCAATCGCATCAAAACCATTAATGTGCATCTCAATTTGCTTGCCCTGACGTTTGGCAATATCGTCAGCAAAGTTTTTATAGTAGCTTTCAATCGCTGATGATGGTTTTTTTATCGAATGGTTCTCATCAAAATCAATATCCATACTAACAGCCTGCACACCATTCACTTCTTGTTCTTTTAAGTTGTTAGTTGTTGTTTGGACAGTTGTGTTATTAGTGATGTTATTGGCAGTATCTTGCGATGGTTTGGTAGCGGTCGGATTGACACCAGAAGATGCCGTGATGCGTTCACCCAAAGCTTCAATGGTCTGAGACAGACTTAATAAATCATCTAAATGTACCGCCAATGGCAGAAAGTCATTACCTGATAGCTGATTTTGGTTTTGCAAGGCTTGAAGTTTGTCTTCTGCATCGGTGGCAATCTTAGTAAAGCTATGCAATTTCAAGGCAGACGCTTCGCCTTTTAAACTGTGCATTTCTCTATATAGCGACTTAAGTTTTCCTTCTAACTCAAACTGAGAACTGCCGGGGTTTTTAAGAATGTTGTTCATCTTATCGATGTGAGCTTTGGTGTTATTAATAAATTCATTAATTAATGCTGGGCTTACGTTTAAGATGGTGGTAAGCATCTCAACCTGCATGTCATTTTGAGCACGTTCTTTTTCAAGGCGTTGCTCTAGTAACACCGCATCAGACACATCTTGTACGTTAACCAAAATACGAGCAATGTCTTTACCTTCATAAACACGAGAGAATCTAAAATCCAAATAACGATTAGACACCCCATCGTCAGACTCACTGTGCAGATTGACTTTATTCAATGGGTTTAAGTCATTGACCAGCTTTGTTTTAACCCTTGGGTTATACAATTGCCCAATAAATTGGCGAGTGGTCTCTAGGTCTTTATCAGAAATGCGACCACGCAATATGCTGTCAAATTTTTCACCAGCGATGCGATCTGTGCCAATGATATTTTGAAGTGCCCTAGAATATTGGTTACCGATATTTAAATCTTTATCAAGTAGGAACAGACCTGTGTTTACCGTTTCCATGATTTCTTCAGTTTCACGGCGAGCTTCGATGGCTTCAGCATCAGCAATGCGCAAACGACGCAAGGCGATGAAAATAAAGAACACCAAATAAACAACCATCACCGCAATGGCAAGCAACTGAGCAATCTCAATGCGCTTGGTAAGATCAGACACAATACCACGGATATGTTGGTTTAGATTCTGAAAACTCTCGGTCATTGGCACCGATGACGTTTTGGCTTGTTCCACCGCAATGGCAAGCTCTGATGTGGCATCTTCGGTGATGTCGTTAGAGATTGCCAAAAAGTCATCAATCTTAGGTTTTAATTGTTCCCATTCTGCTTTTGACTCACCTGCCAAAGCTAAAGTTTGTGAGTCATTGATATGCGGCATCTGCTCATTAGCACCAGAAAAGTCGATGGCAACCCCTGCATTTAAGATGGCATCAAGGTTTTGGGAAATATCTGCTGAGGATTCTTTTAAGCCTTGGGTAACTGTGCGATAATGCGGAGAGTTGATGTCCTCGCCTTGCGAGTTTTGTAAATCAAATAGATGCTTGACGACCACCTGCTCATCAACTGAGATTTTGTCAACGACGTTAAGTAGGGATTCATAACGAGCCAATTGTTCTGTTGAATAGATGGTGAATGCCAAAAAACTGGCAACCAACAGTAAAAATACGACAATCGAGATAATCAAACCTCGATAACGACCTGTATTAAGTGCGTTATTTTTAGCCATAGATACATACCCTATAAATCATTAAAAATCTTATTACTAAAATTTTATAGTAAACAACATCTACATGATGCCAACATTTGAAACTAGAATACCACAAATGATGACTTAATTATTAATTATTTCATAATTATTTCAGATAAATTAATAATTTTAGATTAAAAACTTATTAATAATAAGTTTATTAAATCATACAGTATGAGTTGTTTGATGATAAGTTGTTTGATGATAAGTTGCTTTTATTGCCCAAACCATTTTTGCTCAATTTGTTGATATTTGCCATTTTGACGAATGTTGGCCAGTCCTTGATTGACTTGATTAAGTAACTCTGTGTTGTCTTTTTTTACCACAATGCCATAAGGGTCATCACCAAACTGTTTGTCTAGCATTAAACCAAAGTTCATATCTGCCTGTTGCTGTTGATAATATTGTAAGATTCCACTGTCAAGCACCACCGCATCAGACTGCCCATTTACTAGGTTTTTAATCAATGGAAATACCATGTCTGTATTTGTGGTGGCAACACCTATTTGTTGCATGATTTCTTCTTGTATTGACCCTTCTAGAACTTCTACTTTTTGACCATTTAAATCTTTAAAAGATGTGATGTTAGCAAGTTCAGGTTTGGTTAGGGCTGCCTGGTGTGAGACGTAATAAGAATTAGAGAAGTTGTGAGTTTTTTGACGCTCGGGGGTGATGCTGATGTGGGCAATGGCGATGTCCGCTTTGCCTTCGGCCATGCTTGGCAATATCAATGACCACGGCAGCACTTCATAGGTAACGGCAAAGTGTTGATCTTGGGCGATGGCGTTCATCACATCAATATCAAACCCTGTCGGTTGTCCTTTTTCGTCACGATAGGTAAAAGGCACGCCATCAGCATCGGTATAGACTTTATAGCTGGCTGTGCTGGCAGTGTCAGCGGTATTGTTGGGGTTGTCAGCCACATCAGATGAAGCATGCGTTTGCGTCTCTCCAGAGCCACTTGTCGAACCGCCATCAGGCGAACCACCACACCCTGATAACAGACTGGCGGTTGCGAACAACACCATCAAAGATAATGGTTTGACTGAGCATTTGGCAAATGATGATTTGGTTAAGACACTTTTTCTGACACCATTTTGGGTTAACACGTTTTTGGTTAACACGTTTTTGGTTAACACGTTTTTGGTTAATACATTGATGAATGAAGAATGATTCATATTGCACCTTGGTATTTAGGGTTAAGCTAAGTTTGGTTTGGGTTTAAATTTGAGTTAGGTTGGCACTTTTTTCTTAATTTTAATCTTTTTGCTTAATTTTAATAAAGTGAACATACAATAATACTTTGATATTTATTCATAATGACAAATTTTAAGCAAAAACACAAACATTTAATCAAATTTAATAAAACTGTCAGCAACTGGTTGAGTGAAGTGGCTTAGCAATAAAATTTTGTTCACCAATTTTTTTATTTTTAGTAAATTTATCAACATAAATTTACTAAAAATGCTGCCCAAGTGAATGATGATAAGATTAAATTCTCCATAAACCACAAAAAATAAAAAAGCCTGATAAAATAAATGTGAAAGAGATAAAAGATGTCATATAAGGGATAATGTCGTTCAATGATTTTAAAAACAGCACACTTTTGTTTATTATGCCAATCGCATCAAATCATCACGCAAATAACGCAAATTGGCACTTCAACAGAGTCAATAAAAAAAGACCAGTTACTGCTGGTCTTTTTTTGCTTGACATCATTAGCTGTAATGGGGTGGCTCTTCGTCATAAACATTGGCATGCCATTGCTTAAGCTGTTGATACATGATGCTTTGAATGGCGGCATGTATCATGTGCTGACCAACCATGCGCACTTCTTGCCCAAGCATGCTTTTGACTTTTTCTGAAAAATCAATGGTTACCATTGGCTCTTCTTTACCATGCACGTCTCTTAAAACCAAACTGCCATCTTCAAGCTCAATCAGCTCCAGCATGGTCTCTTGGGTAAAGCCTTCTTCCATATGGGTATCCACATCTGCATTATGTTGCATGATAGTTCCTTTTTACTAACCAGTTTATTGCTCTTTTTAACAACCAAATTTATTAAAAACCAACCATGTTAAAAACCGACCATGTTAAAAACCAACCATGTCGCAACTGTTATAATGGTTGTTCTAATCATGAATTTCAAGGGGCTAATCAAAAGGCTCATTCAAGGGCTAAGGCATGTCTCTGAACGTCTTAACGCCAATAGCGTAATTTGGCCAAGGTAAACAAGAATGCCACAAACATGCCAAGATAGTACGCCTTTTTTACATCAAAACTGGGTTCTCGGTATTTGTGTGGTAGGGTAATCACAGCGGTGGCGGTGGGGATAATGATGAGCATAAATAACCATTGCTCCAAAACAGCAAGCCACGCATCTTGTCGATGACGCAATGCCGCCAACCCAAGCAACAAGCACGCCATAATCAGAGCAACAAACAGTCCCCTTGGTAAGTCATTGGGGAATAACTTATCAAAGATTGGGGGGTTGTTGGCTGTTGCCGACTGTAAATCTTGTGAGTCATTTGGATTTAGGTTCATCAGCTATATGTCCCCATTAACCACAGCATGGTTACACAAGAGAGCAACAACCCAAGCGTGATGGCGTTGCGATGATGCACATCGTTACCTGTGATGCGAGTAAATACTTTTGCTCCCAGCCACATCAGCAATGGAAAACCCAGCACAAATGTGGGAATGATAATCACAGCATGAGTTACAACCTGTTGCCAAGGTTCACCAAATGCCAAGCGAAATCCATATCCCACCGTACTGAGCAGTATTGCCAAGATGGCAAGTCCAATGGTGTAGCCTTTGGGAATGACAGAAACCTTGGTTTGGGTTGATGAGCGGATATTATGTGGTTCAGTGTTCATCATTGATGGTCAAATTTTTATCACCCATGATGGGGATTCATAATAGACGTTAGTGTGTTGTTACTTGTGCCAGCTGTTCACGCATGTCAGCGATGGCTTTGGCATAGTCAGGTTGATTAAAAATGGCAGAGCCAGCCACAAACATATCTGCCCCAGCTTCGGCAATGGCCCGAATGTTATCTGCTTTTACCCCACCATCAACCTCTAAACGGATACGTCTGCCACTGGCATCAATGCGTTCACGCACTTGGCGGATTTTATCAAGCGTACTGCCAATAAAGGTTTGCCCACCAAAACCTGGATTGACACTCATCAAAAGAATCTGATCAAGTTTATCCATCACATGATCAAGATGGTAAAGGGGTGTGGCGGGGTTAAATACCAAGCCGCATTCTGCACCACCATCTTTGATGAGTTGTAATGATCGGTCAATATGTTCGCTGGCTTCAGGGTGAAAGGTGATGATGTCTGCCCCTGCCGCTAAAAATTGCTCAATCATACTATCAACAGGTTTGACCATCAAATGTACGTCAATGGGAGCGGTTATTCCATAATCCTTAAGTGCTTGGCATATCATGCTGCCAAATGTTAAGTTAGGAACATAATGGTTGTCCATCACATCAAAATGCACCACGTCTGCCCCTGCGGTGATGACATTGGCAACGTCTTCACCCAAACGAGCAAAATCCGCTGATAAGATAGATGGGGCTATCAGATAGTGAGAATCAGTCACAGTTTACCTCGATATTGATGGGTGCTTGATATTGATGGATACTAAACATGAATGGATAATAGTGCTTCAATCATTTGTAAATCACTTGGATAAGTCAGTTTAATATTGCTACGACTGCCTTCGACGACATAAATGGGCAAACCCAACTGCTCAAAACCACTGGCCTCATCGGTGATGTGACTGCTTTGAGTGGCAATATTTTGCTTATTAACATAACTGAGAACGTGTTGTAACTCTTTGAGTCGAAACACTTGTGGCGTTTGTGCTTGCCATAAATTTTGTCGTTGTATCGTCTGTTGTATTTGTCCATGTGCATCTACCTTTTTAAGGGTGTCTGCCACAGGCGTGGCCAGTATTGCCCCATAGGGTTGCTGATGGGCAACTGCCAGCACGCTATGAATGTCATAGACCGCCACACAAGGTCTGGCTGCATCATGAATAAGCACCAAATCATTAGGGTCAGCCCCTGCATTGGCAATGGCAATCACCCCTTGCCAAACTGATTGCCAACGTTCTTTACCACCCTCTACCAAAGTGATGGGAACACAAAAGCTGACATCGTCAGTTAGGTTTTGCACAAGTTGTGTGGCAATGGCATCATCTTTTGCCACCACCAAATACAGATGCTTAAGCTGATTGCTCTGTGCCAACCGCAATAACCCATGTTCCAAAATGGTCTTACCAGCCACTTGAGCATATTGCTTGGGTTGATGTCCACCAAAGCGACTGCCCACACCCGCTGCCACCACCAAGCCATATACTTGTCCATTTGCTTTAACCAGCGTCACTGTGTCCTCGACGGAATTAACTTATCCATTATCAATTTATCCCTTCAGGAATTGGCTCAATCGCATCTTCAATGGGGGGCTGATTTTTTAACACGTCATGGTTGGGGTTGGTTACTGGCACATCGGCGGTGGAAAACTGCACAAAGGTCTCGTATGGTTTGATTAATCCCAAGTCCAAACGTGCATGTTCTTCTACTGCTTCTAATCCTGTTTTTAGGTCATTGACATCAGCAACTAAGATGCGATTCTTAGTATGTTGCTCCTCGATTAGGGTTTCTTTCTCCTTGATTTGTTGTTGTAAGGCATTGCGTGCATCGTACCCATAACTACCAAACCAATATTGGTATTGCAATGACGCAAGCACCACCACCGCCACCAGCAATAACAACGACTGAGCTAAATACTTCATCAATCACAACCAAAACCGTATTTTCTTCACTTTTTTCTTAGCTTAACTTTTTTTAACTCAGAGCAACATTAACCACGCAATCCAATAAACTCTTGAGACCCACGATAGCTTGCTCGCACTTGTTGTTCAATTCGCAACAGCTGATTATACTTAGCAACCCTATCTGAACGACACAATGACCCTGTTTTGATTTGTCCAGCAGCAGTACCCACTGCCAAATCAGCGATGGTGCTGTCAGCAGTCTCACCTGAGCGGTGTGAAATGACGGTCGCATAGCCATGCTCTTTTGCCAAATAAATGGCATCTAACGTTTCAGATAAAGTTCCGATTTGATTAAATTTAATCAAAATGGCATTACCAATTTGCTTATCAATGCCCTGTTGTAAAATGGCAGGATTGGTTACAAACAAATCATCACCAACCAATTGTATTTTATCTCCCAGCTTCTGGGTTAGATAACGCCAACCGTCCCAATCTGATTCATCTAAGCCATCTTCGATAGAAATGATGGGATATTGTCTGACAAGACTGGTTAAATAATCAACAAATCCTTGACTGTCAAAACTTTTGTTATTTTCACCTGCCAATACATACTGCCCATGTTGATAAAATTCGCTGGCAGCACAATCTAACGCCAGATGAATGTCTTTGCCTGTTCTATAGCCTGCCTGCTCTATCGCCTGCATAATGACGGTAATGGCTTCTTCATTGCTACGTAAATTAGGAGCAAACCCCCCTTCGTCGCCAACAGCGGTGTTTAGCCCTTGCCCTTTTAGCACCGACTTTAAGCTATGAAAAATTTCTGTCCCTGCTCGCAATGCTTCAGAAAAGCTGGTAAAGCCAACAGGCTCAATCATAAATTCTTGAATGTCAACCGTATTGTCAGCATGAGCCCCCCCATTTAAAATATTCATCATCGGCACTGGCATGGTTAAGGCAGTTTGACCACGTAAATTGGCAATATATTGGTGCAATGGCAGTTTGTGTGATTTGGCAGCAGCTTTGGCAACCGCCAGTGAGACCGCCAACATGGCATTTGCCCCAAGGTTGGCTTTGTTGTCTGTACCGTCCAGCTCAATCATAATATCATCAATGCGTTGTTGTTCATGGACATTGACATCTAATAAAGCTGCACGAATTTGACTATTGACGTTACTAACGGCTTTTTTTACCCCTTTGCCCATATAACGTTTGCTGTCGCCATCTCTTAATTCCAGTGCTTCTCTTGAGCCTGTTGATGCCCCACTGGGTGCTGATGCCCTTCCGCACGTCCCATCTGCCAAAATGACATCGGCTTCGATGGTGGGGTTACCCCGTGAGTCTAAAATTTCACGAGCTCGAATGTCTTGAATTTCATAAGTATGTTTGGCTTCTTCAGCGTACATGGCAAAATCTCACAAGATGATGGCAAAATTAAAATAAATAAAGTCAATGACCAATGATAACTTGATAACTTGATAGATGAATAAGCTCGATTGACATATCCAAGCTTGACTGCCAACATCATACCATATTCATGCCAAACAGATGATTAAAATTTAGCCCTTTATCTCTCTTAACCCTTAACATCAGTCCTTAACATCTGTTGGTTGGTAGTACGTGAGCCGTAACGCATTCACCAACACCGAGATGGAACTTAATGCCATGGCAGCAGCGGCAATCATGGGATTTAAAAAACCAAATGCAGCCAATGGTATGCCAATCACATTATAAATAAACGCAAAAAACAGATTTTGTTTGATGTTGGTCAGCGTTTGCTTGGCTATTTGTTGAGCATGAAACACATGCTGGAGCGACTCACCCACCAGTTTTGCAGACGCGCTGTGTTGTGCAATATCGGTGGCTTGTGCCATGGCAAAACTGGCATCTGCTTGAGTCATGGCGGCAGCATCATTAACCCCATCACCCACCATGGCAATCTTTTGCCCTTGAGTTTGCATGTTGGCGATTTTTTCTGCTTTTTGGCGTGGGCTCATCTGTGCATAGGCTTGCAAAATACCCAATTCATCTGCCATATGACTGACCACCGATTTGCCATCACCACTCATCATCACCACTTCAATGTTGGCGTGTTGTAGTGCTTTAACCGTGGCAGCAGCGTCTGATTTTAGCTTATCTGCCAAAGCAAATGCTGCTAATGGATAAGCGTCAGCACTGACCGTAACCACACTGGCTAACTGCCAAACTTTTGGCATCTGTTTGGGAAATTCAAATCCTGTCAATTCAGGACTGCCCACCTTAATCAGCCCTATCCCATCAATCACCCCCATGATGCCCTGCCCTGCCACCACTTGTACCTGATGCACAGGTAATAAAGGCAACTTGTGTTGCTTCGCCAACGCCAACAGTGGCACAGCAAGTGGGTGGCTGGTATGTGCTTCAAGGCTGGCAACCAGTTGTAACACGTCTTTAAACTCAATCTGATGACTGACCAACATCTTATCCACTACTTTGGGCTTACCAACAGTGAGTGTGCCCGTTTTGTCCATCACCACCACATTGATATTGCCTGCCTGCTCTAAACTCTTGGCATCTTTAAACCACACGCCATATTTGGCCGCCTGTCCCATGCCTGCCATGATGGCGGCAGGCGTGGCAAGTCCCAACGCACAAGGGCAAGCAATGACCAACACCGACACACTGTGTAACAAACTGGTCTCAATCGACTGGGTAAAATAATAAGTTACCACGGCAGTTACAAGGGCAATCAATATCACCATAGGCACAAACACCGCTGCCACTTTGTCCGCCATACGTGCCATGGGAGCTTTTGAGCCTTGGGCTTCACTTAAGGCTTGTATCATATCGCCAAGTTGCGTCTGTGAGCCTAATGACATCACTTTATACAAAAAACTGCCATTAACCACCAACGCCCCTGCCAACACATCATCACCACATTGCTTGTTCAGTTGCCTAGATTCACCCGTTAGGTGACTTTCATCACAATAACCATTGCCTTCAATAACCTTACCATCTGCTGCAATGCGACTGCTTTGCTTGGCACGCAAAACATCACCAACCTGCACATCACTCAATGCCACCTCATGAAAATCACCCATATCAGAGCGACGCTCAACCACAGTTGGCGTTAAAGACAATAACAAATTGATGCTGTTTAAGGTATGTGATTTGGTACGATTCTCAAGATATTTGCCCAATCGCACAAATGCAATCACCATCACCCCAGCTTCAAAATACACATGCCCACCCATCACAGAGCCGACATTCATCACCCCAAGCTGTGCCAGCCACACCACCGTAGAATAGCCCCAAATTGCCAACGTACCAACCACCACCAGCACGTCCATATTTGCCATGTTCTCTTTAATAGAACTCCACGCACTTTTATAAAACGGAACAGCCAACACAAACTGCACAAAACTTGCCAAGACAAACTGTATCCAAAGTGGCGGCATCCAGCTCATGCCTTGAGCCAATAACATTCCCAACATGCCCCACAAAAACGGCAACGAACACATCAGCAACAAGATTAACCGCCACGGCAACTCATTTTTTATGCCATCTGCCTCATCAACATCTGACGCCCTGTCCAATCGATAAGCTTTGGCTTCATAGCCAATGGCATGTATCCAATCAATGATGTGTTCATCTGTCAGCTGTGGGTCAGTATGTTCAACCGTTACCATTTCACTGGCAAAATTAACCGATGCTTGTTTAACCATTGGTTTTTTGTTCAATGATTTTTCAATACGAATGGCACAGTTTTGACATCTCATGCCCTGCACGGCAAATTGTGAACGAAACTGTTCATTAGGACGCTCATTAGGGCTGCTAGAATCAGCACTGTCATCAGTGATGTGGTAAGAATCAGAACTTGAAGAACTTGAATAAGTAGGCATGGTCAGTCAAACAGTAAAATATAAAGAAAAAACACAATCAAAAAAATAAAAGATTTGAATTATACCCAAATAAAAAACCACCGCAATAAAGATTTACAAAAATAAACCAATTTATGGGTTGCTAGTATCGGTATTTTATGACAAATTAAAGACGTGATGACCACCGTGATAAGCGTGGTGATAAGCGTGGTAACAAGCATGATAATCACTGGGTAATAATCACTGGGCATCACATCTGTCTTTTGCCTACTTAAATGTCATTGTCTTAAATGTCATGATATGACACACATCGTGATTATATGACACACAGATTGGTAGGCATTGTTTGTTAAGAAGGAATTTACCATGAATATCATCATTAACAGCCATCATCTCACCATCACCGATGCCATGAAAGAAGCGGTCATCAACAAACTGTCAAAAGTTGAACGTCATTTTGACCAAATTCAAAGCATCAACGTGATTTTATCACTTGATAACCATCACAGTGACAGCACCCATCAGGGACACAACTGTTATAAAGCAGAAGCCATCTTGCGAGTATCAGGCAAAGAGATGTTTGTCAGTAGCCATGATGATGACATGTATCAAGCCATCAACCAAATGGCAGATAAGTTAGATAGGCAAATTCGCAAATACAAAACTCGCATCAACCATAAACACCGCAACCAAAAACACCATTTGTGGCAATCGACTGACGAGACAGTGATTGATAAAGCAGTGGTTGCTGTTTAAATCTTACGAAGACAGACAAAAAATAAAACAAAAAAAGTGCCTTAAATTAGGCACTTTTTTATAAGCACATGTTTGCTTACCATCAAGTACTGTTACAATGTTCTCTAATTAAAACGCTTTCAATATTTGATAAATCACCACTTTTAGGGTAGTCAGGCATATAAAAAATTAGCACACCATCATCATCAATTTTGTATTTTTTGTTGATGCCATGTAAAATATCTTTCAATTTTTTCAAGTTAACAGAAAAAATATCAACACCTTGCATATAAAAAGCTGAATTTGGCGAGTAAATTTCAATTTCTTTTACTTGATTATTAGGGTAATAAAAAATACCCACACCATCACCCCATGAAAAATCCATGGTGTTTTCTGAAAATATATTTTTTTTAATCTCTCTATATTCAGTCAAGAATTGACGAATTTCTTCTCTGCTTTTTGCTTTTAGAAAAGATGTTTGATACAAAAGTGGATAATGAAATTTCATTTTTCAATCCTTTTTTCTTTAAAATAATTTATATTGCTGGTCCCTTATCATTAACTTGGCTTATTGCAAGTTTGAGCAAGAAAACATTCTGGATATTTTTGCCAAGGTGTCCATTTCATTTCTTCTTTACTTGGTAAAGGGTCGGATAAAAATTGCTCAATCCCTGCCTGAAAATCATTGTCTAGTTTTTCCAAGTCAATGACTTCTTTGTCTTTTATGGCTCTCTTTTTGAGTAGTTCAAAACATTCTGAAATGCCATTGGCAATAAATGGGCGTAATTCTTTATCGCTTTTACCCTCCCACCAAATTTGTGGTACGGTATAATCAATGGTATAGCAAGGCTCATTGCGAACCTTTTTTAAAAATTTAAGACCTTGGCCATTGTCGAAATTTATTTCTCCACGGGCAACTCTAAATATAATAGAAAAATACCAAAGATTATGGAAATATATACCTGTGGTTTTTTTATTATATTCACTTACATAAAAAACGCGATTAAGCATTTTATGATATGCCCCAAAAATTCTATTAGCGTCCCCACCGCCTATCTGAGCAGAAAACTGAATTAGATGTAGTTTCATTTCTTACCTCTATTCTTTTTAACCCTTTTGTGCATTGGAATATAATTTTGGTCATAATTAGGATGGTTGGGATTAGCCTTACCTGCCCAAGGTTATTTTTTCAATGGCGGAAAATACAATTTTTTGATTGTCTATGCGTATCTTTTCATCATCTCATAAATGTCAATTTTCCATTGTGGGCTAGATTCATCAGGTTCTTTGCTTTCAAGAATGGTTTTGCCTGTTCCATCACCCATGATATGATGCACATTACCGCCTTTTTGTAACATCAATTCCAATACATCTAATCGCTCTTTGGTGTATCCAACCATGGATAGCGGGCGTAAACCGTCTCTATTGGGGATATTAGGGTTAGCACCCGCTTCCAATAAAACAATCGCAGCGTCAGCATTTCTTGCACGCATGGCATGATGTAGCGGGGTCATGCCATAGACATCTTGGGCGTTAATTGCTATATTTTTATCTATCAGATATTTAATACTCTTTGATGGCATCTTAGTAAGACCAAAACCTAGCAGAGCTCTATGTAGCCAACTCCAATTTTCTTTTGGTGTAATTTCATCTAAACTTCGGATACCGCCAGAAATTATTTCATCAACCCTATCCAAATCCCCATCGTAAAGAGCATTTAGAATTTCAATGTCAATATCAGTTTTATTTATCATAGCTTAATCACCTTTAAGAAATTTTTGCATATCTTGTTTAAAATAGATTGTGAAATGGTGGTGCTATTGATTGTACCTGCGTTTGTGTTGGCAGTGGTTGTGTAACTAGGGTAAGTATAATCTGTAATACCACTTGGCGTGTTTAAGTACTCTCCACGAATCAAAGCATCAATGGAATACCTACCTCCTGATATGTTGCCAGAACCTTGATCGCCCATGGTTGAAATATACAAAGTAGCTTTCTTCCCTGTAAAACAGCAAAGTAGCTAAGAGTGTGTTTTTCATTGTTATCTATCTAAAACAAAATGAGTAAACTATACCACAAAAACCATGATTAAGCGATAAAAATAAGACCAGAAAAAGAGTGAAACGAAGTGGAGCGTTTTTGTTTTTTTATACTACAAAAAACAAAAGTAGTTCTTATTTCTTTTGTCTTTTCAAAAAAATAAAAAATAAGCAAAATCGCATAGCAAAAAATTGAGTTATCCACAGGTTTTTTGCGATTTTGCTTTTTTATTAGTTTTAAATATTTTAAATCTTTTAGACCCCCCGTAAATCCTTGAAAATAAAGGGTTGTAGCGTTTATATATGGAGGTTTACCGTGCAATATATGGAGGTTTACCGTGCAATATATGGAGGTTTACCGTGCAAATATAGAGTTTTATTTTAAACTCTATATATAGTATAATAATAAAAACACCATATATAACCGTTTACCGTGCAAATTTAGGGGGCAACCTATGGCTAAAAATCTTGTAGTTAAGGATAATGCGTTAATTAATGCCAGTTATAACCTTGAACTGGTCGAACAACGCTTGATTTTACTTGCTATTGTGGAAGCTAGGACAAGTGGCAAGGGGGTTACCCCAAATAATAGCCTTACCATAACCGCCAGCAGTTATATGAACCACTTTGGCACCAACCGAAATACCGCCTATCAAGCCTTAAAAGATGCCTGTAATAATTTGTTTGAACGCCAATTTAGCTACATAGAAACTAATACCAAAGGTAACATGGAAGTAGTCCGCAGTCGGTGGGTTAGTGAAATCCGTTATATCGACAATGAAGCAAGCGTTAAATTGATTTTTTCGCCGACGGTTTCCCCCTTAATCACCCTGCTTGAAAAAAACTTTGCCAGCTATGAATTAGAACAAGTGGCACAATTAAACAGCAAATATGCCGTTAGATTGTATGAAGTTGTTATCGCTTGGCGTTCTACTGGTAAAACTCCAATGATTGCCATTGATGAATTAAGAAACCGCTTGGGTGTTCTTGATAATGAGTATACAGTAACGGCTGATTTTAAGCGTTGGGCATTGGATAAGCCAATTAAACAAATCAACGAAAAAACCGAAATTAATTTATCCTATGAGCAACACAAACAAGGGCGTAAAATTGTTGGCTTCACTTTCACAGTCAAACAAAAATCCAAGCCCAAGAAAATTAAAGACAACACCGAACGAGACCCAAAAACCCCTGATATTTTTGACAACCTAACCGACAAAGAACGAGAAATCATCGCCCAAAAGAACGCCTATGCTGACCAAATCGGAGCGACAGAGCAACACCGCCAAAACTTGATTAAAAAAGCCTTAGAACAGCACAGACAAGCCGAGCAGAGCGAGCAAGAACGCAAACAGCGTGAAAAAGCCGAACGATTGGCACAGGAGCAACAGGACAAAGAGCGGTTAGAGCTTGCAAAGCGACAATTTGAGCAGATTTTGGCAAATAATGGACTGATTAACGCTTACATTGCCAACAACATCGTTGCAAAGTATTTATCAGGTTTGCAAAAAATACGATTTGAGCAAGGGGATTTTAGGGGGGTATTTGAGATGGAGCGATACAAGTTTGAGCAGTTGCATGAATGGCAACGGCTTAATTTGAAATTTTTGGATTGACATACAAACACTTTTCATTGTAAATGTGTTATAATTGAAATGTAATTTAATTTAGGGGTATATTATGGATTACACTAACTTCAACATGCGACTTGATAACAATCTGCGTGGACGTGCTTACCCTGTTTTGGAGCAGTACGGACTAACGCCAAGCCAAGCTGTAAGAATGTTTTTTAATCAGATTGCACAGACTGGCAAAGTGCCGTTATCGTTTGATTGGGCGGATAATCAAGTTTTGACCCCCAAAGCGGTAGCACAGTTACGCCAAACCGAACAAGAGTTCGCCAATGGAGAGTTTGAACGCTTTGAAAGCCTAGATGAACTCAATCAGGCAATGGCGGAGATTGCTCGTGGCTAAACGCAAATTTGATATGGCAAAATCTTTTAAGCGTGATTTGAAAAAGCATTATTTGGCGTTGGTTGGTGAAGCGTGGACGGAAGTTTCAAACTGCCTTTTGAACGGCTTACCAGTCCCTGAAAAGTACCAAGACCACCCACTCAAAGGCGACAAATCAGGTTTGCGGGATTGTCATATCAAGCCTGATTTGGTTTTAATCTACAAAATCGTTGATGATGTGGTAGAACTGCACTACTTGGATAGCCATAGTGAAATTTTTGGCTAACCGCTAACCTACCGCCCAAAACCAAAGCCCTTGCTACCTGCTAGGGCTTTTTGTTGTTCCGCTCTTGTTGTCTTTGGTGCAAGTATGCACGGTTATTTTTGCAACATTGTCATAGTTTATCACTCATTTATAACAGATTTTCTATTAATATCAAGATAATTTATCTCATTTATGTCAAATAAATTTTCCAATGCGTCTGCCCCATTTTTTAGTAAAAAATCATATTCATTCTGATGTATAGGCAATAACCACAAATAACGAACACCATTGCCATCATATTCAAATGATTGACCATATGGGTATGGGTTAGAGTTTTATTTAAATCCATGTTCCTTTGCCTTGTATTTTGAGCAACTAGACTGTACCCCGCCCTCCTTTCTTTGACATGTAAGGCATTGCGTGCCCTTTAATACCTTCATTTTTTGCATAATTTTTTCTTTCTTTTGGAGTCATTGCATGTCCACCGTGGTCATAATAGTGTTCTGATAAGGAAGGTGTATGTTGTGGAGAAGGAGCTGTTTTTGTTCCACTAATTTGAATGGCTCCGCATGTTTGGCATATAATTAGCCATCATAGATTGTCAAAATCCGTTAAATCTTTTCCATGCTCACGAAAATAATCCAAAGCATCAAAAAACCCAAGTTTGCTCAATATCTCATGATCTTTTGATGAACAGGGAATGCAAAAAAGAGTGTTGTATCTTTTGTTATCGAAGGTCATTACTGCTGGATATGTTGTTAAAACAGGCAACTGCCATGTGATAGAAAACAATATCCCATGCAAATGTTCAAGTTCTGGAATAAAGAATTGTTTAAAGTTGATATATTCATCTGCGTGGTAAGTTTTATAATCGCGACCGCACCACTCACAATAAGCCACACATAAAGCAGCGGTATCAAATGTATCCTCACTAACTGCAAAGAAAATGTTTTTACTTTTCTCACCAGGGCAAGAAAATACCATGTAATAATCTGCATCTGGGATATTGAGCTTTATAATGCCGATATTTATTTTTAATTGGTTGATTGTGTATGTAAAATCCCAGTAATCTTCTGCTGCATACTCATTTAAACGACAAAAGTCAATGAAGGTATGTGTTGGTGTAGCTACAACTTCTTTGTTATAATTACTGACATTTAGATATTTTAAAGGGTTTTTAAAATCCGTCAAGTCCTTCCCATGTTCAAAAAAATAATCCAAAGCACCAAAAAACCCAAGCTGGCTTAATATGTCATGATCTTTTGCTGAACAGGGAATGCAAAAAAGAGTGTTGTATTCTTTATTGTCAAAAGTTATCACTTTTGGATATATGTTCAAAACAGGTGATTGTTTGGTAGTAGAAAGCAATATCCCATGCAAATGTTCAAGTTCTGGAATAAAGACTTGCTTAAAATGAATATATTCTTCTATATAAGCTTTATGACCATAACCATACCACTCACAATAAGCCACACATAAAGCAGCGGTATCAAATGTATCCTCACTAACTGCAAAGAAAATGTTTTTACTTTTCTCACCAGGGCAAGAAAACACCATATAAAAATCTGCATCTGGGGTATTGAGTTTTATGATGCCGATGCCGATTTTAATATCCACATCTTCAAAAGTATATGTTTTGTCTATATAATTTTGGGTTGCGTAGGGATTTTCCAAACAGTAACTAATAAATTGATGTACTTGATTCATTGTTGTTCACTTTTATTGATAATATCTTTAATTTTATCCGTTGGAAGTCAATGAAAGGATGACCAGACATATTATTACTTATTTTTATTTAGTTTATTACTCATCGCCTTTATTACTCATTTATAACAGATTTCCTATTAATGTCAAGATAATTTATCTCATTTATGTCAAATAAATTTTCCAATGCGTCTGCCCCATTTTTTAGTAAAAAATCATATTCATTCTGATGTATAGGCAATAACCACAAATAACGAACACCATTGCCATCATATTCAAATGATTGACCATATGGGTAAGGTAGACTAATTAAGATAAGTTTCATGGAAGAGTTTTTTATCCATGGCTGACCAATATCAATTACATTGCCTATTTGAAATTCTTTTGGATATTTTAAAGAAAAAGAAGCCAACATGGCTAAATTTTCAATAAGTTTTTCTGATTTTTGTGGACTGATAAAAAAAAATTCACTATTAAAACTGTCTGAAATTCCATGGCTGACATATAGATAAATATTTTTACTTTTAGGCTTTACACAGTACACTTTAAAATTTGGCATCTCATTTAAAATTCGCCCTACAAACCATGAGTGTTCTGAAATATCAGCCTCTTGCCAATAGGTCTTTAGATGGGTTAGAGTTTTATTTAAATCCATGTTCCTTTGCCTTGTATTTTGAGCAACTAGACTGTACCCCGCCCTCCTTTCTTTGACATGTAAGGCATTGCGTGCCCTTTAATACCTTCATTTTTTGCATAATTTTTTCTTTCTTTTGGAGTCATTGCATGTCCACCGTGGTCATAATAGTGTTCTGATAAGGAAGGTGTATGTTGTGGAGAAGGAGCTGTTTTTGTTCCACTAATTTGAATAGCTCCGCATGTTTGGCATGGCTTTCCCTCTCCATCTGATCTGGCTTGTTTTCCTGCAGCGGTATTTGTCTGAGATCCGCCATAATGTTTTTGTCTGTTGTATTTTTCGGTAACAATATCGTTGTTAGAGGTTTTTTTATCATTTCCTACCCTAATAGCCTGTTCGGCAACACCAGTTACTGCATTAACAGCTGCGGCCGCGTTTGGGTTTTCTTTTTTCCAGTTTTGATAACCTTGATGAAGATTATTAGCACTTTGTAGTCCAGAGGCAACATTCATTTGACTGTCATGCGGTAGTTGTCGCATGGCTTCTAAAGCAACCAGATCACGAGCCAAGCCAATACCCTGAGATGCGTCAGAAGCACCTAATGCTTCCAAGGGGCTATTAATAAGACCGCCAATCCCTGAAACCGAAGCTGAAATTGCTTCGGATATATTACCCAGTCTGTTTAGTTCAGGGTTATTCGTTGTGGCGGTATCGTAAGAATTTTTAGCATTTCCCCAAGCGTTCTCAAAAGCTTTAATGCGATCTTCTAACCGATCTTGTGTCGATCGATTGTCATCAAAACCAATGTTAACACTAATTGCCGAACCATTGACATTGTAAGAATACTCATCTCTTGCACCTGTTGGTTTTGGATATCCGCCACCTTGCGGTCCGTGTAATTTCATCTAAACTTCGGATACCGCCAGAAATTATTTCATCAACCCTATCCAAATCCCCATCGTAAAGAGCATTTAGAATTTCAATGTCAATATCAGTTTTATTTATCATAGCTTAATCACCTTTAAGAAATTTTTGCATATCTTGTTTAAAATAGATTGTGAAATGGTGGTGCTATTGATTGTACCTGCGTTTGTGTTGGCAGTGGTTGTGTAACTAGGGTAAGTATAATCTGTAATACCACTTGGCGTGTTTAAGTACTCTCCACGAATCAAAGCATCAATGGAATACCTACCTCCTGATATGTTGCCAGAACCTTGATCGCCCATGGTTGAAATATACAAAGCGACCTTGCAATGCAGATAAATCCATACCCTTAGTTACAGCACGAGCAGAAGCAGCAACCAGTTCTTGCCCTACGGCAAAACGCTTGCCACCGCCATGAGAAGGAATTTTAGTCAATGTCCCACAGGCGGTCAAAACAAGAATTGATGATACAATCATCAACTTAAAAATATTATTCATGGAAAAACTGACATCAAATTGGTTGCGTGCAGTTTAACACCCAACCCCTAAATAATCAACATTTCACAATCTGCCGAAACCACATTTGACTTCCTCCCCTCCCTATCGTTCGGAGATTCCTTCTGCAAGACGGTGAAGCCCCACCGCAAGCCTAAGATAGTGGCAACCGCCCGTACGACACACCGTACATCTTAGGTTCTTATTTTAAGCTAATCCTACTGTTAGGATTGTCATAGACACGAATTAGCTTAAGTGTGTGTTTGGAAACGTCTTACCAGTTAAGTTACTGCGTACTCGCAATTTAGTCTTAACTTAACTGTGGAATGTAAGACATTGAATATAGTGAGATGAGTATAGTAAAACTTATCACATTTAACAATTGCCTTATATCCACCGCCCAAAGTCGCAGGTTTACGGCAACGGAGGATAAATATTTAAATCTTGGAAGTGCATATAATATGATGTTGTTGGAAAATTTTATTGAGTATTTAATGGATTATATGGAAGAAGAAAAAGACAATCAAACTATGGTTTATATTAGCCATAATAATAGCTACTTTGGTTATTTTACTCCAAAAAGGTAATATTTTTCACATTTCCTTATCCAAAAAAAATCTGCTCTTGCACACAACTATCACTAGGGTAATTTAGGATAGGGTAGAGTGGTGTTGTGGTTATTATTAACTCACACATAAAAGGGCGATAAGCAACTAATCCGATATATTCACAATCGGTATCTATGCTCTTGTTGTCTTTGGTGCAAGTATGCGCGGTTATTTTTACAACATTATCATAGTTTATCATATAATTAAGCTGATAAGTCGCCCAAGTCAAAATACCAAACAGCCAAATGCCAAAAAAACACATAAAGGCAATATAAAACTTATTTTTGTCTGATTTATTGTAAAATACAATATAGACCAACTACAAGACAAATAATAACCAACTTTCAGGAATGAAAATTAAATAAGGTCAAAATATATTCCTTTTGTTTTTTTAGACTACACCTTAATGACGTATATTATTACCCATTAAAAATATGTGTCATTAGGGTTTTATTGAAGTTTTGATATAAATATCCTATAATGACCGTCTTTTAATAAATTAACCATAAAGATGAAAGACCCATTAGACCTTGACCGCACCACCGACATAGAAGAATTTTTAAAAAACAACAAATCGCAGGCAGTTGGCTATATCAGAGTATCAAGCATTGACCAAAACACCGACCGCCAATTGGACGGATTAAGCTTAGATAGGGTATTTATTGATAAAATCACAGGTAGCACCAAAGGGCGTCCACAGCTACAACAAATGCTTGATTATGTGCGTTATGGCGATACAGTGATTGTTCATAGTCTTGACCGCTTGGCAAGAAATTTTGATGATTTGCTTGCCATCATCAAAAAACTCAACCAAAAGGCATTGAAAAAGCTAAGAAATAAGGAAGATACAAAGGGAGAAAGCCTGCATCGGATAAAAAGTAGCTTGAATAATTAAGCTTCATGCTTGATGAAAAGAACAGTTCGCTTGAGAACGACAGGCAAATGACCTTAGCCTCTGTGGCAAAATATTTTGGGGCATATTTACCAACAACAAATCGCTGTGTGAAAAAAAATTAAAATAAAATAAGAGTTGCATTTATCATTGCTTGGTGGCTCATCATCTTATATGTAGTAATTCAGATCTCATCTGACAGTTGCCCACAAAAAGAACATTAGCTGTCAGATTAAATATGGTTCATGGTAAAAACTTTGTTTGTTTTATAAAGATTCTCTTGTCTATTTAATTTTAATTAAGTAAAATACTTAAAATTTTGTAAAATACTTTTCATTTTTAATTCATTCATTGGTAGATGGACATCTAATTAAATCAACCCCCCAAGGAACCACCATGAATCGCAACTGCTTTCGTGCCATATTCAGCAAGATACTGGCTTGGTTGGTGGTTGTTTTTAAAAAGTCTAACTCTGATGCTAAATCTTCTGGTTTTGGTGGGTTTTTACCTTTAAGTTCCAATCAAGGCAAAGTGATGCGGTTAACCGCCCTACACACTGCCATCATAGCTTTCTTTCTCGGTGCCTCAAATGCAAGCCTTGCCAACATCAAAGCCGATCCAGCCGCCACCAATAACCAAAAACCCATCATTGTAGCTGCCAAAAACAATGCCGGTCAAGCTGTTGCTGTGGTACAAATCCAAACACCTGTACAGGGCATCTCACACAACAAATACAGCCAGTTTGATGTTCACGCTCAAGGTGTTGTCTTAAACAATGCCCGTACAGGTGCTCAGACGCATTTGGCAGGAGCGGTGGCTGGCAATCCATTTTTAAAAAAAGGTGAAGCTCATACCATCATCAATGAAGTGCGTACCAATAAAGCAAGTCAGCTGACAGGCACACTTGAGATAGCAGGTCAAAAGGCAAATGTCATTATCGCCAATCCATCAGGCCTTAATGTTGCAGGGGCAAATTTTATCAATGTCCATGAAGCTACCTTATCCACAGGACACATCACTCATCAAGAACAAGGACGATTTAGCCATAATATCACCCAAGGCAGTATTACCATCAATGCATCTAAAACAACTGCTAATTCAAATAATAACACAAGCAATAATCCACGTGCTACCGACAAACAAATCACTGGACTTGGTGAGACACATACCGCTGATTACATCAATCTATATGCCAAAGCTGTTGCCATCAATGCTCAGATACAAGCAGAACACGCCATCACAGCAGTAGCAGGAACTAATCAAATCAGTGATACAGGACACATCACGCCAGATCCCAACCAAAACAGTCAATCTACCAACACAGCAAACTCAAACAAAAACCCCACCACCGCCATTGATGTCAAGCTACTAGGTGGCATGAGTGCTGATAGCATTACCCTTATTGGCACAGATAAGGGTGTGGGTGTAAACACAGCAGGGCTACTGACTGCCAAACGAAGCATTCACATCAGCAGTGATGGCAAAATCACCCACACAGGCAAATCACAAGCACAAACAGGCGGTATCAATCTTGTCAGTAATACCGCTATTGAAATTGGGCAACACAACAGTCCAAATAATAATCAAACAGCTGCTCAAAACTCAAACCTACAAGCCAACACCGATATTAAGCTGTCAGCACCAATCATTACTGCCAATCAAGCTGTCATCACCACCAAAACAGGTGATATTAGTGCCAATGCCAAACAAAATCTAACTTTATCAAACAACGCGCTAAATGCTGGTAAGAATATTGAAGTAATTGTTGCTAACAACCAAAACAAAACAACCAATCAAAAACAAAAACACACCGCCACGTTCACAAATAACACGCTCACCGCCAAAGGATACATCACCACCGCCAATCTACACGGTGATTTAACTCATACCAATAACAAACTGGTCGCAACAGGTAACATCTCAAGCTTTGCTCATTTAAATCAAACCCTAACAAATACCACCATCACAAGTAAGCAAAACAGCCAAGTTAGTGCCAATAACAATCTGACCTTTACAAACAGTCAAATCAGCTCAGATAAACACACTGCCATCAGTGTCAAAGCCAACCAAACCAGCACAAACAGCAAGTTTAATGCCAAAGGTGTGGTCAGTGATGTGGTGGGCAAAACATACACCATCAAAGGCAATGTCAGCCATCAAGGTGGTGCGGTGCTCATTGAAGCTGATGGCTTAGCAATTAATAATCAAGATAAACTAAACATCAGCACAGCAAACAGCCCATTATTATCAAGTCATAACCACACACGCCATCTATCAGGCGACATCAGTGTACAAACCAACAAAGATTTTAACCTAACAAACACCACCAAGCTTACCCAAACAGGCAATCAAGGTGATATCAGCCTAATCAGCAAACAAGGCAATCTTACCCTAACAAGCCAACTAAACGCACCCAAAGGCAACATCAGCCTACAAGGACAAAGTGTTACTCTAACCGCAGCCAACATCAGAGCCAAACAAAACATCAGCGTCTATGCCACTGATGGCAGTGTACAGGTTGATGGGGTAAGAAGGGATTTTGTGAGGGCAAAATCCACTCAAGCATTGCCACAGCTTATTTCGCAAAAACAACAATTAGAACAAAAGATTAATGCCATTAAAAGTAATCCAGAATATATCAAAGATAAGCAGCGGTTATATGCTGCAATGAATGATTGGTATTATACTCAAAAGCTTGATAAATTAAATCGTAAAATTCTGCTGGCATCCCAAAACACCTCAGGCTATGAACACACCCCATCATCACTTACCACCCAAACAGGCGACATCTCCATCCACGCCAAAGATGCCATCATCGCAAGTGGTGCTAACATCAATGCTGGTGCTAATATTACGCTAAATGCTCAAGGATTTGCCCCAGACAGTTATGAGTTTAACAATCAAGCCGGTAAAAAGTCTCAAAACCTAAATACCAGCATCATCTTAGATGGTTTACAAAGCCACTATGAAATCGGCTCACAAGGCAGTAATCATCATCGCATTGTCGCTTTTAGCACACCAACCACACTAAACGCTGGCAAAGACATTAACATCACTGCCACCACCAAACAGCCTAATACACATCTGGTATTGCAAGGCAGTCAGGTTGCTGCTGCTGGCAACCTAGCCATTGCTGCCAATCATCATTTGTTATTAGATGCTGCCATCGACTATGAATATGGCTATGATAAAACCACACGCAAACATGGTAAGTGGTATAAACGCAAATACACCACAACCACAACAATCAACGAGTGGACAGATGCTGATGCGGTTAGCCTAACCGCCAATAACATTCGTCTACAAACCCATGCTGATAAAGCAAACAGCCATATCAACATCTATGCTGCTGATATGACAACCACAGGTGGTGATATTCGTCTCATCTCCACAGGAAATATCAACCTATACGCTCTGACCAATCAGCACAGCAATAAAGAGCATAGCCATACCAAGAAAAAACTCTTAGGCATTCGCTACAATACCACAGACAATCACAACCAAAGACAGCAAATCACTGCCCTACCAGCCACACTGGTGGCAAACTACATCAATAGCCACTCTGAGGGTGATACTACCCTTGAAGGTACACGCTTTGAGTATCTGTCAGGAGCAAGCTTTTATGCCGGTGGCAAGATTAATCTATTAGCCGCCATCAGCACCCTACAAGAACAAGCACAAACTGATAGCAACTCTGTGGTTTGGCAAAGCATACAAAATACGGGCAAGATAGAACAATCTGCCCTGCTGCCAAGCTTTACAGGTCCGACAAACCCCACCTTTGAAGCCAAAGGCGGTCTAAATGTCCAAATCCCCATATCTGAAAAAGATGTTCAAAAAAGACAGCTCAAAGATGAAATCATCACCCTTGCCAGTCAACCAGAGTATAGCTATCTAAACGATCTCATCAACCGTGATGACATCAACTGGCAACAAGTCATTTTAAGTAACGATAAATGGAACTACAAACAACAAGGGCTAACAGGTGCTGGTGCTGCAATTGTGGCGATTGCGGTGGCTTATGCGACAGGTGGTCTTGGGTCAGAACTTTCGGCATCTATTGTGAGTTCAGCAACTAATGCTGGCATCGCTGCTAGCACAGCAGGTACTTTGGGGGCGATGAGCTCTGCTGCATTTGGATCACTGGTCAGCACAGCCAGTATCAGTCTTATCAACAATCAAGGAGATATTAAGGCAACATTAAAAGAGCTTGGTAGTAAACAAAACATCAAGCAACTGACCTTTGCCATTGCCAGCGCTGGGATTGGTAGCAAAATCAACCAAACACTCTCAAAAAGTCTTGGTGTAGGTGATATAGCCAACTCCCACAATTTTAGCCATAAAATCAGCAAAGGTATCGCTAACGCCACTTCAACTGCGCTGCTTGAAAGTGCCATATATGGCACCAGTCTTGAAAAGTCATTAATTAAAAATCTACGTGGTGAAGTTGCCAATGCTGTCGCCAGTGAGATCTTTACCGATTATGTCAAACCACTGGACAAAGATACCCTAATAGATAACATTACCCATAAACTTGCCGCTGGCATGACAGGCTGTCTATCTGCCAAAGTGGCAGGAAATCGTTGTGAAGCAGGCAGCATCGGTGCTGTCGTTGGTGAGATGTGGGGTGATCATCAAGTAGATGACCCAAACACCCTAACCCAAGTACAAAAAAACAAACTCATAAGCCAAGCCAAAATGATTGCAGGCATCACCGCTGCCTATGCTGGAGAAGATGTCAATATGGCTGCTAATGTGGCAGCGGAGGCGGTGAGGTGGAATGCTGTAAATAAGGAGTTGGTCGGGACAGTAAAAGATTTTGAGAATCTACTAAACAATTCCATTCGCAAAGTTGGGTTATTTCAGGGTAATGAAGCTCATCTGTATCTCTTATCATTGAATGAAACCAATTGGATGTTAGAGCCAACACAGACAGGTTACTTTAACAATAAAGCATCTAGATACATCTATACAAAAAAAGGTGGTTGGATTGATATGGTTCATTTCTTATTTTATGCAAGTGAGGCATATAGCCATAAAAAGGAAATGATGGAAAATCCTTCCACCTCCTATTTAGGTCTTACGCAACAAGAAATAGTTAGTAAATCTATAAACCATGCGGTGAAGCGTGGTTATTTACAGGAAAAACTCGATAGTATAAAAGCCCCTCATTCTGCGTATTCATATGAAGATCTACCCTCCGACTACTTTGGAGCAGTTTTCGGAGCCAGTTTCTTTAATCCTAATCTAACCCTAACTTTTGGTCAGCAAATATCTAGCTATTTGAATAATCACTTAATAGCAACCCGCCCTGAGACTGCACCTAACTATAAAGATCTTCCAGAAAAGGATGTGGGAAAACATTCAGGAATAACCAATAAAACAATAAACCCGTTATTTACAAAATAGATAATATGATGAAATTAGAATTACTGCCA
>ERZ1023458.23-NODE-23-length-92545-cov-96.934804_pt1 | contig 92545 bp, 87 predicted proteins | sample MGYA00380527_ERZ1023458 | MGnify/ENA primary metagenome ERZ1023458 (study PRJEB33173, sample SAMEA4830409) | metagenome | study: EMG produced TPA metagenomics assembly of the PRJEB25223 data set...
GGGGGTGATTTTGCCCAAACTCAAAAGATATTTGCTTCATATCACGCTCAATCATGTCATCACTGCTTGCGTTTTTTTAAGTTTCTTTATCGTCATCGCCAAAAGACTGACCGCCGCAGGGGTGACGCCACTGATGCGACTTGCCTGCCCAAGCGTTGTCGGACGGATTTGGCTTAATTTTTGGACAATCTCATTGGATAAACCAGACACACTTTTATAGTCAAAATCAAGCGGTAAGAGCGTATTTTCAAGACGCTTCATTTGCTCAATCTCATCATTTTGACGCTCAATATAACCTTGATATTTAACACTTATCTCAATCTGTTCACCCACCTTAGTACTCACTGTGCTGTCTGACACTTTGGCAATGTCATCAAAGGTGATATTTGGGCGTTTTAATAAATCCAGTAACGAATTTTCTTTGGTCAAAATCTCACCTGTGTTTGCCATAAAATCTTGACCAATGGCATTATTTGGGGTCGCCCAAATGTCTTTTAGGCGGGCGGTTTCACTGGCGATAGACTCCATCTTTTGACTAAATCTCGCCCAGCGTTCATCATCCACTAACCCAAGCTCTCGTCCGATGGCGGTCAAGCGTGCATCAGCATTATCCTCACGCAAAATCAGGCGATGCTCGGCACGGCTTGTGAACATACGGTACGGCTCTTTGGTGCCATGGGTAATCAAGTCATCAACAAGCACACCTAGATAAGCCTCGTGTCTTTGTGGTGTCCACGATGCCTTGCCAAGTGCCATGCGTCCTGCATTTAGCCCTGCCAATAACCCCTGTGCTGCTGCCTCTTCATAGCCTGTTGTGCCATTGATTTGCCCTGCAAAATACAAACCGTCAATGGATTTGGTTTCTAGCGTGGGTTTTAGATTTTGTGGGTCAAAATAGTCGTATTCAATGGCATAACCTGGACGGGTAATGTGGGCGTTTTCAAGCCCTCTCATACTATGGATGAATTCAAGCTGAACATCAAAAGGCAGACTTGTTGAGATGCCATTGGGATATAATTCATGGGTTGTCAGCCCCTCAGGTTCAATAAAAATCTGATGGCTGTCTTTGTCAGCAAAACGATGAATCTTATCTTCAATACTCGGGCAATAGCGTGGCCCAACCCCCTCAATCTTACCACTAAACATGGGGGAGCGGTCAAGATTGGCACGGATAATCTCATGCGTTCGTGCGTTGGTATGGGTGATATAACAGTTGATTTGGCGTGGGTGCATGGCAACATCACCCATATAACTCATGACAGGCAAAGGTGTATCGCCTGACTGCACGGTCATCACGGAGAAATCCACCGTACGAGCATCAATGCGAGCAGGTGTGCCTGTTTTTAGGCGTCCAACAGGCAGTTTTAATTCACGCAAACGGTCAGCAAGACGAATGGCGGGCATGTCGCCTGCTCTGCCACCACTTTGATGGTCTAAGCCCACATGAATCACCCCACCCAAAAATGTCCCTGATGTCAGCACCACCGCACGAGTATTTAGACGAATGCCTGTGGCTGTTACCACCGCCACCGCACGAGTATTTTCAACAATGATGTCATCCACAGATTGCTGAAAAATTGTAAGGTTTGGCTGATTTTCAAGCGTGTGGCGAATGGCTGCCTTATATAAAATACGGTCAGCTTGGGCGCGTGTGGCTCGCACTGCTGCCCCTTTACGGCTGTTTAGCACCCGAAACTGAATGCCTGCCTTATCGGTTGCGAGTGCCATCGCCCCACCAAGCGCATCCACCTCACGCACCAAATGCGATTTGCCAATACCGCCAATGGCAGGATTACAGCTCATCTGTCCGAGCGTCTCAATGTTATGCGTGATAAGTAGGGTATCTGCCCCCATGCGAGCGGACGCAAGAGCGGCCTCTGTGCCTGCGTGTCCGCCACCGATGACGATGACATCAAATGTTTTGGGATAAGTATAAGAGATTGCATTCATGGATTATTTCCGATAGACTTGCTTGATAGGACAAATCAGTAATTTTAATCTTATAAAAACTTGCTATTTTAACATAATCTGTGCGATAATTTCATAAAATTCAATAATACTAAGTCATTTTTAAGCCGTTTAAATTTTATTTAACTGTCAAAATTTGCTTAAATTAACCAAATAACCCTTACCAAAACCGACCAATACAACCGAAATATTTGATATAATATTTAAGATAATTATGTAAGCCACGATTCTATGAAACTTTTTTCTATTTTAACCATATTTATGACTTGCACCCTGCTAAGTGCTTGTGTTCATAAAGTTGTCACTGTGCCTGCTAAAATTGCCTATAAAACAACCAAAGGTGTTGTAAAAGGTACTGTCGCCATCGGTAAAGCAATCATTCCAAATGATAGTAACGATAAAAAAGATAAGAAAAAATAACCATGTCATCGGCTAAAAACTTTCAAAATAACGCTTGCATAACGCCATAATGATTTGATATAATCGCAACTGTTTTTTGAGAGCCCTTCGTTTCCCCAAATCTAAAAACAAGTAAAATCAAGCTTAGGCTTGACATTTTTATTTGTATCACTCTCAAACTTAACTAAATAGGTTTTATATGACTACTACTATCAGTGCCAAACCCGCTGAAGTTGTACATGACTGGTATGTCGTGGACGCTGAAGGCAAAACTCTGGGTCGCCTAGCTTCTGAGATTGCTTCTCGTCTTCGTGGCAAGCATAAGCCATCGTACACTCCACATGTTGATACAGGCGATTATATCGTTGTTATCAATGCTGACAAAATTGCTGTTACTGGCAAAAAAGCTCAGGATAAAAAATACTATCGTCATACTGGCTATCCAGGCGGTATCAAGGAAACCAACTTCACTAAACTTCTTGCACACAAGCCTGAAGATGTGTTGTTTAAAGCTGTTAAAGGCATGCTTCCAAAGGGTCCTTTGGGCTATGCAATGATTAAAAAGCTAAAACTGTATGCAGGTACCGAACATCCACATACAGCTCAGCAACCTAAAGCATTAGACATCTAAGGAGACATTATGGAACGCAATTACGGCACTGGTCGCCGCAAAACTTCTACCGCTCGTGTCTTCTTGTCAAAAGGCACAGGTAACATCGTTGTTAATGGCAAATCATTGGACGAATATTTTGGTCGTGAAACTTCACGCATGGTGGTGCGTCAGCCTCTAGAGCTACTTGAGCTTACTGACAGCGTCGATCTTTATATCACTGTTGTTGGCGGTGGTATCAATGGTCAGGCAGGTGCAATCCGTCACGGTATTACTCGTGCATTGATTGAATCTGATGAAAGCCACAAGCCTGCACTTAAAGCAGCTGGTTTTGTGACTCGTGATGCTCGTGAAGTTGAGCGTAAAAAATTGGGTCTACGCAAAGCTCGTAAACGCCCACAATTTTCAAAACGCTAATTCACATTTATCGTTTCAAAAAAGCTCTCGATTTATCGAGAGTTTTTTTATACTTATTTTTCATCAGTTCATCAATCAAATTATCTTGGTGATTCAAAAAGTACCCATCATTCTCATTGGTTTAATTACAGTTGTTGCAAGTGCTAAATTTCTCAATTTTGAGTTGAATATTTACAATTTTTGTGTATTTTATCAGCTTTAATGCAGAAAAAATTTTTAAAATATGGTAACATTGTAGAGATAATCTTTTACGAAAATTTTAAGTATATTAGTTTTTTCAAACCCTTTTAATCAGCTAATATGTGATAAAAATACATTTTCGTTCAATCACTCAATTTTTTTTGACTTTTTTGATAAGTTTGCAAAAGAGTAATTTATTTTATTACAAAAATAGCTTAAAATAGTCATATTTAGCAAAAATAGGCACAGCAAATGTGGCAAATTTAATAAAAGTGTTTTATTATAGCCACACACCCAGTATGGGAATATTCCCATTCTTTTTCTGGAGGAAGTTTTAATGAGCCATGCCGAAGGCGTGAATATTAAACGCCGTAGAGTCCTGATTGCAACCACCGCTGCCATTGGAGCGGTTGGTGTTGGAGCGATTGCCACCCCATTTGTGCGATCTTGGTATCCGAGCGCCAAAGCGGAAGCTGCAGGTGCTGCTGTCGTTCAAGACATTTCAGGCATCGAAAACGGTCAAATGATCACCGTTAAATATCGTGGCAAACCCATCTTTGTTGTCAAACGCACCGAAGAGATGGTAGCAAATCTTAGCAAAGTAACCCCAAAATTAAGCGATCCCAATTCTGAGGCTTCAGTTCAGCCTGAAGCGTGTAAAAATGAAACGCGTTCGCTACAACCTGAGCTTTTGGTGGTCGAGGGTGTGTGTACACATCTTGGCTGTGCACCAACTTACCGCCCTGAAATCGGTGCAGCGGATTTGGGTGGTGCTGATTGGTTTGGCGGTTTCTTCTGTCCTTGCCATGGATCTTTGTATGATTTGGCTGGGCGTGTTTATAATGGCGTACCTGCCCCTACAAACCTACCTGTGCCAATTTATAGTATCGATGGCTCAATCTTGACCGTTGGGGAGGCTTAATCATGAGTATTGCTAAGAAGTTTATGAGCTGGGTAGATGCACGCTACCCTGCCACAGAAACTTATGAATACCATATGTCCAAATACTATGCACCAAAAAATTTCAACTTTTGGTATTTTTTTGGTGTCTTATCAATGGTCGTCTTGGTGAACCAATTGGTAACAGGTATTTGGCTAACCATGATGTTTAACCCAAGTGCTGAAGGCGCATTTGCATCGCTTGAATATATCATGCGTGATGTCAAAGGTGGTTGGCTGATTCGCTATATGCATTCAACAGGTGCATCTGCATTCTTTATCGTTGTTTATTTACATATGTTCCGTGGTTTATTGTACGGCTCATATAAAAAACCGCGTGAGCTGGTTTGGCTGATCGGTATGGGCATCTACCTATGCTTGATGGCTGAAGGCTTTTTTGGTTATTTACTCCCTTGGGGTAATATGTCTTATTGGGGTGCTCAGGTTATCTTAAATTTACCTGCTGCCATTCCGTTTATCGGTGATGCTTTGGCTGAGTGGGTTCGTGGTGACTATCTGATCTCTGGTATCACTCTAAACCGTTTCTTTGCCTTGCATGTTATCGCCATTCCTTTGGTATTGGTTGGTTTGGTATTCATGCACTTGGTGGCATTGCACCATGTTGGATCAAACAACCCAGATGGCATTGACATCAAAAAACTCAAAGACAAAAATGGTGTACCGCTCGATGGCGTTCCATTCCATCCATACTATACTGTGCATGACATGGTCGGTATTGTTGTCTTCTTTATCTGCTTCTTTGCTGTTGTATTTTTTGTACCTGAGGGGGGTGGCTACTTCCTAGAAAAGCCAAACTTTGAGGTCGCAAATGCACTAAAAACACCACCACACATCGCACCTGTATGGTACTATATGCCATTTTATGCCATCTTGCGTGCAGTACCTCATAAACTTGGTGGCGTTATCGCTATGGGTGCTGCTATTGCCGTATTGTTTGTTCTACCATGGTTAGATCGCTCACCAGTACGCTCTATTCGTTATAAAGGCATGTTATCAAAAATTGCATTAGCAATCTTTGTTGTCAGCTTTGTTACTCTAGGATATCTGGGTGGTACAGCGTCAACCCCAACTGCAACAATTATTGGTCGTATTTGTACCATACTCTACTTCCTATATTTCTTATTGATGCCATTTTATACATCGATTGAGAAGTGCAAACAACCACCAGAACGCGTTACCGGAGGCCACTGATGAAAGTACTTAATTCACTGATCAAATTTGGTGCAGGTGCGGTATTGGCAACAGTCGGTGCTTTTGCCAGTACCAATGCCCTAGCCTCTGGTGGTCATGGTTGTGGTGAATATACCGAAGCTGATGGTACGGTTGTTACCTTAGAATGTAGCAAAGCTCCAATTGATTTAACCAACAAAGGCTCGCTGCAACGCGGTGCTGCCATGTTTATGAATTATTGTGCAGGTTGCCACTCAGCCCAATATGTGCGTCATTCAAGATTGGCTCAAGATTTAAACATCCCACCTGAATTGGTTGAAAAATATTTGCTTGTCACAGGTGATGCCATTGGCGACCATATTAATGCAGGGATTGACCCAGAATTACAAAGCCAATGGTTTGGTGCTGCACCGCCTGATTTGTCTTTAGAAACTCGTCTGCGTGGTGATGACTGGGTATATACTTATTTACTGTCATTCTATGAAGACCCGAGCCGTCCTTGGGGGGCTAATAACCTAGTACTTGCAAATGCAGCCATGCCTCATGTTCTTTATAATCTACAAGAAGAACTTGGCAAAGAAGAATATGAAGCGCGTGTTGGCGATTTGGTCAACTTCATGGCATGGATGGCTGAACCTGTTCGCCATGACCGTAAGATTTATGGTGCTTTTGTTATTTTATTCTTATTAATTTTATTAATTCCAGTTTATCTGCTCAATAAAGAATTCTGGAAAGATGTCAAATAAAATCCACCAAAAAAGACCGAAAATATTCGGTCTTTTTTATTTTTATGCAAACAATGATGATAGGTCTAAGCACATAATTTCACACTTAAAGCAAAAATTTTGATACACTAAGAGGCTCATTTATATCATCGCTACACATGGCAAATTTACCTCATCTTTCTTTAACACAATTTATTCTTTATGCTGATCATGGAATTAATAGCCATATCGTACGGCTATTGCTTGAAGAAAAACACTTAAATTATGAAACTGTGTTCATTGGTGAGGAGCGTCCTGAAGAGCTGATTGAGCTAAATCCTTATCATACTCTGCCCATATTGGTCAATCGAGATATTTCACTGTATGAACATAATGTCATCTTTGAGTATCTTGAAGAACGCCACCGAGTCCCACGGCTGATGCCTGATGCACCCAGTGAGCGAGCCAAAGTGCGTCAACTGGCGTGGCGACTACAAAAAGACTGGCTAAAGCACGGCTATACTCTACTAACCCATTCTGACAGCTTTGATATTCAGGCTGCGACAGCCGCTAGAAAGTCATTAAGCGATTCACTGGTAACAATCGCACCGCTGTTTGGGCATAAACCGTATTTTATGTCGGATACTTTTGGATGGTGTGATGTGTTATTACTACCACTACTTTGGCGACTAAATAAAATGGGTGTTCATCTTCCGACACATCTCATACGCCCATTAATACACTATCAAGAACGCCAATTTGCCAGACCAAGCTTTATTAATAGTATTTCTTTTAAGGAATGATTATGACCCCAAAACGCCCTTATATCGTACGCGCTTTTCATGAATGGATAGAGGATAACAATTTTACCCCCTATCTGATGATTGATGCGACACATGACGATGTTGTTGCACCACTTGAGTATGCCCAAGATGGTCGCTTGGTGCTGGCCGCTTCTTATCAAGCCACGCATAATCTACAAATTCATAATGATGCCATTAGTTTTACTGCCAGATTTGGCGGTGTCTCTTCTGATATTTGGATACCCATGCCAGCCTTGATGGCAATATATGCCAAAGAAGACCCCAAGCATGGTGCATTTTTTGATCCTGATGAATATGCCAATCATCAGCCACCCAAAACCGATGAAGATCGACCAACTTCAAAAGGCTCAACGCTCAGAGTATTGGACTAGCCAATGTGCATTGTTACTTTGGCTTGGCAGACGCTGCCTGATACACCGCTATTATTAATCTCAAATCGAGATGAATTTTATGTGCGTCCAACCTTACCACTGCACGCCTGTGATGGTATTGTTGCAGGGCGAGACAAGCAGGCGGGTGGCACTTGGATGGGCGTGAGTCTGTCAGGTCGCTGGGCAGTTTTGACCAATTTTCGTGATGGACAGGATAAAAACAGTACGCCACCTCCCGTGGTGCATTGGTACAAAATTATCTTGACTCACAAATGACGCCATTACAATTTTTGGCACACTTAAAACCCTCACAAACAGATTATGCAGGATTTAATCTCATTGTCGGTGATCGCACTCAAGCTGCCTACATGAGCAACAAAGGCGTAGCACCAACCCTGCTGGCATCTGGCGTGTATACCTTATCAAATGGCCTTATCAGTGATGAATGGTTTAAATGCACACATTTAAGAATGCGTTTTTGTCAAGAAATTCTACCTTTGGTCAGGCAAAACCTTAATTTTGATGGTTTAATCATCACACCAGAATTAAGCCAAGCGGTATGGCAAGTACTTGAAGATACACAAAAAGCCAAAGATGATCAATTACCCAATACAGGTGTTGATGTATATTTGGAGCGGTTATTATCCAGTATTTTTATTCAAAGCTCAAATTATGGTACACGGGTTTCAAATTTACTGTGTCTTCAAAATCATCATCTGACTTGGCAAGAAAAACAGCAGCATGGTAAGCATATGGGTCAAATTTTTTCTTGGTCTGGTCATGTGCAATACAAATAAAAACCATCGACAGTTTGCCGATGGTTTTTGATGATTGGATTAGAAAATTAGCTATAACGCAGCTTATTAAAGGTGAACTGATCATTCAGCCACTCAACAAAGATGGTATCTCCTGTAGTAAACTCGCCAGATAATAAAAGTTGTGCTAATGGATTTTCAATCTCTTGCTGAATCGCACGCTTCAATGGGCGAGCACCAAAAACAGGATCGTAACCCACCGATACCAAATGACTCATCGCCTCATCGCTCACACTAAGGCCAAGCTCACGCTCTTTAAGGCGTGTACGCAGACGATCAAGCTGAATTTCAGCAATGCCCGTCATTTGATCTGCACCCAAACCATGAAAGACAACAATCTCATCGATACGGTTGATAAATTCTGGTCTAAAGTGTCCAGTGACCGAAGCCATTACCGCAGTTTTGATGTCTTCATAAGGTGAGTCTGTCATCTCATGGATCGCATGACTGCCTAAGTTACTGGTCATAATGATGACAGTATTTTTAAAGTTCACCACACGCCCTTGGCTGTCAGTCAATCGACCATCATCAAGCACCTGCAGTAGGATATTAAAGACATCTGGATGTGCTTTTTCAACTTCATCAAAGAGTACAACGCTGTATGGCTTACGGCGTACCGCTTCGGTCAACACACCTCCTTCTTCATAACCGACATAACCTGGAGGTGCACCCACCAAGCGTGAAACACTGTGCTTTTCCATGTACTCACTCATATCAATACGAACCATCGCATCTTCAGAGTCAAATAAGAAATTTGCCAATGCCTTAGTCAGCTCAGTTTTACCCACACCCGTAGGACCCAAAAATAAGAAAGAACCACTTGGCTTATTCGGATCTGACAAGCCCGAACGGCTGCGTCGTACCGCATTTGCGACCGCCGCCACTGCCTCATTTTGACCGATGACACGCTGATGTAACATATCTTCCATCGCCAACAGTTTATTACGCTCACCTTGAAGCATTTTGGCAACAGGAATGCCTGTGGCGTGCGACACAACCTCAGCAATTTCGTTATCAGTCACTTTATTACGAAGTAGCTTGGGTGCATGTTCTGGCTCATCTGTCTGCTCTTCTGCCAATTGCTTTTCAAGTGCAATGATTTCACCATATTGTAGCTGTGAAGCACGAGCATAATCCCCTTCACGCAATGCTTTTTCTAAGGTTATGCGTGCAGTATCTAGCTTGGCTTGAAGCTGTTTACTTTTTTCAACACCTACTTTTTCAGCTTTCCAAACCTCTTCAAGCTCACTATACTGTTTTTGTGCGTCATCAATTTGCTGCTCAAGTGATTTGACTTGTGATTTTGCACCAGCATCTTCTTCATTTTTTACAGCTTCTAGCTGCATTTTTAGCTGAATGATACGACGATCTAGTTTATCCAAACTTTCAGGCTTACTATCAAGCTCCATTTTGATACGGCTGGCAGCTTCATCAATCAAATCAATTGCCTTATCTGGCAGCTGACGATCAGTGATATAGCGGTGGCTCATCTTAGCGGCGGCAATGATCGCCGAATCCATAATCTTGACACCATGGTGCAGCTCATAACGCTCTTTTAAACCACGCAAAATGGCGATGGTGTCTTCAACAGTTGGCTCATCTACCAAGACTTTCTGGAAACGACGCTCAAGTGCTGGATCTTTTTCAATATATTGACGATACTCATCCAAAGTTGTTGCACCCACACAGCGTAACTCACCACGAGCAAGCGCAGGCTTAAGCATATTGCCAGCATCCATTGCACCACTGGTTTTACCAGCACCCACCATGGTATGTAGCTCATCAATAAATAAAATGATATTGCCGTCTTGTTTGGCAAGCTCATTTAGCACCGCTTTGAGTCGCTCCTCAAATTCACCATGATATTTCGCACCAGCAATCAAAGAACCCATATCCAGCGATAGCACGCTTTTATTTCTTAGGCTTTCAGGCACCTCGCCATTAACGATACGCTGAGCAAGCCCTTCAACGATGGCAGTTTTACCAACACCTGCTTCACCGATAAGCACGGGGTTATTTTTGGTACGGCGAGACAGCACCTGTACGGTACGGCGAATTTCATCATCACGCCCAATCACAGGATCAAGCTTACCTGCCATCGCACGCTCAGTAAGATTGATGGTATATTTATCTAATGCTTGTCGGTTTTGTTCGCTATTTTGATCGGTCACAGTCTCATCTCCTCGAATATTTGTAATTATCGTTTGTAAATTTTGGGCAGTCATACCTGATGATACAAAGGCTTTATTGAGTGATTTATTCTCAAATAGTGCCAAAATCAGCCATTCAATCGGTACAAACTCATCGCCTGCTTTGGCCGCATAATTTTCTGTTGCCTGTAAGACCTTGATGGTCTCAGGTGATAAATTCACTTGTCCTGTGGGCTGATTGATCACCGCTTGATAAGAAAGCAGTGTCTTAATCTCATCTTGTAGCCGTGCTAAATTTGCACCGCTTGCCTCAATGATGGACAGTGCAGTATGATTATCAGCCACAGCACTCAGCAAATGCACAGGGGCAATTGCAGTATGATGATGTCCAAGACTGCTTTGCTGCGCCCCACGAATAATCTCTTGCAGTGTTCGAGTATATTTCTCAAAATTCATATAATTATCCTTAAATGCAATCATTAGCACTATATATTCATTAAGATTTATTAATGATAAAATATTAATAAATACACATTGCATTATTGGCTATTATATGGTATATAGTACTAGATTTTTCAATAGTGGACTAAAGTTATCCACAACTATTTTTATAACTTATTGATTTTATTCATATAATAATTTTTTAATCAGCTAGTCTAAATGACAAAAGTATCGCTCTATGATATTTATCGGGTTAATAAAACTATATTTTCTTAACAATAAAAAAACAGGGTTGATGGCTTACCCTGTTATCATAATGATGATTATTAATGTCATACAAACTAAATCTATACAACTTTCAGCCCAAAATCAAGCTATCATCTTCCACCTTTTCACCACGAGTTTTTTCGAACATGTTTAATAGGTCTTGAACATTCATACCCTGCCTTTTATCTCCTGAGACATCCAGCACCACTTGACCTTGGTGGAGCATGACAGTACGAGTGCCATGCGTGAGTGCTTGTTGCATGGAATGCGTCACCATCATCGTAGTCAGACGCCCTTCGCTGACAATTTTATCAGTCAAATCCAAAACAAAAGCAGCGGTTTTTGGATCGAGTGCCGCCGTATGCTCATCGAGCAGCAAAATTTTTGAAGGCTGCAGGCTTGCCATCAATAGGCTGACCGCCTGACGCTGACCACCTGACAAAAGTCCCATACGGTCGGTTAGGCGATTTTCTAATCCAAGTTTTAAGATAGATAGCTTTTCACGAAATAGCTCACGATTTTTGTTATTTAATGCACCTGCTAAGCCACGCATGCCACCACGCTTGTAAGCCAGTGCCATATTTTCCTCAATGGTGAGTGCCTCACAAGTACCTGCCATGGGATCTTGAAAAACACGCGCCACTTGTTTGGCACGCTGATGCGTCTTTAAGCGAGTGACATCTTGACCATTAATTTTGATGCTGCCGCTATCGACACGCACCGCACCACTGATGGCGTTTAAGAAAGTGGATTTGCCAGCGCCATTGGTGCCAATCACTGTCACAAACTCGCCATCAGCAATTGATAACGACAGTCCACGCAGTGCAGGATTTTCGATGGGCGTACCAAGATTAAAGGTCAGGCGAAGATCGGTAGCTTGTAACATGATACACTCCTTAGTATTTTTTTGGTGATAGCTTGGCTTTAATTTTTGGCAACATCAAGACAATGATCACCAAAAATGCTGTCACTAAATTTAAATCTTGAGATTTAAAGCCGATGCCACGCAATAGCTCACTAGAAAGTGCAATTTGGATAAATAAACGATATAAAATCGCACCAATCACCACCGCCAAAGTCATCCAAAAAATTCGCTTGGCAGATAAAACTGCCTCGCCAATAATGACCGCAGCCAACCCAATCACAATCGTACCAATACCCATAGAAACATCAGCAAATCCTTGGGTCTGCACAAACAAAGCACCCGATAGTGCAATCAAACCGTTTGAAATCGCCATGCCAAGAATGATAATCCATGGTGTATTAATGCCCTGAGCTTGTGCCATACGCAGATTTGAACCTGTAGCACGCATTGACAGGCCCATTTCGGTGGTAAAAAACCAATCCAAAGCCAGCTTTACCACCAATACAACCCCTGCAACGACTGCCACACGCACCCAAAATCCATTACCACCATCAATCAATGGTGTAAATACTGTCGGCTGCCCAAGTAATGGCAGGTTTGGGGCGTTCATAATTCGCAGATTGATGGAATATAAGGCGGTCATCATCAAAATACCAGCAAGTAGGTGTAAAATACCCAACTTAACATGCAGCCAAGCCGTCATCATACCTGCTATCATGCCTGCCATCATACCAAAAACACAAGCCAGCCAAGGATTAATGCCTGCGACGATGCAAATCCCTGCAACCGCACCACCCAACGGAAAGCTGCCATCAGCGGTCAGATCAGGGAAATCTAAAATACGAAAGGAAATCAGCACACCCAGTGCCATCAAGGCATAAATCAGACCGCTCTCCAGCGCTCCAAAAAAAGCAATCAAATTCATCAGCCATATCCGCCCAAAAAGTTAAAATGCCTATTATAACAAAGTCCAAGTTATTGTAGGATTAAATTCACCAAAAAAAACAAACCCAAGCATGGCAGTCTATCAATCAGCTTGGGTTTAAAAAATGGCTACTTTGGCTTATGACATCAAGCATCATTGGCATCTTTTTGCCAAACTGGTCATTATCAAAAGCCTTATTCAACCACTTTGGTAGCTCGATCAATGACCGCTTGTGGTAAAATGATACCTTGCTCAGCCGCATGTTTTTTACTGACATACAAGTCTAGATTTTCAGAGATATGAACAGGAATATCAGCAGGTTTTTCACCCTTTAAGATGCGTGCAATGATTTTACCAGATTCTTTACCAAGATCGGTATAATTGACACCCAGTGCAGCCACAGCACCACGCTCAACAGTACTGGTATTTGCTGCAATTAACGGAATTTTGGCAGTTTTTGCAACTTGATATAACGCTTCATAAGCATTAATGACATTATTATCTGTTGAAGTATAAATCACATCAACACGCCCAACCAATGAGTTGGCAGCTTGAGTAATATCGCTAGATTTTTGGGCAGGTGCTTCGATAACATTAATACCAAGCGGTGCTAATTTTTCTTTGAGTGTCCTAAGTACCACAGTTGAATTTACCTCGCCTGGGCTAAAAACATAACCAACATTTTTAACAGTTGGCACAAGCTCTTGGATTAAGGCAATTTGGGGTTCATAAGGCAGTGCATCTGACGCACCCGTGATATTATTACCCGAGTTTTCTAGGCTTGCAACCAACCGAGCTTCAATCGGATCGGTGACAGCCGAAAATACCACAGGAATATCTTGGGTTACCGCTGCAATAGCCTGTGCTGACGGTGTGGCAATGGCATAAATAAGGTCGGGATTATCCGAGGTGAACTGTCTGGCAATTTGACCTGCCGTTGCCATATTGCCTTGGGCAGATTGGAAATTTACGGTCAGATTTTCACCTTCCTTAAAACCTTCCTTGGCTAATTGATCTAACGCACCTTGGCGAGCGGCATCTAAAGCAGGATGCTCAACAATGGCGGTGATTGCCACTGTTTTGGCTTGGCTGGCGGCCAAATCAGCTTGAGCGGTAGGCTTATCACCACCACACGCCGCCAAGGTTAGTGCCACCAAACTTGCCCAAAGGGTCGTTTTTAAAAAGTTATTCATAGCAAACTCCTGTCATGCCAAGTCGCTTAATTTAAATCATTTCAATTAAGCGTTTATGCAGTTTATCACACTGCAGATTATCCTACCAAGATATTTGGTAAGATTTATTTACATGGGATTAACAAATTATAGATAATCCATGTCAGCTACTTTACTGCTTAAAACTTTCTCATTTAAGCATTTATCAATCATACTTTATAAAATACACCGACCCATAGACTCACACCCAATGCCGCATATTTTGGCTAAGAACATGCTATTTGTTGGGCTGACGCGCTGGCGTGGTATCGACATTGATACTCTCACCCAGTGTTGTCAAATCCACCGTTACGCCTTGATTGGCTGCGTGTTTTGGGCTAATAAATAAGGTCAAAGTATTCATCACTTCAGGCTTGATGTCATTTGGAGCTTTACCATCTAACACTTGAGCAACCAATTTTGCGGTTGTCAAGCCAAAATCATAATCGTTCACACCCAAAGCAGCTGTCGCACCACGGCGTACCGAAAATTCATCTGAGGTAATCACAGGTATTTGTAACTCATTCGCAGCCAAAACCATCGCTTCCATCGCTGATGCCACACCGTTATCTAGTGATGTATAAAGCAAATCCACCTTGCCAGCCAATGAACGCGTCGCATCGCCTACATCGCTTGATCGATTGGCAGGCACTTCCACCAAAGTCATGCCATATTTTGGTAAAATTTCAATTAACTTATTTTTGACGGCAACAGAATTGGCTTCACCAGGGCTAAAAACAAAGCCAATGCGTTTGGCTTCAGGCTTGATTTTTTGAAATAATTCAACTTGTGGCTCAATGGGCAGCTGACTGGATAAACCAGTAATGTTAGGCTGGGTAGCTTGATGATTGTTATTTAATAATTTGGCAGCCACAGGATCAGAGACAGCCGTATAAATCAGCGGAATACTTGTGGTCGCTGCCGCTAAGCTTTGGGCACTCGGTGTGGTAATAGCTACGATGGCATCAGGCGTATCAGCCACAAACTGCTTGGCAATCTGCCCGACAGTCGCCATATTACCTTGAGCGGATTGAAAATTAACGGTCAAATTCTCACCGTCTTTATAACCCAAACTCGCCAAACCACCTACCACACCCAAGCGAATATCATCCAATGACGGATGCTCAACGATGGCAGTAATCGCAATGGTTTTGGTGGTTTTTTCGGTGGATGTATTTGAGGTATCGGCAGGTGCTTGTGAGGTTGTTTGGGTGGGTTGACTACAGCCAACCGCCAAAGCTGCGATGGCTACAGTGGCAAACTTTGGCATGACTTGAGCAAACTTATTTCGAGCCAAGGTCATAAATCTCTCCATTATATGTTGATTGTGATAAAATAAAAACTTAAAAATCTCATTGATTGTAACATAAATTTTATAGATTGCGTATCCATTTCAACAGCTCATCCAAGCCGTTATAGCCATCAAAAAACCCTTTTTGACGGTCAAAAGGGTTTTTTGATTTCAGGGTCAAACAGCAATCAATAGGTTTCGTTTGACTCAACGATACTGATACTTATTTTGCCATCACTACTGGCATTCGCCGTTGGTGGCTGTGGATGTGCCAAATCTTGAGGTGTCTTACTTGTAGATCGTTCGGTGGTACGCTCGGTATTGGCTTTGGCTTTGGCTTGGTTATCACGATCCATACGAGGGGTACTGCTAGATGTCGAAGATTGCTCTACTGAATTTTGTACTGAGTTTTGTGTGTGTTTTTGTGCTGAATGATTTGAAGGCGTTTCGCTGCGTGGGCGAGATGACACCTGTGCGTTAGGTGCTGGCTTTTGTTCAATGTGCGTCGTTACACTAGAATCTTCTTGAGGATGTGATGGCATAGCTATTGGTGCCTCTAGCAGTCGCTCAATCGCTTGTGGTCGTGCGGTAACATCAGGCTGTATGGATACTTGTGGCAAACTGCTTGTAGAAGCTGCCAAAATATCGGCAATCAGACGAATGGCATTATGATTGTCGCCATACATCACCACATTGCCATTGACCATTTGATAAGTTATTTGTTTGGCGACAATTGTGCCATTATAAAACTCAACTTGATCTTGGCTAGCACGCTGTAATAAAGTTACCCCTGAACGAGCAAAAGCAAATTCTGCATTCGCCAAATCTTGAGGGCTGACCGTTATATGTACATCCGCCATACAGCTATCGGCAAAATTCGTGGTATTTTGGGTGGTGATTTGTAAAGTATTTAGTTTTTGGCCAATGGTGTTTTGTATGGCTAGGTGTTGGTTAGGGTCTGCATCCGTCATTTGGCTTATCGTGGCATCAAGAATGGACTGCTTGATACCATTTTGTAGATTTGCTTGCATGGCTGGTGCTTGGCAAATGTCATCAATCTGCTGAATGACAGGCTCAGCCACCACCATCTCATCATCACGGTGGTTGTCATGACTACAACCAACCAGCGTTAATAGTGCAGCAGTTGGTAAGCTTAAATATTGGATGGTAGATTTTTTCATAAAGATGCTCATCACTCAAAAGCCAATTTATAAAATTTATCGAAGAAAAGCACGCTGTGCTATAATACTTGATTGGCGAAAATGCCCTTATTATAACACAATTCATCAACAAATCACGCACACCAAGCTTTACATTTGGTTGCTTTATTTTATTTATCAATTAACTATGACCATCACCAACGATAGAAATTTTGACGCCATTAGCGAACACTTTGCCAAAAAAGTATATGGCGGTCTTAAAGGACGCATTCGCTTAGCCGTGCTTCAGCAAGATTTAAGCGAAGCGATGGATCAGCTTATGCTCAATCGCCCTTTACGCATCTTAGATGTGGGTGCAGGACTGGCTCAGATTAGCCTATCTTTGGCATCAGATCATCATGTAACAGTCAATGACATTTCAACCAATATGCTAGATATGGCAAAAGATCATGCCAAATCGCTTGGGGTATATGATCAAGTACGGTTTATCACTTGCCCTTATCAGGCATTGTCAAATCATTTGGCAGGTGAGCAGTTTGATATTATCTTATGTCATGCACTACTTGAGTGGTTGGGCGAGCCTGAAAAAATCATGAACTTTTTTGATCAGTATTTGGCAGATGGCGGTATGTTATCTTTGTGTTTTTATAATCCTGCCAGTAAGATTTATCGTAATTTAATCATGGGAAATTTTTATCAGCTTAATACGCCTCGCCCTGCTGATGATAAAAGTTTAACGCCCAATCACCCTGTCGCCCCCGATACCGTCGAAGCATGGCTAATTGCTCATTATTATAAAATCAGTATTCGCTCAGGTATTCGGGTATTTTCAGATTATGCACCCCTGAAGCGTGGTGGCCTAAATAACCCCGACGATGTGGTTGCGATGGAACTTGAATACTCACGCCAGCTGCCTTTTCGTGCCATGGGGCGATATCTGCATATCATCGCCTTCAAAAATCCTGCTTGATATCAGACTTAGCAAGTATATTTAAATGTATGAATCATAAAATCATAATGTGTTAAAATAAGTGATTTTCTTGGTTTTTGTAGAATTGAGCCATGTTTTCTTTTCTGTCTTTAGAATTTACTTTAATGTTCATTGGTTTTTTGGCAATTTATTGGCTGTTTCGCCAAACACCAAAATTCCAAAATTTTCTCATTATTCTATTTAGCTATACGGTCATTTATCTAATGGCAGGTACACTTGCGACAGGGATTTTATTTGGCTATACAATATTTGTATTTTTCATCACCAAGATGATGAATGGCTCTAAAATCAAGAAATTTTGGCTGATTTTAGGGATTGTGATCACGCTGATTCAGTTGAGCATTTTTAAATATTATGATTTTTTCCGAGAAGGGATTAAGTACAGCCTTGATGCCATGCAGCTGGATTCATCAGGCGTGATGGCAAATATCATTTTTCCGCTCGGTATTTCTTATTATTCATTCCAAGCCATCAGTTATATGGTCAGTCGTTATTATGATGAATATGATGTACCTCAGTTAAGTTTTATGGCACTGTTGCACCACTTATCCTTTTTTGGGACAATCAGTGCAGGTCCTATCGCACGCACCAAATCGGTATCAGGACTGACCGATATTGAGGGCAATCCTTGTGGTATGGGCGAACAAATCATCAGCCAAAATCCACGCCGTATTTTGTTTCCCACCATCGCACTTTGCCTGATTTTATTAGCACTCATTAAAAAATGGTGGCTGGCAGGCTGGTTGGCTGACCATTGGGTCAATCCCATCTTTGCCAACCCCATGCAATATCATAGCTTAGAGGTATTGGTCGCAATTTATGGCTATACACTGCAGCTATTTTTGGACTTTTCAGGGTACAGTGAGATGATGGTAGCATTTGGTTTATTGCTCGGTTTTCGCTTGCCTGTCAACTTTAAAGCACCATTAATCGCACATAATATTCGTGTTTTTTGGGATAGGTGGCACATCAGCTTATCGACATGGATTCGTGATTATATCTATATTCCTTTAGGAGGCAGTCGCCAAGGGTTTTTTAGAACTCAAATCAATTTATTAATCGCCATGGCATTATCAGGCATTTGGCATGGCTCTAGCGTGAATTTTTTACTTTGGGGTGTATTGCATGGGCTTGCCATCATTTGGTTAAATTGTACCGATAAACTCTATCAAAATATTTATGGCATCGACGCCAAACATGCACGCAATGCGCTATATCGCCACAGTTGGCTAGGTAAAGTGATTGGGATTTTTGTGACCATTAATTTTGTGGCATTTTGTTTTGTATTTTTTCGTGCAACCAGCTGGAGCGAGGCAATACAAATTTTTGAGGCATTGATATACAACCATACCAATATCGCTTGGAGCGGCAACCCGCTGTTTATACTGGCACTTTTTATGATAGCTTGGTTCATCTACCCTATCTACACACGCCAAACTCTTAATATTATTCGCCTTGGCGGCCGATTGCCCAAGCCCATCCTAATCAGTCTTTTATTTGTTTGTTTGATGATTGTTGTTATTTTTGCGCCGTCAGGCATTCCAGGATTTATTTATGCAAACTTCTAATCAACCAATCTCAAAGGTCGCCCAAACCAAAACATACCCTGAGCCTAAGCATATTCAGCTAAAGCTACGCCCCAAGCCTTATTTTCATGGCAAAAGCTACAGCTATCTGCTGATAGTGCTGTGCTTATTTGCCACACTTGGTGCATGGATAATGCAAAATTCCATTAATGCATATTATCTACAAACTTATCACAAAAGTAGCCCATTAAGCTTACTTGATCGTTATCCTGCTTGGAAAATGGGTGGCGATATCGGCGATAAACTGTATGCTTGGCATGGCGATTTAACCAGTGATATTAACCGAAAAAATCAGCAAATTGTTGATTATTTTAATAACAATTTGGCTTATACCCCTGAGTATCAGGCGATGATGGCAAAAAGCCTTGAATTCACGCCCACTGTACAGATGGATAATGTTGGCGTATCAGAGGTTCAACCTGACAATCCTTATGTGCTACACTCAGGTGATGAGATTTTTTTTGCTGGCGACTCAATGATGCAGGGCGTGGCGCCCCATGTTCAGCAATACCTTCAAAAAAACCACAACATCAGCTCTGTCAATCTCGCCAAACAAAGCACAGGCTTGGCTTACCCAAGCTTGTTTAACTGGCCAAAAACCATCGAAGAGACACTATCCACCAATGCCAATATCAAAATTTTGGTTGTATTTTTGGGGCCTAATGACCCTTGGGATATGCCTGATTTGGTCAATGGCGGTCAATTAAAATTCCAAACGCCAGAATGGGAGATGGGCTACCGTCAGCGTATGATGGACATTTTGAACAGTGCCAAAAATCACAATACGCAAGTGATTTGGATCACACCGCCAAATATGAAAAAACAAAAGCTCAATGAGCAAATGATTTATCTAAATCAGATCATGCAAGATGAACTAAAACGCCATCATGTGCTTGTCATTGATTCACGCAAGCTATTAGGCACAAGCGATGATATTTATAATGATTATCTGATACAAGATGGAAAAAGCGTTAAAATGCGTACCTCTGATGGTATTCATTTTAGTGTCAAAGGACAAAAGTTAATCGCCCAAGCTGTACAAGATCAAATCACCATCATACCATAATATCCATTAGGCAAATTTATGAAACAATTTTTTGTGTTATCTGCGTTAGCCATGTCAATGAGTACATCGGCAAATTATTTAACCAATTATCAAGATCCAAATACCGATCGGCTCATTCAAGCTCTCAATAACAACCACATTCACATCGTACAGCTAGGCGACTCACATACTGCAGGCGACAGTATGACCGAAGCACTGCGTAGTCAGTTACAAAGTCGCTATGGTAACGGTGGTATGGGCTGGGCGATGCCGATGTATTTTAGTGGTCAGCGTATGGCACGCTATGGCTATGATAATTATCAATGGACACCCATCTCAAGTCGCCGCAATCAACATGAGGATTATACATTAGGCGGTTTAATCGCTAAGCCAAATTTTTCAGGCAGTACGCTGACTATTAAAGCAAAAAATCAAGAGCCTATTCAATCAATGACCGTCAGCATTCGCCAAAGTGCCACTGATGGCTTATTTAACATCAGTGATGCAGATGGCAATCATCTGACACTTGAAGCACCGATTAAAAATGATACTTGGCAAACCACAACTTTTGATGCCAAATTGCCTTTTACGCTCACCGCTGAAGGCAGTATGACAAATACCGCCATTGGTGGCTGGTGGGGTAGGTCAAAACATGAACTTGGTGCCATTGTCTCATCGCTTGGTATCAATGGTGCAGAGCTGTCACATTGGAGCCGCTGGAATCAAAACGCATGGCAACAAGAGTTGGCAACCATTGCACCTGAGCTAATCATACTTGCCTATGGCACAAATGAAGCTTATAACAATCTTAGTGCCGAACGCATCGCTACTGTATTAGATGAGCGTATTGAACAAATTCGCCACGCATCGCCACACTCAGCAATTATGATTGTCTCGTCACCTGAGGTACTAAAAAATACAGCGGGCAGCTGCGGGGTACGCCCACAAACTTTAAGTGCCATTCAAGAAGCACAGCGTCAAACTGCCCAAAATAAACACACGCTTTTTTGGGATTGGCAATCAGCCATGGGTGGCAGCTGCTCAATGAAGCAGTGGATGAAAAGTGGCAAAGCTACCAAAGATGGGGTACATTTTACCCATTTGGGTTATCAACAATTGGGCAGGCAAATGGCTGATGATATTATCTCATTGTCATTAAATTCATCTTCACGCTTAACACCGCCACAGATGATACCCCCATCGCCCATATCAATCGCACCATCTTTATCAACAACACGCACTTTTTATCAAAAATAATGCCACTAAAATAGGGTCGTTAATGATACTTTTGGATATATATTGTGGTTATTTGGGTGGTCATTGCACCAAAAAACCAACAACAGTGATTGATTATAGCCATCTACCCAGTAACGCATTGACCGCAGCTTCAGTGCGTAAAATTCGCTTACCCAAACTGGCAGCTTGTACGCCCACACTGCCCAAAAGCTGAATTTCATAAGGAATAAATCCGCCCTCTGCCCCCACAACCAAAACTTGTGGCAACTGGTTTTGGGTGAGTTGACCAAAGTGCTCTTCGGCATAAGGGTGTGCCACAATTGCACCGCCATCGCCGATAAGGCTTGGCAAGTCATCTTGCACAAATGGCTTAAATCGTTTGGCAAGTGTTATCTGTGGAGGTATCGTATCTATGCCTTGTTGTAATCCTTCAATGATAAATTCATCTAATCGTGACAGTAATGGTGAACTCCAATAGGACTTATCCGTACGATAACTGTTAATAAAGACCATATGGCGAACACCTGCTGCTGTCATATCCATCACCAGCCTTCTTAAGACTTTTGGGCGTGGTAGTGCCAAAATAACCACAAGATTAAGTTTATGAGGTGGTGCCTTGGTCAAAGTAATCTCTGATAATACCACCTGATTTTCATCCATATGGACAATCCTGCCATGACCCATATTGCCCCCCAGCTTTCCCAACTTTATAAAATCGCCATGTTGTACATTTAATACTGTTTTTAGATGTACAATAGTTGACTGATTATGAATAATAGCGCTGTCAGTGGTGATAAACTCGTTATCGTCTAATAAAATAATATTCATGATTGATGATATATGATTGAGATGGTGGTCGATGTTAATTCAAGTTTAGCACAGCTTTAATAATCAAATCATACCCGTCTGATTCGGTAAAGCCTTAAGAGGTCTTAAGATATGCCTATCCTTATCGCACAATGTATCATTTAGATGGTTTGAAAAATAACATGATTATTTTTGTATAATATATGGCTAAATCATACGCAGCACAAATAAAAACTGCTCTTGTAAAGCACGCTGTTTTTGTTGTACCAATACAGCACCTGACTTGCCCGTCCATTGAGATAAAGATGCCTGCAATAAGCTTTTAAATAATTGCTCTGAAATATTAGGCTCATCTGGCAGTTGTACCAATGCACCAACCTGTTTTAGTGCTTCAACCAAATCCTTACAATTATCATCATAAGCACCCATAATAACAGGTGTAGCAAGGCTGGCAGGCTCAATGGGATTATGCCCTCCAACTGGTACAAACGAGCCACCAACTACCGCAATCTGAGCGACCTGATACCAAGAAAGCAGCTCTCCCATCGTATCGGCAAGATAAATTTGTGTCTTTGGGGTAATGGTTTCACCCATTGAACGGCGAGCGGTCACAAAACCACCTTGTAAACACATTTGGTAGACAGCGTCAAATCGCTCAGGATGTCTTGGCACAAGGATAAGTAGTGCATTGGGGGATTTTTGTAGAAATTGCTGATGTGCCTTTAGGGCAATGCACTCCTCACCATCATGCGAACTTGCCATCACCCAAATGTATGTTTTACATGCTTGATTCAGCTGTCTTGTTAGGGTGTTGACGGCTGTCAGCTGGGTATCGCTTAGCGTACTGACACTTGCCCATTTTAGCGAATCACTTTGGACAATGTAAACCCTGCCCAGCTGTCCAAATCGCTTTGCAGAGCTGGCATCTTGAGCAATGATACCATCAAGATTTGCCATCATCGTTTGACTCACTTTGGCAATTTTGGCATATCCTAGATAAGATTTTTGGGTTAAGCGTGCGTTAATCATTAATGTTTTGATGCCATACTTTCGGCAGGCATATAAAGTATTAGCCCAAAGCTCTGTTTCAATGAACAATGCTGCAATGGGCTTGACATGCTTTAAAAAAGTATCAATCACCGAAGGTGTATCCACAGGTACAAAACTGTGTGCCACACGCCCCAATCGGATTTCATCATCAAATAATTTAGCAGCACGCTCAAAACCCGTTTGGGTGGTACTCGTTACCCACAGCCCATAACCGTGATTTAAAAGCTTAATCAGTAGTGGATATGCTGTATTTAGCTCACCCAAAGAAACGGCATGGCACCAAATAACGCCTAGCTTGCCAACAGGTGGTGGCTGATAGTGCTTAGCAAAACGCTCATTTAACTCCCGCTTAAGCGTTGGCTTATTTTTTGATTTTTTGATAACCATTTGCCGATAAATGGGTGCAAGCATCACAGTTGCCAAACGATAATATAACGGCGGTTGAACAGCATGGGTATCAGACATGGCAATCAAATGATTTTATGGCTAAAATAAGATTTTAGCATTTTTGGTTAAAATAAATAAAATGGCTTCCTGATAATCATAAAAATCATCAAATAATAAAACGGGCAAGCGATTACCTGCCCGAATTAAAATGACTGATACTTATGCTACCGTTTGCATATTTTGCAAAAATTCAAGCACATTTTTTGATGAAACCTGAGAGGTAACTGCAGCCAGTTTTTCTTGAGCCATCGCTTTTTTGTCAGCTGTCAAAGTATTCCAACGAGCCAACGCAGAAAGCAGGCGTGCCGCCAACTGCGGATTGCTGCCATCTAAGCGTACAACCGATGACAAATACAAATCAAGACCCTCAGCCGTCCAAAGTTGTACGGGTTTGGCAGCCAAAGCACTTAAGGTCGTGCGTACACGATTTGGTGTATTCCAATCATAATCGGTACGCTCCATGAGTGAGGCTATTTGAGAGACACTGGTACTATCTGGCGTTGCTTGTGCAACAAACCAAGCATCAATCACCAAATCTTCATGGCTAAATTTGGCATAAAAATCATCAAGATAGCTGTCTTTTTTATCCAAATTATGCTCAATCATTGCCATCAAAGCACCCAGTCGCTCACTCATACAAGACGCATTATCGTATTGATGATAAGCATCTTGATGAGCCGTCTCATCACCTGCCGTCAAACGCAAATCCAATAAAACATTACGCAATAAACGGCGACCTCGTGCCTGCGGTGTGTCTTCATACGCTTGTAATGGTAATTTTTGATACCAAAGCTTAGCATTTTCTAGCAAACCATCAGCAATTTTGCCAATCAATTCATCTCGGCGAGCTTTAACACTGACAGGGTCATAATTTTCATCATAAGCCATCGCAAGCTCTTTTTGGCTTGGAATATCAAATAATCGTGCTGCCAGCATAGGATCATCTTCAATCAATTCATCAACAGCTTTTTGGATGACTGAAATGATTAAAGTGGCGTCCTCTACGCTACCAGATAACCATCGATTAATCAGTGTTTGCAGTGCTTGCCAACGGTTGAATCCCTCACTTTCAAACGCCACCAAACTTGCCAAATCTTCATCTGTATAATCAAAGTCAATCTTGACAGGTGCTGAAAAATTACGCAACACTGATACCACAGGATGAGCACCATCAGACAGCTGAATGTGATCAAATTCAAATTGTGCATTATCTGTTGTCAAAAGCAACATTCTGCTTGCCAGCATTTCACCTGTTAGACTATCAAAAATTGCCGTATCTACGGGGATTGGTAGTGCAACGGGTGCATCATAATTGGGTACATGGCGGGTTTTTTGGGATAAATTAATAACTACTTTATCACCAAGAACACGATAGCCACCTGATACAACTGGTGTACCTGGCTGACGATACCACGCCAAAAAATCCATCACTCGAGCATCTGCCACTGACATCGCAGACAAGAAATCTTCAACGGTTACCGCTTGACCATCATAGCGAGCAAAATATTCGTCCGAACCTTGGCGAAACTTCTCTTTACCCAAGAAATTGGCAATCATACGGACAATCTCTGCACCTTTTTCATAGATGGTCATTGTATAAAAGTTATTAATCTCAACAAAGCTCTCAGGGCGAACGGGGTGTGCTAACGAACCTGCATCTTCAGCAAACTGTGCTGCCCGTAATACAGCAACATCTTCGATACGCTGAACCGCTTTTGAGCGAAAATCACCTGAAAAACTTTGGTCACGAAATACAGTAAATCCTTCTTTTAGGCATAACTGGAACCAATCACGGCAAGTGATGCGGTTTCCCGTCCAGTTATGAAAGTACTCATGAGCGATCACCGATTTAACCAAAAAACTGCGTTCATCGGTTGTTGTTTCGGGGCTTGATAATACACAACTGGTGTTAAAGATATTTAAACCCTTATTTTCCATCGCACCCATATTAAACTGACCTGTCGCCACAATCATATAGCGATCTAAATCATAAGCACGACCATAATTATCTTCATCCCACTTCATCGCATCTTTTAGTGCTTGCATACCAACATGGCATTTATCAATATCTTGAGCATCGGCATACACCTCAAGCAAAACTTCTCGACCTTCAATGGTTGTATAGTGGTCTTGAAGCACTTCTAAATTGGCAATGACAGCGGCAAATAAGTAGCTGGGTTTTTTGGTAGGATCATGCCAAATGGTATAATGGCGATTGTCATCCAGCTCTCCTGATTCAACCAAATTACCATTGGCAAGCAAGGTTTTAAAATGCTTTGGTGCTTCTAGGCGTGTGGTGTATTCTGTCAACACATCAGGGCGGTCAGGGAAAAAGGTGATTTTGCGAAAACCCTCAGGTTCACATTGTGTCACAAACATCTTATCATCACCTGTTCCTGCTTGATATAGCCCTTCAAGTGTTGTGTTGGTTTGTGGTGAAATCTCAACCAATGTCTCAATCACTGCCACATCTGGCGCATCTAAAATTGTTAAGCCTTCCTTATCAAGATGATACGCCTGCGGCTTTAATTCCTGACCATTTAGGTGAATGCTTTTAAGCTTTAAATCTCGTCCAAGAAGCCGAAGCTCACCTGCGTGTGCTTGCGTCATTTTGAGTTTGGCACCAACGACAGCATGATTATCAAATAAGCGGATATCCAAATCCACTTTATCAACTGCATATACTGGCGGCGTATAGTCTTTTAGATAAACTTTTTTGGGGGACTGTGCTGTATCTTTTTGTACTGTATCTGTCATAGTCGTCTACTTTTCGTTGTTAAGTTTTTGGCGTCTGTTAAGTTGATCCATTTAACTCGGTATTCCATTTAACTCGGTATATTATTATTGCTCATCAATACCAAATAAAGCCTACCAAAGGGGCTATCATGTTAGCAAAATTTTAATCATTTGGCAATTTTAGGACTCATAAATTTAACAATGACCAAATAATCCACGCTCTCATCACTAATAATTAAGCTGGGACATATCCTAATCTTGATAAAAAATCCTTGTAAAAATGTGATAAATTTGTCATTATATTCACATATAAGAAAGATTATTACTTGATAAGTACTTTTTTGCCCTTATTAATTGACAATCACTGTAAACCGTTACAATGATTAACACAACGATTGACAAGCCAAAATCTGGTATCCTTATGATGTTACATATTCAAATTGCCGCCGCTGCCGCCGCTTTATCGGTACTAACTTTTATGACAGGCTGTGCCAATAAATCAACAAGTCAAGTTATGGTTGCTCCTAATGCACCCACAGGTTACACTGGCGTTATCTACACTGGTGTTGCACCTTTGGTAGATAATGATGAGACCGTTAAGGCTCTGGCAAGCACGCTACCCAGTTTGGTTTATTTTGACTTTGATTCTGATGAGATTAAACCGCAAGCTGCCGCCATCTTAGACGAACAAGCACAATTTTTAACCACCAATCAAACAGCTCGTGTTTTGGTTGCAGGTCATACCGATGAGCGTGGTAGTCGTGAGTATAATATGTCATTGGGGGAACGCCGTGCGGTGGCGGTACGCAACTATTTGCTTGCTAAAGGCATCAATCAAGCCAGCGTTGAGATTATCAGTTTTGGTGAAGAAAGCCCTATCACATCTGGCGCAAATGAAGAAGCATGGTCACAAAATCGTCGTGCTGAACTGTCTTATTAATGATAACCAGTCAAGCAAGCTCAAATCAAGGTCAGCCTGTTTTGAGCTTTTTATTTTTTGATCACCATGCTTAAAATTCACTCTGCCATTTTTTTACAGCCTGCACCACAAGTCATCATCGCATTTGCAAAAATGGTACAAACAAGCCGTCATCGACTTCAACAAAAAAAGGCTCAATCTGCGTGCGTGCGTTCACTTTTACAAATCACCATGCACCGCTTTGACATTGTTGGTGAATTTAATGACCATGCACACCCTTATTATATTGACTCAAATAAAATACGCTACTTTGTCAGCTTTAGCCATTCAGATAATCAAGTCGCTCTCATCATCAGTTTAACACCCTGTGCCATTGACATAGAAGTTAACGATATTAAATACAGTGTGGTTGAACGATATTTTCATGCCAATGAAATTTATCTACTTAATAAATTTAGCTCTACTGATAGGCAACAGCTTATTAATATCTTATGGCGATTAAAAGAGTGCCGAATTAAACTGATTCAAGATCAACTGTATACTGGTATGGGTGCGGATATGTCATGTTATCTTACTGACATTCGGCCTAATTCAATCAATTTAATAAAAAATAATGATGATTACTTTTATAATCACCCCAAGCTCAAGCTAACAGCTTTATTTTAATTTCAGCAAATAAAAAGGCAATGCATAAGCACTGCCTTTTTGATTCAAGCCTAAGCTTAAATTAGAAGCGGTAAGTAACACCAACTTTGGCAATTGGGAACCAGTTGGCATATTTTTTATCTTCGATATCACGCTCTGCTTGTCTTGCAATTTTAATGACAGTCGCTTGGGTCGTGTTATCAGTAGCAGTTACTGATTTGGTTGGATTTTTTGATTCAACAGTAGCGTCTACTTTACCCAAATAAGCAGCACCAACCTCACCAAATACACCCCAGTTACTGTGTAGATTTGGGCGGAAACCCAGTGTCAAATAAGGCGCTAATTTGTTACGATGCTCAAGCTTACCAGTAAGCTGACCTACATCGCTTTGTTTGTAGTCTTTACCATCAACACGGAAAACGCCATCGGTTGTGTTATTTGAGCGGACTTTGATGTCATTCTTAGGCACGATGATACCTGTCCCAACAGTGAACCAGTTGGCAGCAGGACGCACTTGAGCACCTAAGTATGGGTTAGAAAAATCAGTTTCAAGCTGATAGTTAACGCCATTGGCATTAAAGTTATCATTGATGGATTTTGCGATATTGCCACCAGCCCAACCTGCTTGTAGCTCAACAGTGTCATTCACCGCCCAGCCAATATTAGCACCATAACCCAAAGTACCAACCTCAGCACTCACAGCCGCAGGTCTAACCAGTGTACTAAAGATGGTACGAGTGCCGTCAACAACGGTCGCACCAGTATTGGTAACAATATTTGCCATTGCAGAAGTTGACAGTAGAACTGCAGCAGAAACTACAGATAATTTAACAGCTTTCATCACTTTCTCCTAAAATCGATACACCAAACAACCTAACAGGCATATCTAAGTTATTAATGGTTACATTTTAATACGATTAATCGCTTAATGCCACCCCTATTTTTATGGTATTTCTATGCGTTTATGTAAATAAATAGGTCAAAATTGTATTAGCTATCTATTATATGATAGAAATGCGTTAGTATTGTTACAATATTTTACAATTATAGCAACATCAACAAATCCACAAAAAATCTTGACTATTTTACCACAGCCAAATAAAAATTACAGTGGCTACGGTAATTTTTTGTGAACCATCAGTTCTTCTAAATCTATTCACGCATTGAGCGTATATCATAGGTTCGCAAAGGCATGATACGAATAGCATTGGCCGCTTCGGCAGATGAATCGGTCTTTTGAATTCTTTGACGCCAAATTAACCATTCAGCAACGCTGATTTTATGAATAACTCCGTGGTCATTTAGGCAAGTGGTGATGCGTGTTTGATATAGCGGTTCTTGACACTGGATGATATCTTGTGAATTTTGAGCGGCGATGGCATATAATCTTAAGTGAAAAATTTCATAGTGAGCTGTGTCATCATTCACTGCTTGTTGATCGGGGTTTTGAATATCATGGGCTGATTGTTTTGACAGTGTATTTTGGAACAATGCATGTAGATAATGATTGGCACCAATCGGCTCTATATAAGTAGCTTGCCAACTTACAATGGGTGCAGTGTGATGGCATTGTATTGGCGGATCATCAAGCGTACTGATACTAAATGTTTGCCAGTCATCACAGCTTTGAGCTGTATAAATTTTTGTCAAATCATTCTTGTCGGATAATAGTGAGGTAAGCCATGTATCAGTCTGAGCCATATGAACAAGATGTTTGGGAGAAAATTGCCATAGATTCATCACCGCCTTATCAGCTGTGATGAAAAGCTTATATTGATTTTGATGATAAAGTACACTGCGTACATCTACAGAATTTTGACTCATCATGAGTGCCGTCAGTCCACTGATGAAAAGTAGCACAATCAAAACGACTAACAATACAAAGCCTGATTGCAATTTATCATAAGTTTTTATTGATAATACTTTTAAGTGATTAAATTGGTTGGCGGATTTATTCATGGATGATTTTGGCATGATTTTGGTTCATCTTGGTCTGATTCAAAGAAGCATTAACAAAATTGACATTCATCGTATGTAATCTTCTTGGCAAACCGTCATTCGGCGGCGAGATGCTTTCATCAAAAATTAAAAAGTTGTGAGTCTGGCTTGCATGTGGTGCAGGTGAACTACGGCTGAGTATGGCAAGCTGTACACCAATAATGGGATAACCATACCAATGTGTTTGATAATTTTCAATCGTCATACTGTGTCTGATCGACCTATCAGCCACGATAAGTCGCACCCAAAAACCTTCAATATCTGACAGTATCACATCTCCTTTACCAAGCCCACGAATATGGTTTGGTTTATCGGTGCCAAATCGCTTATTGACCTGAGCATCAATCACTGCAGTTATATAAGGTGCGCTGATACCGTGTCGATTTCGAGTGCCATCACGCATGATTTCATCAGTGATATATCGTCCTGCATCACAGCGTAAGGATAAAGAACCGTCTGTTTCTGTTTGTACAAAATATCTTTCGATAACAACTTGACCATCTACCATAGCCATCTTACCATTTTTTAGGCGAGCTGGACGGGGCCCAAGAACAACGCTCCCTTCACAATCCCACATATCCGCAGGCGCAATATAATGTATGGTAAGCTGATCGGAGGATTTGGGATAGTGGCTTGGTAAGCCACCTGTTTGGGATAGCTGATAATTAAGATTAATACTTTGGCTGCTACTGATGCCAAGCAACTGTTCTTTATGAACAAGCACAGCTGGCATATCTATGATGCCAGTGCCTGCCAGTCTAAGCTGCTCGGTCATGGCCGTGATGCCCAAAGTCTCACGATCTATAAATTGTGCAATACTGTGCGTATAGGCACTATTTTTGGCTGATAAAGCATAAAAATTCACTGCCATCAAAACAATGAATGAACCCAAACCTAAGGCAACCACCAGCTCCATCAAAGTCATGCCTTGCTGATTTGTCAATATTGGTTTCATAGACCACCCATGATGGCACAGTCTAATGAGCTGATATTTAACCCAAGCTCATCGTTAGAACAAGTTTTGATTAATTCAAAGGCTTGCATGCCCCATCCAGCGACCCAGCAATGACCCAACTGACAATCGGTGACCGACAGTATGATATTCGCCCGTGCAGCAGCTTGTGCCGATTTTATTGCCAAAGATTGGGCTTGTTCATTCAAATGGCACTCTGGGCGACAACGGATAGTGGTAGCATAAGCTGCGATACGATAACTATTCATGTCTGATTCTGAGCGGCTTTGTGCTGTTTGTGCGATCCTTTGAAGTGTTTGGATATAAATCTGCTTTTGCTCTGGCGTAAATGACCGAACTGCATGGTAGTCATTTGCCATCAGCTGAACTGCCTGCAAACGAAGATCGGCATGCTTAGTTTGCACAAGCAGTCGTCCCTGTACTGTGATGAGTCCAAGTGCTACCACGGATAACAATAAAAGTGAGATCAATACCTCAATCAGCCCAAAACCACCTTCATTAGTCGTTATCAAAGCGGCGGATAGATTATTATCTGTCATGAGCGTCAAAACCAACATCGGCAGAACCATGTGCCATACAAATCGCAATCAGTCGAACATCTTGACGATGCTGCATTAATAAATTCGCCACCGCTGCTACTGTTGCCCCTGTGGTGATGACATCATCAAAGATAATGATTTGACGATTGGGAATTTGTTGACATAAATAAAAATCTGCCTGAGTATTAACTAAACGCTCATGACGAGTTAGCCCACGCTGATGACGCTTACCATCATGGCGAGCCACGCCCTGCCAAAGTGGTAATTGCCAGTGCCACGCCAAAAATTTGGCTAAGATTGCAACAGGGTCAAATCCACGCTGACGCATGCGTTCTTGGGTCGTTGGTATGGGTAAAATGACCGTATTACCTGCATGGCAATGGTCAGGCTTTGGTAAGTGGGCAATCAATGCGTACAATGCTAACAGCGATTGTGAATTTTCATGGTCTTTAAATTTTTTGATGAGTTGATTGACAGGATACTGATAATAGCTTATAGGATAAGCACGGATATGTTGTCGCTTTGTGGTTTGTTGGGCAGTCGGTCTATCTTTATTGGTAGGAAAATCTTTGCCAATGTTTAGATGAATGTTAAAATATGAAACTTGGGTGGCAATGTTTGCTTGGCAATCAGAACAAATAAAATTCATCCGACTCATCTGATAACCCAAATGATGTAATTGGCATAAAACACAGCGACGATGCAACCTAAATAGCCAAATTGCGACCTGATGATGCACCCAGTGCGGCTGGTCAAATATAGGCTTAGCTAAGACGCCTTGATTAAAAGACCGCTTATGCTTATGGTTTTTTAGCAAGTTTATCAAGCCGTGTTCCACATCAATTTGCCGTTGCGTTATAGACCCATCCAGTCGTTGAGCATAAGTCCGACACCAAAGCTTGTCGCCTCATGATTATAATCAATCAAAGACTGTCCATAGCCTTGAAATATTTGAACATAGCCACTGATTCCCTTACCAAGCGGATACACATAGTCAAGTTGCAACGCACCTTTGCCTGAGCGTGGATTATAGCGTACCGTACCTGAAATATTGCTTTTATTTTCCAGTTGATACAAAAAACGCACATCACCATAACCATAATAGTCCAAGATATCAGGATTATCATCTGGCTGTCTGTCACTACCCTCTTTAAAGATACGCCCCCAAATGCGTGGCATGACGGTCAGGTTTTTCCATTCCATACCTGCCATTAAATAAGCACGATTCCATGAGCGAGACAGTTTGGCACTTTCACCATTGGAATGGTGTACCGCACCCATGCCAATCATGCGGACTTTGCCATCCCATGGTAAGTCTGAGTATACAGGTTGAGTTAAGAAAATCTCTGGCTGGTAGTCATGTACTCTAAAAGGACGAGAGTTTTTTCCATTAAAAATCTGCCAGTGCGATTGCTGTGTATACCCAAACCATAAATCTGAATCCGTCCCCCATAAATCCTCAGCAGCTTTAACCTTAACAGAAACTTGAAATTTTAATTCAGGGGCACGAAATTCATTTGGGGTAAATTGTCTTGCTTCATGACTGGGCGTATTTGGGCTTCGATTAGGCTTACCGTGCATAAATATGGGCAATACATACATCGGATTGTGTGGTCGTGATGACCAAAGCGGTGTATTATTTCGGTCTAAATCAAATGATAAGCTCAATGGTGTAAACTGTTTGGCAGCATATTCAAGCTGTTCGGCATCTTTTTTGGTCAGCATGCCTTGTTCATTGCCCATTAAAATAATCGGATCTATCGTTTCTTGATAGACAACTTGAGGTTTACCTTTGATGGTCTGCCAAATTGTTTCATCAAGACGGATGGAACGCTTAGTTTTAATTACCGCTGGCGTCTCACCATGCACCAAAGTATCATAGCACGCCAAACGCATGGTATCTTGATTGAGTGCTGAGCAGTTAACCAGCATGGTTTTATTTTCTAAAGCTGTCGTGTAAAGCTCTGGTTCATGTTCGTCTAAAGGATTAGTCGTATCAGTAGACGCCGATTGTGTCGCACTTTGGACATCAATGGGTAATTCATTGTCTTGCCCAAGATCATTTTCACTGCGTACTTCGTCAACAAATGCCACAGGATTTGGTACAGCTTGTGCTTGCTGAATGGCAAGGATACCAAAACATGGCAAAATAGATAAAGTCAATGTAGACAGTGAAACTTTCATGAACGGCTACTCTGGACAACTGATTGCATTAAATGATGACTTAAAATAAAATCCTGCCCATCATAACATACTCTTAAATCCAAACAAAGAAAAAGTTAGGTGGGTGGAGTTAAAGACCATCCAACCTGTCTGTATCACAACAACTACTTAGCCAATGTTACCGCCACCGCATTGGTTTTGATTGACTTTCCCAAAAGTACCTGTTTGGCTATATTAATTTCACGGTCATCAGCAAAACCTGTAAAATGATATTCAATGCCTCGATCAACAATTGTCATTTCGTTATCTTTAGCAGATATTGTTGCCGATGCTGATAAGGTTAGTGATTTGTTATGAATCTCAAAGCGTTTGGGCGTAATCTTCAAGCGACCTTGTGAAAACATATGACAAGTTTTGGCTTTTTGCCTTTGGATATTAAACACAAATACCACAACTGCAAATAAAGCCAACGCACCGATTGCATAAAAAACGGGTGCAATCAAACAAATGATTGCCACCAAGACACCCAGCAGCAGCAATATCATCGACCACCAAAATAATGGGTCTTGTTCTTTTCCATTTAATGTGATGATCACGCCATCATCTTCGACTATTAGCATATCACCAGCCTAATACTTGCTTTTGAGCTTCGATGATCTGCCCAATTCCCAGCTCTGCCAAATCAAGCATCGCATCAGCTTCAGCACGAGTAAATGGCTTTTCTTCTGCTGTGCCTTGAATCTCAATAAACCCACCTGCCTGCGTCATGACCACATTTAAATCGGTATCACAAGTTGAATCTTCAGCATAATCCAAATCAAGCAATACACGGCCTTGATTAATACCCACAGAAACCGCTGCCACCAAGCCCAAAAGCGGATCTTGGGTAAGCTTTTTACGACGCTGCAAGTGTTCTAAAGCATCGATGAGTGCCACCGCAGCACCACTGATACTGGCTGTGCGTGTACCGCCATCTGCCTGTATAACATCACAATCGATATAAATGGTATTTTCGCCAAGTTTTGATAAGTCAAGCATGGCACGCAGTGAGCGTCCAATCAAACGCTGAATCTCTTGGGTGCGTCCTGATTGCTTGCCCCGTGCTGCTTCACGCTGTGTACGAGTACCTGTCGCGCGTGGCAACATACCATATTCAGCAGTCAGCCAGCCCTTACCTTGACCTTTAAGCCAACGAGGCACACCAGCTTCGATACTGGCAGTACACAAAACTTTGGTATCCCCAAAACACACCAATACCGAACCTTCGGCATGTTTGGTATATTGGCGGATAAAATGAATGGGACGAAGCTCGTTATTTTGGCGATTGTTGCTACGCATGATTTTTCTCACTATACATTTTTGTTAACGATTGTAAGCATTATTTTATCAGGTTATGTATGATATTACAAAATATCAGGATAACCTAGGGGTGTACTTAGCCTTTATCGCATCATCGATAGTTTAAACAGTTTATAAAAATAAAATAATTAATTTTGCATGAAATTTGCATGAAAAATGGCTAAATCTTATGTTTTATTGTAAATGCCAAAAACCCACCAACTGTGGCGGGTTTTTTGTGGCGGTTTTTAAAAATTGTCATAATAGATGATTGTTATTTGCTTTGCTCAAGTACTCTTAATTCCTTACGCAAAATTTTACCAACATTAGATTTGGGAAGCTCACTGATAAACTCAATATATTTGGGGCGTTTGTAACCTGTTAGGTTTTCTTTTGCCCAAGCACGCACCTCGTCGGCGGTCAAGGAGGGATCTTTTTTGACCACAAAGACCTTAACCACTTCACCACTGTGATCATCAAGCACACCAATCACGCCACATTCAATGACTTTTGGATGGGCAGTAATGACATCTTCAACCTCATTGGGGTAGACATTAAATCCAGACACCAAAATCATATCTTTTTTGCGATCAACAATTTTAATAAAGCCACGATCATCCATCACACCAATATCGCCTGTACGAAAAAACCCATCTTTGGTCATAACCTTTTCGGTTTCATCGGGGCGATTCCAGTAGCCGACCATGATTTGTGGACCTTTGGCACAAATTTCACCAGCCTCACCCATCGCCAACTCGTTGCCCTCATCATCCAAAATTTTAATGTTGGTGGCAGGAATTGGAATGCCAATCTTACCTGTGTATCCACCTGGCGGATTTAGGGTCAAAACAGGCGAGGTTTCAGATAAACCATAGCCTTCAATGATATAATTACCCGTCAAACGCTCCCATGCTTTGGCAGTATCAGATAAAACCGACATGCCACCGCCTAATGACAATTTTAAATTACTGTGGTCAAGCGACCGAAATCCTTCATGATGCACCAAACCATTAAATAAAGTATTCACTGCAGGAAAAAATGCAGGCTTATATTTGGCATAATCTTTACACAGTGCTGGAAAATCTCTTGGATTGGTAATTAATAACATACTAAAACCCATCTTCATCCCCAACAAACCACACGCTGTGAATGAAAAAATATGGTAAAGCGGTAAGGCAACTGCGATATACTGACCAGATGGCTTGTCTTTAGAAAATACCAAGCTAAGAAATGGCGCACACTGCTCAACATTTGAAGCAAGATTACGATGAGTGAGCATCGCACCTTTTGCCACGCCTGTTGTACCGCCTGTATACTGCAATACAGCAATATCATCCAAAGCCAAATTGGGGCGATTGTAGTTACCTATCGCCACTTTATTAAGCGCATCTTTAAATGATACATGACCAGGGATATTCCATTCAGGCACCATTTTTTTGACATGGCGTACCACTGCATTGACTAAAAAGCCTTTTAAGCCAAGCATATCGCCCAAAGATGCAACAACCACATGGCGAACTTGACCTTTATTAACCACTTTTTCAAAAGTATGGGCAAAATTTTCTACAATAAATAACGCCTTGGCTTCTGAGTCATTGAGCTGATGCTCAAGCTCATTTGAGGTATACAAAGGATTGACATTCACCAATGTCAGTCCAGCACGAATAATAGCAATCATCACAATCGGATATTGCAAAATATTTGGCATCATCACCGCTACTTTATCACCTTTGACCAAGCCTAGCGACTGTAAATATGCCGCCATTTGACGACTATAGTTATCCAGTTGTCGATAGGTGATAGATTTATCCATGCAAGTAAATGCAACTTGGTTACCGAAGCGTGCAAATGCCTGATCAAAAATATCCATGAGTGAATTAATATTGTCAGGCAAATCAAAGTTAAAATCAAGACCATGTTCTTGATAGGTTTTATACCAAGGTACATCCGTTGAAACGGTAAAATCAGTCGTGTTGCTCATATTCATTTATTTCCTTATATCAAATCAATCCATCAAAAGCCACAAAAGGGGCATGATGTATAGCGTATGGTATGCTTGTCAATCTAGCATAAGTTGCCTGATTAGACAAGAATTATGACCAAAAAATTACAATTTACTTTGCGATAGCATGTCACGCAGCAAAGCAAGAAAACCCCGCTTTGATGGTGCGACCGTGTATCATATTAAGTATTGATCACTTTAATCATGCCAATGACTAAAATCACGCCAATGATTAATTAAATATTTCTTAACTCTTTTCTTAAGATTTTACCGACATTAGACTTGGGTAATTCATCCAAAAAAGCAATTTTTTTGGGGCATTTGTAGCCTGTCAGATTTTGTTTTGCCCAAGTTTTAATATCTGCTTCGGTCAATTCAGGATCTTTTTTAACGATAAAAGCCTTGACCACCTCACCGCTATGCTCATCAGGCACGCCAATAACACCGCACTCCAAAACGCCCGAATGGCTTGCAATCACTTCTTCAACTTCATTAGGGTAGACATTAAATCCTGAAACCAAAATCATATCTTTTTTGCGATCAACGATTTTAAAGTAACCATTCTCGTCCATCACACCAATATCACCTGTACGAAAATAACCATCTTCTGTCATCGCTCGTGCGGTCTCTTCAGGCTGATTCCAATAGCCTTTCATAACTTGAGGGCCTTTGGCGACAATCTCACCTGCTTCGCCTTGAGTAACTTGATTACCCTCATCATCCAATAAAAGAATGTCTGTTGAAGGAAAAGGAATGCCGATTTTACCTGTATAACTGCCCAATGGATTAAAGGTCAAAACAGGCGAGGTTTCAGATAAACCATAGCCTTCGATGATATAGTTGCCTGTGATTTTTTCCCAAGCATCAGCTGTGCTTGGCAATACCGACATGCCACCGCCCAATGATACCTTAAGATTGCTATGATCTAATGATTTAAAACCATCATGATGTGCCAATGCATTAAATAATGTATTCACCGCAGGGAAAAACTGTGGGCGATATTTGCCAAATTGCTTGTTTAGATCATCTAAGTCTCGTGCATTAGGAATCAACAAAAGTGCAAAGCCCATTTTCATGCCAAGCATCGTTACCATAAATGAAAAAATATGATACAAAGGTAATGCTACCGCCATATATTCGCCATGCTGATGAGATTTTTCAAATCCAGATTTGACATAAGTTGTGCATTGCTCGACATTGGCAATTAAATTACCGTGGGTTAGCATCGCACCTTTTGCCACACCCGTTGTACCGCCCGTGTATTGCAATACAGCAATACCATCCAAACCGACACTTGGCTTAGTGTATGGATATTTTTTATTTAATATATCTTTAAATTTTATTTTATTAGGGATGCAATAATTAGGCACCATTTTTTTGACATGACGCACCACAGCGTTAATTAGCAAGCCCTTTAGACGCATCATATCGCCAATGCCTGTGATGATTACTTGTTGAATTTGACCTTTATTCACCACTTTTTCAAAGGTATGAGCGAAATTTTCTACAATAAATAATACTTTGGCTTCTGAGTCATTGAGCTGATGCTCAAGCTCATGTGCGGTATACAGCGGATTGACATTCACCAATATATAGCCTGCTCGTACAATACCTATCATAACAGCCAAATACTGCGGTGTGTTTGGCATCATCACCGCCACTTTATCACCTTTTTTTAAGCCCAAAGACTGCAAATAACCTGCGATATTTTGACTAATACCATCTAGCTCATCATAGCCAATATGTACGCCCATAAATGTTATGCCACGCTGTCCTCGATTGGCACGAAAATGAACATCAAAAAAATCAAGTAATGACGATACCTCTTTGGGCATGGTCAATTGGATGTCTAACTTATTTTTTTGATAAGTTGCTTGCCAAGCACGGTCCGCTGGCGTAATAAAGTCTGAATAATGAGTCATAAACACTCCTATTTATGATGATTTATTGTATAAAAAGTAATAAAAAGACAAAAAGTATCAACAAAACCAAATACGATGTATTATCATACCACCCTACAAAGCTCGCCGATACTTGACAACCTATTTTGTGAATCATACTTCATTATTTTTTATTGACAAATGCGTTAAAGTCCGCCATATTTAGATACTTTAATCTAAATGATGACAAAATCATTCGCCCATAAATAACTAACCCATCATACTACCAGATGATTTTTGGGTTCATTGCTTTTGGTTCATAATTTTTACCACACATGCCACCAATTGCTCAGCAATTTTTGATTTATGTGCTTTGGGTAGATTTTGGGGCATTTGGTCGTATTGTTCGGCAAAAAAAACGGTCATCGCATTATTTTCACTAGCAAAACCTATGGTTTTATCCGAAACATCATTCACCGCAATCATATCCAACTGTTTGGCGGTCAGCTTGCTTTTAGCATAATTGTTAGCATCTTGAGTTTCTGCAGCAAAACCAACGCAGATAAGATTGGGATAAGTATGACAAATTGTGGCAAGCACATCTGGATTTTTAATTAATTGTAGTGTCATGGTCTGCTGGTCTTTGGTTTTTTTGATTTTATGGTCAGCAACTGATGCCACTTTAAAATCAGCCACTGCGGCAGCTGCAATGAATATATCTGCCTTTTGGCAGACGCTCAAACAAACCTTTAGCATTTGCTCTGCTGTACCCACATCAAGACGACGAACCCCAAACGGTGTCTTTAAACTGACATGCTTACCTGACACCAAAATAACATCAGCACCTGCATGATAACACGCATTTGCCAAAGCATAACCCATCTTGCCTGTTGAGTGATTGGATAAAAAACGCACAGGATCAATCGGTTCAACTGTCGCACCAGCTGTAATAACAACTGTTTTGCCCAATAATGACGGCTGGATATGTCGGCACTTATCAAACGCCAAAATCTGCTGGCATAAATCTTCAGGTTCGGGCAAACGCCCCAATCCCACATCACCACACGCCTGCTCACCGCTATCTGGGGTCATGATGTGATAACCAAATTGGCGTATCTTTTTAAGATTATCTTGGACGATGGCATTTGCCCACATTTGCTGATTCATCGCAGGTGCAATGAGTATGGGTGCATCGGTTGCAAGACAAACCGTTGTTACCAAATTATCAGCAAAACCACCTGCAAGTTTTGCGATGGTATTGGCAGACGCAGGTGCGACAACCACCAAATCCGCCCATTTGGCAAGCGTGATATGCCCCATACCACGCTCGGCAGTCTCATCAAGCAGCTTGGTATGTACCGCTTGCCCCGTCAAGGCTTGAAATGTCAAAGGTGTAATAAATTCACACGCCCCTGCTGTCATCATAACACGCACCTGACAGCCTGATTTAATCAGCAGGCGAGCAAGCATGGCAGATTTGTAGGCGGCAATACCCCCTGTCACCGCCAATAAAATTTTTGGTAATTGAGTCATAACCTTCATCTGACATTTGGCAAAAACCATCATTATACACGATAACGCCTGTATCATCACGCACAATCACGCTATGAGACAAGTTTTCAGGCAAATTTTAATCAAACAACTAAAAAATAAACTGTCAACTTTTATCAAGGCAACTTTTAGAGCAATGGCTATTTTAGAGCATGCCCAAAATAAAATTTCTCAAATTTTGTAATCAAGCCTTTATCATCACCATATTTTTATGATAAAGTTAATCCCAAATTAATCTAATTTATCAATTTTGCCATCAGCTAACAAAAAATCAAATTATCCTAACTGGTCAACTGATTTTGTAACGCCTGTTAGCTGAACGCACCTAAGTTGGGAAGTTTATGTTTGCACAATTCAAACGATTTTTAGAGCTTGAAGCTGCAGGCGGTATTGTACTGGCAGCGGCAGCTTTACTGGCGATGATTATTGCCAATTCACCGCTTGACGAGATGTACCATGCCTTTATTCATGCGCCTGTTATGGTTCAAATAGGCACATTTCAAATTGCCAAAGATGCCCATCATTGGATTAATGACGGTTTGATGGCAATATTTTTCTTTTTGGTTGGACTTGAGCTAAAAAGAGAAGCCTTAATTGGTGAGCTGTCTGATGTTAAGCAAATTTTAATGCCTGCCTTGGCAGCGGTTGGCGGTATGGTGATGCCAGCGTTAATTTATGCTGCTTTTAATCAGAGCAATCCTGAACAGTTGGCAGGCTGGGCGATTCCTGCCGCTACCGATATTGCTTTTGCCTTGGGGGTATTAAGCTTATTGGGCAATCGTGTCCCAAATGCTTTAAAAGTCTTTTTGGTCTCTATCGCCATTTTTGATGACCTTGGTGCAATTGTCATCATTGCTTTGTTTTATACCAGTGATTTATCTTTATCATCTTTGGCAGTGGCTGGGATTTGTTTTCCATTTTTATTCATCTTAAATAAAATGAATGTTGTGCGACTGACACCATATTTATTGATTGGTTTGGTCATGTGGGCAGCATTTTTAAAATCAGGCGTTCATGCTACTTTGGCAGGAGTTTTGCTGGCATTTTTTATCCCCTTGCGTGATAAAAGCGACCCTGAGCATTCACCCCTAGAAGAGCTTGAACACGATTTACACAATACCGTCGCTTTTGGCGTGTTGCCTTTATTTGCTTTTGCTAACGCAGGCATTGGGTTGGCAGGAACAGGCATTGACAGTTTATTACATTCAGTCCCACTTGGTATCGCCGCAGGATTATTTATTGGCAAGCAAATCGGTGTGATGGCGGCGGTCTTTTTATGTTTGAAGTTTGGGCTGGCATCCCTACCAAAAGGCACAACCATCAAGCAGCTGTATGGGGTGTCTTTGCTGTGTGGCATTGGTTTTACGATGAGTTTATTTATCTCAGGTCTAGCGTTTGGCGATGCCCCTAAGGATTTTGATCCACGCTTAGGGATTATTTTAGGCTCAATCATCTCAGGCGTGATTGGTTATATGATTTTACGAGGCAATATTCCAAATGCTGATCATCCTGTCCTTGCCAAAGATACAGGCGAGGGGTTTATTCCCGCACAAAACGACGCTCAGGCTTAAGCCATTTGGATAATCAGGCATGTTTATCTTTGGTAATTATGATAAAAAATATCTGTTTAAACAGTAGAGCTGTCATAAATTGTTCAAAATCAGGGACGCTTTAATAACCCAAATCACCAAACCAAGCCCACATATCTAAGCGTGGTTTGGTGATGTGTCGAAATCTTGACACATAACAAACACCAAAGCAACTATCAGCCAATAAAAGAAAGGGTTAAGCAACATTTTTCACATGACTATCACAGATTAGCCATCAAAAATCACTCAGCTCATCATGATTTGACCTATAATGAATTTACCAATTCTGGCTTTTTATCTAAATAAAAGGATTACTTATGAAAAAATTACTTTTGAGTTCTGCTGCTGTTATGATGGCAATCACAGGCTGTACAGCACCGTCGACCGTCAGCGTACCAGCCAATCAAGCAGGCGTTGTTGTTGTGCCAACAGCTGGTACTCATCATCATGGTACCCACCACCAACATGGCGTTTATGGGCAAGACATCACAGCGGTTTATCAATGTGATGAAGGCGCCAAAGTTGTGGCAAACTATCAACCAGAAAATGACCGTGCAGTATTGACCGTCAGTGCGCCAACTTGGTACCTACACAACCAAGAGATCGTGATGCGTCCAGACACAAGAGGGTCAGGTATGCGTTTTATTAATGACACCAATCCAAACAGTGTATATGATTGGCATGCCCAACGCTCTGAAGCTTTATTATCAGTCATCCTTGGTGAAACAGGTCAAGAATATACGCTAAATTGCCGTACCAACTCACCTGCTTTGATGTAATCTCATCTAAGATAAGTACCACCATTAATAAAATGCAGCCAAAATTGTTGGCTGCATTTTATTAATATAGAACTGTTAATATAGAACCGTAAGGTAAAACTTTAAGATTAATATCCATCAAACTGATGGTTTGGTTGGCTATTTTTTTGAAAGTGCCTTTCGCTTAGCCATTGGGTCAATGGTCAAGGGTCGGTAAATTTCTATGCGATCGCCTGCCAAAAGTATGGTATCAAGGCGTTTTTTTTGGCTAAAAATACCCACATACCAAGACTTATGATTTGGGCTATTGTCCAAATTATTTTGTACCCAATGCCAAAAATCTTCAAACTCTTCGCCATGCACCCAAGGCACAAGCGTCAATGCTTCATAGATGGTTGTACCCATCGGTAGGCTAAGTTCGCTATAATACTGCTTACCTGAGGGTGCAACATGGCTGATGGCGATGGTCATACATTGCTCTAAACAATCCATTCAAGCACCAAACCAATGATTGCTACAATAATGGCAATAGGCACAATAATGCGTACAAAAACACGCCAAATATTATATCGAAGCTCACTACTCATATTCAGCGTTTTTCTTAGATGGCTAATTTTCATCACAAATCCCGAAAAAATAGACAACATCAAAACCGCCACCAAGCTTAGACAGATAATGATGATTAATAAAATATTAGCAGGAATAACACTAAACACAATCGCCAATAATAATACCATCGCCACCGCCATCAGTATGCCAAAGCGTGTACTAAGCTGTGTGTACGCATAATATAATAAAAATGCCGCAACCAATAACATACCTAGGCTGGTAACGACAAATGACGCCACGCCTACCAAAGCTGAGCCTGCTAAGATTGCAATTGAACCAAAGATGAGCTGAGTGAGCCAGACAGGCAAAATATAGCCTGCCAAAGATTTTTTGGCAGTCATCAAACTTGGTGCGGTCGCCATACCCCCAAACCAGTATAAACCTGTACCAATACCAACGCACAAAAGTGCCAGTATGACCGCACGAGACCACTCAAGCAGTCCAACCTCGGTCATGACAGGAACGCTCACCACACTGTCATATAACGATAACAGCGAACCCAATAAAATCAACAAGACGCCCACCATCAGTAGACGACTTTTTAATAAGCTTAATATCAATGCAATGACCATCAAGCCTGCTGCCATACCAAATATGGGAATACCTGACTGCTGCAATACCGAACCAAAGTGTACATAAGCTCTCATGGCAATCTGCCCTGAGAGATTGGCTGCGATTAATATTGAGATAACAACAGACAGTAGTGCAAAACCTCGCCAAACTAAGCCTGCACCTGCTTCACGAGTCAGTTTTTGCATACCCTGCCACGGCATATCACCTGAACGAGCCGACAATGCAAATTCGGCAAATAAGACAGGTAAGCCAACCAAAACCATCGCTGCCACCCAAAGCAGCCAAAAATCCAATTCTCGTGCCATATTTGGTGCAACTTGACCAATGAACATCAAAGGCAAAGCACACGCCACAAAAAAGACCGTATATCGATGAAGCATATTTGATACCATGATAAAGATTTGGCATATTTTAACACAAAAACCAATAAAGCCCTAAAGCTGCCATACATTAAAAAACTCCCTTTTTGGGAGCTTTTTAATGAAATAATAAATTTTCTGATACATTTGTTTATACCAACCATCAAATCTAAAAGTATATATCTAACACTAACTGTTGATGGCTATCGTATCGTTATTATTATGTTTGTATTTTAAGCATCATGCTTAAGACTTAAGCGGCTTGATGTATATCGCCGCTTAGTGTATCAGTGAAGTGCTGATAAATATTCAGATAAAATCTTAATATCACGATCTGATAACCGTGATGCCACCATCTGCATCATGCCTTTATCACCTGCCTTGGCAGAATCGTTGGTACGCACTTCTGTATCTGATGAAACATCATCTTCACGACCTGCGGCACGGAACAGTTTTAATTGTGTTGCCAAATAGGCAGCGTGCTGACCACCTAAGCGAGGAAAGCCTGCGTACGCATTACCTGCACCTTTGGGATCATGACAACCTGAACACGGAATAACGCCACGAGTTTTATCACCACCTAAGTATAGTTTGGTTGCTTCGGCAACTGTTGCTTTATTGCCATAGCCTGGTGTCCAAGGGGTTCTGCTGGCATAATAACCTGCCAAATTTGCCAAATCCTGCTGAGTCAATCCAGCCAGCTGAGCTTCCATAATACCATTACGGCGTGCTTTGGTCTTAAAATCAACCAACTGCTTATAAAGATACTTGATATTTTGACCACCAAGGTTTGGCTGAGTAGGCACAGGACTCATACCGTCAAGACCATGGCAGGCAGCACAGTTGGCTTCAACGATGGCTTTGCCTGCTTCAATGTCATATGTCGGGACAGTGACAGCAGCATACGCTGAAAAACTGGCAAGACCAATTCCTGAGGCTAGAGCGAGTTTGGCTAAAGTTGCTTTTTTGGCAGGTTTCATAATAATTTCCTACTAACTTGGCTAAGTCTTGGGTGATATTGTGGCTAAATCTTGGTTCATTTAGCCCATCATTTATAATTCAAAAAACTACTTATGGCAATTCATCTGAGTAACTTTTATTATTATAGCAAGAGTTAGCTAAATTTTCCTACAAAAATTGTGGTTTTGGTAACATTTTTTTCAAATAATCGTCATTTTATTGATAAAATGACGATATTAATGACATTGTGATAACAGCCAAGCAGACTGATTTTTACCATTTAATTTATCTGCTCATATAGTCAATCAGCTTAGCAAAATCTTCATCTGTACAATTTTGGCACAGCCCCATGGCAGGCATCTGCGGCATGCCTTGGCGGATTGATTTAATCAATGCCTCTTGACCCTTTTGCTGATTTAGGCGATGCCATGTGGCAACATCACCTTTTTTGGGTGCATTAAAAGTACCGCTATCATGACAAGTTGCACAGCTTTGAGCGTATATTTTTTCGACATCAGCATACGCATTTGATACCACGACCAAACCCAAAACCATCAGCGACAACATCATCATTTTCATAAGAGCATTCTCATATCATAAAATCAGCCTTTATTATGGGTGTTTTTGGCATAATGACAAGGGTAATTTGGTAAACGGCCCATCAAATCTCATGGTGCAAATTAATCTTTAAAAAGCTTATGCCTTATACCCGTCGCCAAGTCGTACCCATACGACCATCTTCAAGCTCAATGCCTTGCGATTTTAGCTCATCACGGATCGCATCTGCCTTGGCAAAGTTTTTTTGAGCTTTGGCTTGTTGTCTTTGGGCGATTTTATTGGCAATCTCGGCATCACTTAAGCCATCAGGCTTATTGCCAATATTGGCTTGCAAAAACTCATGGGGCGATGATTGGGCGATATTAAGCACCGAAGACAGCGTCTTGAGCGTCGATGCTTCTTGAGTGGCTTTTTGGTATTCGCCTACTTTCATGGCTCGATTAATCTCAGTAACAACGCTAAAAAGCACGCTCACGGCTTTGGGGGTATTAAAATCATCATTCATCGCTTTGGCAAATGCCTGCCCTGCTTCACTCTCCCAAGCATTGGGTATGGTTGATATGACGCCAAAGTTTTCGGCCGATTTTAGCGATTGATAGATGCGTGATAATGCGGTATGACTTTCTTTTAGTGCTGTATCTGAAAAATTAACAGGACTGCGATAATGACTGGATAATAAAAAAAACCGTATCGTTTCAGGGTGAAACTTATCCATAACCTCACGAATGGTGAAAAAATTACCCAAAGACTTGCTCATTTTTTCGCCATCAATATTAATAAACCCCATATGCATCCAATGATTAGCATAGGTTTTACCAGTTGCACCTTCAGATTGGGCAATTTCATTTTCGTGATGTGGAAACTGCAAATCATGCCCACCGCCATGAATGTCAAAAGTTTCGCCCAAACAGCAAGTACTCATGGCACTACATTCAATATGCCAACCAGGTCGACCCAAACCCCATGGTGATTGCCAATGTGGCTCAGACGGCTTGGCGGTTTTCCATAATACAAAATCAAAAGGATGGCGTTTATCTTCTGCGGTACTCACACGCTCTGATGCACCTGCTTGCATATCATCTACATGACGCTTGGAGAGCTTGCCATAATTAGGAAATTTTTCGATTGCATAATACACATCGCCGCCACTGCCTTGATAGGCCAAATTTTTTGTCAGCAAAACATCAATCAGATGCTGCATATTCTCAATATGTTCGGTCGCACGAGGTTCTATGTTGGGAGATTGGCAGCCCAAAAATTGTTCATCTTGATGCATGGCTGTGATGAAGCAGTCGGTCAGCTCGGTAATGGTCTCACCGTTATCGTGAGCTCTTTGGATAATTTTATCGTCAATATCCGTAATATTTCGTACATAATTGACCTGATAGCCAATGGCTCTAAGCCAGCGTACAATCACATCAAAGCCCACCATGACTCGTGCATGACCTATATGGCAGTAGTCATAAACTGTCATACCACACACATAAATCCCAATCTGCCCTGCATGAATCGGCTTAAATGGGCGCTTGCTGGCACTTAGGGTATCATAAAGCTGTAACTGCGATTGGGTCTGGTGTAATGCACTCATGGTTTTATTTTCCAAACATCACTATAAAAACTGCCATCATAACAAATTTTTCTGTTAAATTCAGTAAATTTATCAAAACATTTTTAGCAAAAAACAAACCAAACCATCATCAAATAGCCTTAACTTTCAGTAAAGTAACTTTAGCATACATACTGGCATCTTAAAGATTACCATGCCAAATGCTTAATGTCTTTTATCATCAAATTGAGTTTTGATTGAGTTGATGCACGATTGAGCTATTTTGATATGATTATGCTATAATGAGACCATTTTTATAGCAATTTTTTAATGGGATTTTTATGACAACAAGCCGTAAGATTTTGGTCACCTCTGCCCTACCTTATGCCAACGGACCCATTCATTTGGGGCATTTGGTTGAATACATCCAAACTGACATTTGGGTTCGTGCCATGAAAGCCATGGGGCATACTGTGACTTATGTGTGTGCCGATGATGCACATGGCACCGCAATCATGCTAAAAGCACAAGACAATGGCATCACTCCAGAAGAACAAATTGCTACCGTTAAGGCAAGTCATGAAAAGGATTTTGCAGGATTTTTGATTGATTTTGATAATTACCACTCTACCCACAGCCCCGAAAATCAATATTTTTCCCAAAAAATTTATACCACACTCAAGCAAAATGGTTATATTTTTACCAAAGATGTGGAACAGCTGTTTGATACTGAAAAAGGGCTTTTTTTAGCTGACCGTTTTGTCAAAGGCACTTGCCCTGAATGCGATGCACCCAATCAATACGGCGATAATTGCGAGGTCTGCTCTAGCACCTACAATGCCACCGAGCTAAAGAACCCTTATTCAACACTCTCAAACTCATCACCCATCATTCGATCATCTAAGCACTATTTTTTCAATTTACCGCAGTTTGATGAATTTTTAAGGACTTGGACAAAGTCTCAAGGACGACTTCAAAGTAGCATCTATAATAAGCTGTCTGAATGGTTTGACGCAGGTCTTGCACCTTGGGATATCAGTCGTGATGCACCATATTTTGGCTTTAAGATTCCAGATACACCTGCAGGTGAGCCTGATAAATATTTTTATGTTTGGCTAGATGCCCCTGTTGGCTATATGGCAAGCTTTAAAAATCTGTGCGACCGTACCGATATGGATTTTGATGAATATTTCAATAAAGACAGTCAAACTGAGCTATATCATTTTATCGGTAAAGATATCGTATATTTTCATGCACTGTTTTGGCCAGCCATGCTTGAAGGTGCAGGCTATCGCACCCCAACAGCGATTAATGCACATGGATTTTTGACCGTCAATGGTGAAAAAATGAGTAAATCTCGTGGCACATTCATCAAGGCAGAAACTTATTTGGCACATTTAAATCCTGAATATTTACGCTATTATTTTGCCAGCAAACTGTCAGCAAGTGTCGAGGACATTAACCTTGATCTTGAAGATTTTATGCAAAAAGTCAATTCAGATTTGGTTGGCAAAGTGGTTAATATCGCCTCTCGCTCAGCAGGATTTATTCACAAAAATAATGATGGCAAATTGTCAGATGAATTGACCGAGCCCAAACTGATTGATGAGATTATCTGTGCAGGTGATGAGATTGCCGCCGCTTATGAGGGGCGTGAGTTTGCCAAGGTTACCCGCCTAATTATGGCATGTGCTGACAAAGCCAATGAGTATATCGATACCCAAAAACCATGGGCATTAAATAAAGCAGGTAAATTTGATGAAGTTCAAAAGGTTTGTACGGTTTCGCTGAATATTTTTCATAAATTAATCATTTATCTTGCACCTATTTTACCAAAATTATCCGAACAAGCCCGTGAATTTTTAAATATTGACAGCCTAGAGTTTGATACACGCCATCGCCATTTACTCAGCCATCACATCAACCCCTTTACACCATTAATGCAGCGTATAGATAAAGATAAAGTTAATGCGATGATTAATGACTCTAAAGAAAATCTTACCCATATCTCAGGCACTGATAACACCAAAAAAACAGTTTTGGATGATACGGATACCGCCAAATCGGCATACATTGGTATTGATGAGTTTGCCAAAGTGACTATGAAAGTTGCCCATGTGGTCAAATGCCAAAGTGTTGAAGGTGCCGATAAGCTCCTACAGTTTACTTTAGATGTGGGCGAGGAGCATACTCGCAATGTATTTAGCGGTATTGCCAAGTTTTATCAACCTGAAGAGCTGACTGGTAAAAAGGTGATTTGTGTAACCAACTTAGCACCTCGTAAGATGAAGTTTGGTATTTCAGAGGGTATGATTTTATCGGCTGAAAAACAAGGGATATTAACGGTCATCACACTGCCTGACACCATGCCCATCGGAGCGGTTTTGGCTTAACTTTATCAAGACAAATCAAATTAATAAAAACTGGTTAAACTTATCTTTAACCAGTTTTTTTGACCATTTTTTATGCCTGATGACCACCATAACTCTCACTTTCGTACTCGGTCAGTGCTTGTGTTAGCAATGATGGTAATGATTGAATATTTGGCAGGGCTGTTTGGCATGCCGTAATCCCAAAGTCAATGCAATCTTGATAATTGGTAAAGCTGATATTGAGCGCTTGGCCATCAAATAAGACCGAAGCAGGATACATGGCTGTCAGCTTCGCCCCATTTAAATACGAAGGCGTACCATCACCTGGGATATTGGAGATGATTAGGTTGAATGCCTGCTTGGTTGGATAAAGACGCATTGCCAAATTTATCCCTGCCCAAGCATAATGCACTGCCGTATAATTGATAAATTCAGCTTGTGTCATACGCCCAGCGCGCATCTTGCCTGCTTTTACACTGTCATGAATTAACCTAAGGCGTGCGATAGCATCAGGGTTATTTGTACCCAAATTGGTTGGAATAAATGAGATTTGATTGCCTAAAGCAGTATCATTTTTTCGTAAAGAAATCGGCACAAAAGCAATCAATGGCATATCTGGCAAAGCGTTTTGAGACAGCAGGTAGTTTCTGATGGCAGTGGAACAAACTGCCAAAATCATATCATTGGTACTGACATTGAGCCGTTTTGCGATTTGGACAAACCGTGCTTTTTTTAAGGTCAGAACACAGATATGCCGACTGGTGCCAATGCGTTGATTGAGTATTGATGGCGGGGCTTGCAAACTGCTGATAAACTGCGTTTTTGATGTTTGGGATGCGGTAGACTGGCTAAGCTGATAATCAGATTTAAGCTCTTGATAGACTGGCTTTAGGCCCGCAATTTGGTCTTTAAAATGCTCAACGATTGGCTTTTTATCCATCACAAAGCTTGATTCTTTGCGGCGAATATTACGAAGCCAAATTGGTTTGGACAGCTTTTCATCAGGTGAGTGCGACAGTGAACGCTGAAATAAACGCATCGCAGCAACACCATCTATCATGGCATGATGAGCTTTTAGGTACAATAAAAATCGCCGAGTGCCGCTTTGCGTTTCTGGCTCAAGATTATCAAATAAATGCAGCTCCCATAATGGCCTATTGCGATCCAATTGCTGTTCATGTAGTCTTGAGATTTGAGCGAGTGCCTCTGACATCTTGCCAGTTTGTAGGCTGTGCTGATAACAATGGCGGTCGATATGAAATTTGCGAATGGTTTTCCAAGCAAATTTATGGTAAAGCACTTGATTAAACGGGAAATTAGGAATAGCATCAGAGTCAATTTGGTTGGCAAGCTCATTGATAAAGCTCACCTCATCTTGATCATTGGGTAACTCAAAAACACAAATGCCAGCCACATGCATGGGTTGTTTGGTATTTTCTAGCCATAAAAATAGTGAATCCACAATGCTCAGCGCACGCATAATCCAAGTTCCCTTAACCTAAAATCACCCAAAATTTTCTATGCTAACAAAATTTTGGGTTAATGATAAGTTTTCAAATTTTATTTTTGATACCATTAAGTATTTCCCAAATCAAGCTACAACCACTCAATTTAAGATACCATCTGGCTATTTAAAAAAGTACCCTGTCTGCGGTGAGCTTGCTTGTGCCATATGGCGTGCAGGCATACGCCCTGCCAAAAACGCTTCTCGACCTGCGACAACTGCATGATTCATCGCTGAAGCCATCATCACTGGATTTTTGGCATGGGCGATGGCAGTATTCATTAAAACACCATCACAACCAAGCTCCATCGCTATTGCTGCATCTGATGCTGTGCCTACGCCTGCATCGACCAGTACAGGCACTTTGGTTTGCTCAATAATCAAGCTTAGAGTATGGCGGTTTAAAATCCCAAGTCCTGAGCCAATCAAGCTACCCAATGGCATAATTGCCACACAGCCCATGCTTTCAAGCTCTTTGGCAACAATTGGGTCATCTGAAGTATAGACCATGACCTCAAAACCATCATCAATCAACACCTTTGCTGCTTTTAGTGTTTCGGTGACATTTGGATAAAGGTTTTTTTCATCACCAAGCACTTCAAGCTTAACCAAATTATGGCCATCAAGCAGCTCTCGTGCCAACATGCAAGTACGCACCGCACTATCGGCATCAAAGCACCCTGCAGTATTTGGTAAAATAGTGTATTTATTCGGTGAAATCACATCCAAAAGATTTGGCTCATCTTTATTTTGTCCAATATTGGTTCGGCGGATGGCAACCGTAACAATATTGGCACCACTGGCATGGATGGCGTCTTTGGTTTCATTTAGGTCTTTATATTTACCTGTACCAACCAACAAACGCGAATTAAAACTTCTGCTACCAATAATCAATTGATCCGACATATCAAACCCCTTATAACATCTAAAATTCAGCATTATTCATGCTTTGATTGGTTCATCATCATGAAATACGCCAAATATTGTACAGTAAAGACCTTTTTATGACAATGATTCACCCAATAATTTCAACTATGGCAACAAACAAAAAATCCCATCAATAATTTATTGATGGGATTTTGAAATATGGGGCGACTAATGGGGCTCGAACCCACGACAACCGAGATCACAACCCGGGGCTCTACCAACTGAGCTATAGCCGCCATAGTAATGCAGGCATATGGCGCGCCTGGCAGGATTCGAACCTGCGACCACCTGCTTAGAAGGCAGATGCTCTATCCAACTGAGCTACAGGCGCTCGAGTGTCTTAATGTGTTGACAATGCCAACAAAAAAGCCTATCAGGCTTTAAATGGTCGGAGTGGAGGGATTCGAACCCCCGACCCTCTGCTCCCAAAGCAGATGCGCTACCAAGCTGCGCTACACTCCGATTTTATCACTTCAAGCTTATTATCAGCTCGTCGTTGTGGTGCGTATAATACAACTAAGGCTCCAAGCTGTCAACCACTAATTTATAAAATAAACCATAAAATCTATAACTTATTGATTTTAATATAAAAAATATTAATTTCTTTCTAACGGTTGCTCAGAAATAATCGCCATGCCACTGGCGATTGCCCCTCGGGTACCACCAGTTAAATGAATGATACGACGGTCATTATCCAGCTCATTGATGAGCTTTGCTGCTTTTTGTGCCTTAGTACCGCCGCCACATAAGACATAAATATCGCCTTTTGTGGCATCCAAAAGCGTTTTATCAATTGTACTAAGTGGATGATTGACCGCATGTTCAATATGCCCTTCTTGGTACTGCTCGGCATCACGCACATCCCAAATGACCTTATCTTTGGTTGGTGTAAATTCAGTTATCTTAAGCTCAGTAATCATTGTTAACGCCTTTAATTATCCAAATAATTCTTATCAATCAGTTTATCATATATGCTATGATAATTAAAAATTATTTCATCAATACTCATGATACCATTTAAGCCCAATCAGTTACAACAAAAATTACTGCACCCAAATCCATTTGCTAAGCCCAGTTTGGCTTATTTGGCATCTTTTTTACGGCACTTGGCATTTGGGCTATGGACAGTTTGGGCGGTATTAGCGTTGTCCGTACACAGACCATTTGGCTCGGCAACTTATCCTATCATATTGGCATTACCCATCATTTATCTATACACTTTTCGACGCTCAGCGACTACTCAGACGCTTCTATTGACGGCTGCACTTAGCATCATAACCTTTTGGCTATATACTCAAAAGCCAAGCAATGATCGACCTTGGCAAGATGAAGTTAAAGCACAGATCCAATTTCATCAAATCGGTGATCAAGTTACTGTCAAAAATGTCAGAAATTTTGAATGGATCAGCAAAACCGACTATGTGCCTAGGTGGGAAGTACGCCGCTATGATTTATCCCAGATTAAGTCACTGGATTTGATTGTCTCAATTTGGGATAACGATAATATCGCACATACTTTGCTTTCATTTGGCTTTGATGATGGTCAGCAGATAGCCGTTTCTTTTGAAATACGCAAAGAAATCGGTGAGAGTTTTTCATCAATTGGCGGTTTTTTTCGTCAATACGAGATGACCATCATCGCCGCTGATGAAAAAGACATCATTTACACTCGCAGTAATATCCGTGATGAGCGTGTTTATCTTTATCGATTGTCATTACCACGCAGCCAAATCCGTAAGCTATTTTTGGCTTATTTATATGCCGCTGAAACTCTTGCCGCCCACCCTTCTTGGTACAATACATTATTAGATAATTGCACAACAGCAATATTTGATTTACTCAATCCAATACACACCATACCCAATGACTATCGCATTTTATTATCGGGTCGTTTGCCTGAATATTTATACGAAATTGGTATAATTGATACAGATTTAAGTTTTAATGAACTTAAAACTTTGGCGTTCATCAATCCAAAAGTTGAACAATACAATCATCATAATCCCATATCATCGGCAGAATTTTCCCACAAAATTCGTGAAAATCTCCCTGATTCTCATATAAAATCCAACAAGCAGGCAAAATGATTTTATAAATAATCAATAAAATCAAAAATTTATAAAATTTTTATGAAATTGTTATCATTTTATCAAAAAAAAGCTTGCCAAAATTTTAAAAGTCTATATAATACCCAACATCAAGAACGCGTAGTCATTCGTAGATCGCTTGAAAAACAACTTGGGGACGTGGCGGAATTGGTAGACGCACTGGATTTAGGTTCCAGCGCCGAGAGGTGTGAGAGTTCGAGTCTCTCCGTCCCCACCAAATTTAAAAGAGCCAGTGACATTCATCATTGGTTTTTTTCTTATCCAAATTTGGGCCTATAGCTCAGTTGGTTAGAGCAGAGGACTCATAATCCTTTGGTCGCAGGTTCAAGTCCTGCTGGGCCTACCATTTTTAAATTCATAAAAAAGGGTTTGCAAGTTTGCAAGCCCTTTTTTATACACAATACTTGATAACAATAATAACTCATATCCTAAGCCTTGATAAATCGGTCAGCTAAGACCGTTTATGATATCAATCTCGATGATATTTTAGCCAAAACAAACAAACCGCCATTAAAGGCGGTATGTCTGCTTGAAAGCCAACAGGTTTTGGAGAAACGATTAAAAAATAAACGGTCAAATAATTTAGTTATGCATTTAAGCGGTTAGTGCCAATGATTCACGATGACCTTTGGCAAGTTTTTTTAGAACGGCGGTGATCATCTCGGTGGTGATTGGTTTTTCGGTGCCTTTGGATAAAATATTCATTTCAATGTTTTGGCATTTTGGCTGATTCATTGTCATATCCTATGTCTATCACCAGCAGCTGTTATAAATTTGCTTTGGTGTTTGATTGATTTGTTGAGATCAGTATAACCTAGGCTTACAAATGTACACAACCAATTATTGCCAATTTAACTCGATAAAGTGTAAACACTTGTTTCATTTTTGACATATCTTGTCACACCTTGATTGATTTTAAGGCAATGCCTTTAAATTCAATAAATCCCAATAAAAAATAACGCTCAAAATGAGCGTTATCAAATATGACTATAATACATGCAAAGGCGTTTAGCCCACCAAAGCATTTTCCCAACACGGTACGACCAATTGCATTAATGGCTTTAATAATTTGACATTACAAGCAAATACAGAGCCTGTCGTCATCGCATTTGGCGCGCCTTTGTGATCAACCACCACACCACGCGCTTCGGTGACAATTAGCTCGCCTGCCGCCATATCCCAAGGCTTAAGCGACATCTCAAAATAACCATCATAGCGACCTGCTGCAACATAGCACAAATCCAAGGCAGCAGAACCAAAGCGGCGTACTTGACCACCATTTTCACAGATGGCTTGTAAGCTGGCAAAATGCTGACGGGCAAAGCTGACTCGCTCTTCGCCCACCATACGCTCATAGGGATGACCTGTCGTAAACAATCCGCCTTCAATGGTCTTGCGTTCACTCACCTGCAAGCGACGCTGATTCATGACAGCACCACGACCACGACTGGCAGAAAACATTTCATCTCGAACAGGATCATAAATCACACCATGCTCAGTGACGCCATTTTTTTGGACAGCGATAGACACACAAAAATGTGGGACGCCATGGACAAAGTTTTGGGTGCCATCTAGTGGATCAATCACCCAACACCAATCAGCATCATGACCCTTACCCTCTTGTAAGCCAAATTCTTCACCCAAATACGAATGATTGGGATAGCTTTCTTTGAGTGTAGCAATCGTCAGCTCTTCAGCATAACGATCAATTTGGGTAACCAAGCCATCAAGTCCCTTGGATTCTACCGCCAAATCAAGGCGATGGCGATTTTGATGCGCTCGCAAAATTTCATGACCCACTTTTTTGGCTGCGTTTGCCGCCATGACAACCATCGGTTCCATACTACACCTGCTTTATTGAATTAAACTGCTTAAAGAGTTAATTTGCACTCATCACGCAAAAGATTTTTATTATACGCCAAAAACTGCCAAAAACCAATGAAAATTATGGTAATGGCGACAAATACACAAGACACAATCAACCTGATAAGGATTTAGTTTTTGATGATTAAATCACTTAAAGAGTGATAAATCCCATCCGCATCCAATCGGCAATACGACAGCTGTTCTTCATGGCTGGCATGATGAATGAATGCATCTTTGATACCGATATTTAACAGCTTAACCAACGCTTGTAAGCTTACGATGAATTCATTCACCGCACTGCCTGCACCGCCTGCGATTTGATGCTCTTCAATAGTAGCAATATGCGTCACACCCATCTCAATCAGCCTTAAAATAAGTGCCTCATCCAAAGGCTTAACCCAACGCATATCCACCACGATACAAGCGGTTGCTTGACTTTCTGACAGTCTTTGGGTAGCAGTCAGAGCATCTTTTAGGCGAGTGCCAAATGATAATACTGCCAGTTTTTTGGTGTTTTTTGTATCAAAGTTTGATGACTGCCAGACCACATTGGCCCGCCCAATCGGATAATGTTCATCTGTCATATCAACCTTACGCCCCACACCAACGCCACGAGGATAGCGTACGGCTGCCACACCGTCATATCGATAACAAGTATTCAATAACTGATGGCATTCATGTTCATCACTTGGGGTAGCGATGATGACATTGGGCACACAGCGTAAAAATGCCAAATCAAAAACCCCAGCATGAGTAGCACCGTCTTCACCCACCAAACCTGCACGGTCGATGGCAAAGGTAACATCAAGATTTTGTAGGGCAACATCATGAATCAGCTGATCATAACCCCGCTGCAAAAAAGTAGAATAAATCGCAACCACAGGTTTGATTTTGCCTGAAGTTGCCATGCCTGCCGCCAAGGTTACCGCATGTTGCTCAGCAATCGCCACATCAAAAAATCGCTTTGGATATTTGGTGGCATACTCAACCATACCTGAACCTTCTGCCATAGCTGGCGTAATGGCAACCAAACGCTCGTCAATATTTGCCCAATGCAATAACCAATCGCCAAAAATCTGTGAATATTTTTTGGCGGTTGGTGCAGATACGGATGCTTTATTTTTGCCTGCTTTGGGTAACTTTCCGATAGCATGATAGCCGATCGGATCAGCTTCGGCAGGTAAAAAACCCTTACCTTTAATGGTATGTACATGAATTAAGATAGCACCTTTTAACTGTTTGGCACGCTCAAGCACTTGGATGAGTTTGGGTAAATCATGCCCATCATACGGTCCAAGATAAGTAAAACCAATGGCTTTAAATAGATTATCTGCAAATAATTTATCGCCAATTTTTTCAGCAATTTTATCAGGCAGTGGAGATAATGGCGTGCCATGAAAAAGCTCGCTGATTTTTTCGCTAATTTTACTTGGTAGGCGGCTTGAAACATCTTCAAAAGCACCGTTTGCCATATGCAAATAATGACGAATACGGCGGTCATCAGAGGAGATGGTGCGTTTGACCATCAAAATATTACCATGCTTATCAATATCCATGGCAAGCCCACGCTGCCATAGCTTTGCCAAATGGCGTGAAAAACCACCAATTGCCGCTGAGATTGACATGTCATTATCATTTAAGACAACCAGTAAATCGGCATTTTGTTGGACGGCATCATTCATCGCCTCAAACGCCATACCACCTGTCATCGCACCATCGCCAATCACAGCTGCCACGGTACGATTTTCGCCAAGTAATCGTGCCGCCAAACTCATTCCTAACGCTGCTGATATTGAGGTCGATGAATGACCCACGCCAAAAGTATCATACTGGCTTTCTTCTCGTTCAGGAAAGGCGGTCAATCCATCTTTTGAACGGATACTTGGAAGGCGTTCACGGCGACCTGTCAAAACTTTATGTGCATAAGCTTGATGTCCAACATCCCAAACAAGCTTATCATAAGGGGTATTTAGTACAGTATGTAGTGCAATCGTCAGCTCAACTACGCCAAGATTAGCACCAAAATGCCCTCCGCTTACGCCTGTTGAGTAAAGTAAATACGCACGCAACTCATCAGCCAACTCAATCAACTGATCATTTGTCAGTACCTTTAGGTCGTCAGGGCTGGCGATACAATCCAAAATCGGCGTGTCAGGACGCATCGTCAAAATCTCATCAAAGACTTTGGCGGTATGTGATTGGCGGTAGGTGGCTGAATCCGTCATGACTGTTTTGCTTCCAATTATCAAAAAATTCACATTTCATCATCAAAAAGAGTATGGCATAATAGCATTTTTGATGATATACCGCCAATCTTTTAATAAAATCACGGTTTTATTATCATCAGTTTACGCAATGATACTGATGTGTTATTTTACAAGACAAGCTTTATTTTTGCTAGAAAAACCCCCATTGACTGCTTAATTTTTATTAAAATTGAGATGTTAGCAACACTCAAATCATAAAAACACTCGTTACCCATCGCTTAAGTGGTTGACTTACCCAAAGATTTGGGCAATTATTTATGATAAAAAACCGATTTTAAAAATGTTTAAGGTATTTTCCCTTGTATAAGTTTATTACCAAAGCCAAACTACCGACCATTCATGGTGAATTTGACATTCATATTTTTGAAAATAACGATGGTCAAGAGCATATTTTATTAAGCACAGGATTGCCAAATAAGTCAGATAAACTACCCATCGTGCGTATCCATTCTGAATGTTTGACGGGCGATGCGTTTGGGTCACTAAAATGCGACTGCGGCCCACAGCTAAATGCTGCCATGAGTGCCATTCAATCGCATGGCGTGGGTGCAATTTTGTATTTGCGTCAAGAGGGGCGTGGGATTGGTCTGACCAATAAGATTCGCGCTTATGCCTTACAAGACCAAGGACATGATACACTAGAGGCAAATTTATTATTAGGTCTGCCAGCTGATGCACGCACTTATGAGATGTGCCAAGCGATGCTTGCACATGTAGGTATTAATCAAGTGGCTTTAATGACAAATAATCCCAATAAAGTCAATGAGTTAAATGAATTGGGTATCACAGTAGTTAAGCGAATTCCTCTGATTGTTGGCATCAATCAACACAACACTTCTTATTTAACCGTTAAAGGTGAACGCATGAATCACTATATTAATACAGATGATTTGAGCCAAAAACCCTAATCCATCAGGAACATCTTATGCAAGCACAAATCCAAGCAGTCAGAGAGTTTTTGTTAAACTTACAACAAACCATCGTTCACGCCCTTGAAAACCAAGAAAATTCAGGTGGTTTCGATGGTCGCAGTGATACCAAATTCATCGCAGATACTTGGGAGCGTCCCGAAGGTGGCGGGGGTCGCTCTTGTGTCTTATCAGGTGGGCAAGTCATCGAAAAAGCAGGCGTCATGTTTAGCCATATTCATATCAAGCAAATGCCTGCTTCTGCGACAGTACGCCACCCTGAGCTGGTTGGTGCTCAAGCACAAGCACTGGGGGTCTCTTTGGTTGTCCACCCCAAAAACCCCTATGTACCGACAAGCCATGCCAATATACGGTTATTTGTTGCCACACCCACCGATGGTAGCACACCAATTTGGTGGTTTGGTGGCGGATTTGATTTGACACCCTTTTATCCAAATTTCAATGATGTCAAGCATTGGCATCAGGTGGCTTATAAGTTATGCCAGCCTTTTGGCGATGAAGTTTATCCCAAGTATAAAACTTGGTGTGATGAATATTTTTATCTTAAACATCGTCATGAGTGTCGTGGCGTGGGTGGTTTGTTTTATGATGACATGAATACAGCGTCCACAAACTGGGACTTTATGACATGTTTTAAGTTCATGCAGGCCGTCGGTCAAGGATATCTCGATGGCATCATACCAATCTTTGAGCGTAATAAACACCAAAGCTATACCGAGCATGAACGCCAATTCCAGCTATATCGCCGTGGCCGTTATGTGGAGTATAATTTGGTATTTGACCGTGGTACGCTCTTTGGTTTACAATCTAATGGGCGTACCGAATCAATTTTGGTTTCTATGCCACCGCTGGCAGCTTGGGAATACAGATATGAACCCAAGCAAGGGACGCCCGAATTTGAGCTGACTGATTTTTATCTAAAACCCCAAGATTGGCTAAACTTATAAGATAAATATCCAATAACCTTGCTAATGTTAAAATTTGTGTGTTTTTCTCACAACTGCAGATTTTTAGCCAAAACTTAATTACAATACCAAAATTCTATTTAATGAAAATTTATGGAAATTTATCATAAAGTTTTTGAGGTATAACTTCATCAAAAAACACTGTTATCCTGATTGTAGGTTATCATTGTTTGTAATCAGAATAGACATTTCATCAATCATTTTGGTAAATAATATTAGGTTACCAAATAACCTGTTTTACCAAAATAAGGTATTTTAACAAAACGGAGCCGCCGCCATGTTTCATAAAATTGCCTTAGCCGCTGCATGTTTTACGACTGTTATTTTAGCAGGTTGCAACAGCTCAGGGACTGCCACCGCCAATAATCCACAGGTTGAAGACCGTGCTAAGCTCATGAAAGATTGGCGTCATGCCAATGAAGGTATGAAGGCAATGATTGAAGACCCAAGTCGCTTTGATGCCATCACCTTCAAAGAACGAGCTGATTTTATTGCTGATACCAATGCCACCATGTGGGTACACTTTGAAGGAGAAATGGCTCAAGGCGGTCATGCCAAAGATGAGATATGGACGGACCCTGAAGGCTTTAAAGCCAAAACTGAAGCGTTTACCAGCTCAATTAATGCACTTGCCTTAGCAGCATCAGAAGCTGCCTCGGCGGCTGATGTTGAAGCAAGCTATGGTGAAATGGCCAGCCAGTGTGGTTCTTGCCATAAGGCTTATAAGAAAAAATAGCACACCCAGCAGTCGTTTAATCCCCCTACCAATGCCCCCAATATACGGGGGTATTTTTAGTACAATCATGGATAGGCTTTCAAGTTTTGATCGTATGTTATAAAAATATCATCAATGCTAAGCATGCTCTGATGCCAAAGCCTTAATGCCCTAAATCAATCACTCAAATTGACGCTGAATAAATTGCACCGTGCTATCTTTTGCTTTTTTGATGGCAAGCTTTCGGTTGGCGCCAAGCATAAGCTTAATCTGCCAAAGCTTTTCTTGATACAGTGCCAAATAATCTTGTCGCTGCGTGGTATTTATCACACGCTTGGCTGCAAGTACTGCATCAGGCGAACGCATCTTGATGGCATCTATCAAAGATATCGCCATACAAACAGGGTCATCACTGATATGCGTCAATAGTCCATAATCTTTGGCAATCGGTGCATCCATCATCTCAGCGGTCATGGCAATCTGCTTCATCACATCTCGGCGAATATCACAAGCGGTATGCGTAATGCCCATATCAGCAACCAAACCCCACTTAGCCTCAAGTACTGATAAGCGAGCGCCCATCGCTGCAATACGAATATCTGCTCCAAGTGCAAGCTGAAGACCGCCGCCGACGCACACACCCTGTACAACAGCAATGACTGGCACAGGTAAACTCTGCCAAATCAAGCAAACCTTTTGAAACTTACTGGGTGTCGGTTTGGCAAGTTCATACAAAGCAAAACCCAAGCTCTTAGGGTTATTTAAATCCGCCAAATCCAGCCCTGAGCTAAAATTCCCATCAGCGCCCATCAAAATCACCGCTCGAATTTCACGATTACGCTTGAGTTTATGAGTAACCTCAATCAGCTCATCCATCATCTGAAAGCTGATGGCATTTTTTTATCAGGTCGATTGAGCGTGATGGTGGCGATCTGATGTTCGATTTGTACAGTGAGCGTCTTTAAATTTTCCATCATTGCCTTTTTGTGGTTTGGTAATGGTGTCATACTTAATACATATTGAAATAAAAATCAATAATCAATCAGTCCATCAATGAGATAATTATCCAATATTTTAGATTTTTATATCAAAGCAATATAAAAAAGCACGGTGTTTATCCGCACTTTACCACTTGATAGGATAATTTATCCAGCATATCTTATGATTATTGGGCTTTATGCACAAAAGCACCCGATGAAGGGACACGAGAATCTGCGGCAATCTTAGTACGCAGTGCTTTTGCCTCTTCTTCTGTTTTTTCGTTACCGATTAAGATACGCAAACCACGACTTGTGTTGCTGGTTGTGACTTTATAGCCAGCATCACGATACTTTTTAACCACCTCATCAACCCGATCTTTATCTGGAGAGATTGCCACTTGAACCATGTACCGCTCAGATGTTTGGGAACTTTGAGATTTTGATTCGGTTTTTTTATCCGTCTTAGATTGAGACTGATTGTCAGATTTTTTATTATCGTCTTTGGATGCAGCTTCTCTGGCTTTATTATCACGCTCCAAACGAGCTATTTGAGATGCAGATGGTATCTTGATACGATGCTCTGCTCTTAAAATATCATTGCGTGTCATGCCATTAGCTTCAACCAAGGCGGCAACTGAAATGCCGTAACGATTCGCAATACCTTGCCAAGTTTCACCACGCTGAACATCGTGAGTACCCGCCTTAACAGGTGCTTTGGTTTGGGTGTTTTTATCCTCTTTTTTATTTTCAGCTTTATTTTCGGTGGGTTTATCGGTGGTTTTGGCTTTTTCGTCCTTCGTTTCTTGTTCAGAGTTCTTAAGTGCCTCAGCAGCCTTTTTGGCTTCTTCAGCTTTACGGGCGGCTTCGATCGCCTCGGGGCGTGTCTGAACTGTTGGTGCTGCGATCAACTCACTTTTGGCAGCACTGTCCGCCGAAACTGTTTGGGTATCGTTCGTCATGCGTCCATTAGCTTCGGCACTGGCTTTTTCAAGTGCTTGTTTGCGTGCATTATTCTGTTCTTCAAGCAAGGCAGCTGCTTGCTTTTGCATTTGCAGCGTATGTGCTTCACGCGCACGCTGCTTTTCGGCAAGTAGCTTTTCTTCGGTAGCCACATCTGCCGTCAGAGGCTGAACCACAGGTTTTGCCACCTTGGTATCACTTGGTATCTGCTGGGGTATTTGTACTGATTTGGTTGTTTGAGCGTCATTTTTTGCCAAGGCAAAAAAAGCCACGCCGCTACCAATGACCAGCGTAATGCCCAATACAATTTGTTTAGAAATCATAACCAAACCACCGACCTGTTATTGACTTTATGGATAGAATTTGCATGTGTAATCATAAGGCTAATTTTATCACAAACCATTAAAAATATAGTTTTTTTATCAAATTGTCAAGATTATCATGGATAAAATTTGTGTGATACGACCAATCTGCCACCAAAATATTTATTTTATCATCAATCTTATCAAAAATACCTTTGATTCTATCAAACCTCTTAGATGAATGTCATATGATAATTAATTTTAAAATCATGTGTTATTTTGAAATGAATTGACTATAATATACTTATGATTTAAATCATATATTTGATGAATTTAAATCAAAAATTTAGCGAGTAAGGATTTTTTGATGAATAAAATGCTTCCGAATCTGGCAGATCGAGCAATTTTTAATTTGGGTTTCCGAATATTTTTTGCAAGTGCGGCGGTATATGCTGTGATTAGTATGGCTCTTTGGCTATTTGTATATCGTGGCGGCGTGTTTAGTGCCCATATGAGCATTGCACCACAATATTGGCATGGTCATGAAATGGTTTTTGGCTACTCAATGGCGGTTGTGGCAGGATTTTTATTGACCGCTGTTGGTAACTGGACAGGCAAAACCATGCCAAGCGGACAGCGGCTTTATCTTATTTGGTTGCCGTGGTTATTTGCACGCATTATTTTCATTGTTTTGCCACAGTTTTTATGGCTAGGTGTATTGGCAGATATTGTATTTACTATATTATTTTTAATAAGTATTACAAAGCCTGTGATAAAAACCAAACAATGGCGACAAATGGGCATTGTATCAAAAATTATCCTAATGCTTATTGCAAATTTATTCTGTCTTGCGGCAACATTAGGCTGGCAGATTGGTTGGTATTATGCACTTTATTTAGGGGTTTTTGTGATTATCGGTCTTGTTCTTACCATAGGAAGACGGGTAACGCCTTTTTTTATCTCACGGGGTGTGGGCTATGCGTTTGAACCACGCAATAATCACTACATCGACCGCATCAGCTTGATTAGTTTCGTGATTTTCTTTTTGCTTGAGGTTTTTACCTCACAGCAGCTGCTTGCCAGTTTATGTGCGTTGGTTTGTGCATTAGTACAAGCTTGGCGTCTTCAAGGGTGGTATACACAAGGGATTTGGAAAAAACCTTTGCTCTGGAGTATGTTTGTTTCGATGGCTTGCATTGTATTCGGGCAACTCATGTACTTTTTGCGAATTTTCCAATTCGGCATCACCAATTCATTAGCAATGCATATGATGGCAGTTGGTGGCATTGGCATACTCAGTCTTTCTATGATGGCACGCGTCAGTCTTGGACACTCAGGGCGTAGCATCCATCAACCACCAAAAACAGTGCCTTGGGCTATCGGCTTATTAAGCATGGCAACAGTTTTTCGTGTTATTTTACCGTGGCTTATGCCACAGCATCTGGCAATATGGATCATGCACGCACAAATATTATGGTCAATCGCCTTTTTCTTACTTAGCGTCAGCTACATGAATATCTGGCGAACGCCTCGTATTGATGGCAGAGCAGGATAGCACTACTATCCACCAAAATAATAGCGTAAATCTTGCATGCGCTATTATTTTTAGCATTATGATTACTGCCCAAAGCGATAACAATCACACTTATCCAAATACCAATACATAAAAAGGTGATTGATGTCCTAATACGGTCTGCCCAATAACGCCACCAAAGTTTCGCTGATGGTGTGAAAAGAGCCAAAAACCACAATCAAATCTTGGGTACTGGCATCGGTTGAGACACTTTGGGCAGCTTGTGCCAAATCTTGGTATATTTTAAGGTTTGATGGCTGGATATGCGTATGAACATGGCCCAAAAGCGTCTGTAAATCCATCGCACGAGGATGATTGATTGCGGCGATTGACCAATCATGGATACTTATTTTGTTATCATCAAGGGCAGCTTTAATCACCCGAAGAACCGCATCAACATCTTTATCGCCCAACATTGAAAATATGACCTTAAGCTTAGCATCTGGATATATTTTTTTGTGTTTATGCCATTCATCAGCCCATTGCACCAAAAAAAATTTTATTCCATGTGAATTATGTGCCACATCAAATATCCAATGCCGATCATTAATGATACGCCGATCAAATCGCCCTGCCAGTTGTACCTGATGAAGTCCATCGATCACGCTATCTAAATGAATTTGTATCCCACTTTCTAACACCGCTGCAACAGCATTAACAGCATTTTGCAATGATAATTTTGGTTTGGGCAATTGTATGGTTAACGCTGCATTTGAAAAAATCCATGTCTCACCTTGCTCCATATAATCATAATTGACACCCAGCTGATGCACATGCTTTGTCAAACGATTTGCAAGCTCATGCACACTATTTGGCAGCTGCCTTGCACCCAAGATGACAGGAATATTTTCTCGAATGATACCTGCTTTTTCTTGACCGATACGCTCAATGTCATCACCCAACCAATCCACATGGTCAATACCAATGTTGGTAATCACTGCCACATCAGGATCGATGATATTAACCACATCCAATCGCCCGCCAAGCCCAATTTCTAGCACCCAAACATCACATTTTTTTTGATTAAAATGCCAAAATGCCGCCAAAGTTGTCATCTCAAAAAATGACAGTGTGACATTTTTGGCCACTCGTGCATTTTCTACCGCCTCAAACGCTACCACCAAATCACTTTCACTAATTTCATTGCCATTAATACAAATGCGTTCTGTAAAAGATACCAAATGTGGCGACTGATACAGTGCTGTTTTTAGACCGCCAGCTTCACAAATGGCAGCGATGGTTTTGGTGGTTGAGCCTTTGCCGTTGGTGCCTGCGACAGTAAAAATGATTGGTTTTTTGTCCGTCTTATCTTGTTGGGTCTTTGTCGGGACAATACCCAAATAACTTGCCACAGGCAACACCCGCTCAAGCCCCATATCAATGGCAGATACATGAATGCCGCCAATATATTCTAGCCACTGGCTTAAAGTTCTTGTCATAATTATGATTCCCAAATACTTTAGGCTATTGTACTTGGTTTGGTGGGCTTTTAAAACAAAAATCACTCAGGGTTGGAGGATTTTATTCAAGGCAGTGGCGTGACTTTATTTTTCAAAAATTTGATGTAATTGCGGGAACAATTTATCATATATCGCTTCAAGCTCTTCTTTGGGTATACCCAATTCATCCATCTCCATGAAGATATTTGATAAGCTATTTATGAGATCTCGATTAAACGCCATATGTTTTTTGTGTATACTTTTGCCTATTGGTGAACTATAAAACTCAATCAAAGCATCCATCTGTTGTTGTGTGAAATGCTGTTTTACCATCTTATTAAATACTTGTTGCACTTTCTGATAAAGGTGTGGGTTTTTAGAAACTCGTTCGGCGGGTTGCTTAAGCACATCTTCAATTAGCTGATCGGCAGCGGCAATTTGTTCAGCCGTGGCATCAGGATAAGCTTTTTTAATGGATAATAAGATACTTGTTTTAGCAGAGCTGATATAGCCAATTACCACTCCTTGCTCAAAATCATTTTTAAAATCAGTAATCAGCGCCCACTGAGCGATCGATTCATCGCTGGGCGTTTGTGCGTATGTATTTTGACTTAATAAACCCAAACTTAATAAGCTTACCATCATAGCCATTTTTATATGCATAAGATTCTCCATAACCAGTTTTCATTTACAAATAAGAAGTAATTCTATCAAGATACGATTCATTATTCAAGATGATTTTTTGATAATAAAAAAGACGCCCACAAAGCGTCTTTAATGCATCAAATTTAAGTGAAGGCTAAACGGCAGCTTTTGAGAGTTTTGCTAAAATGCGATGCGTCGTATCGATGAGTTCGTGGCGATGTACCACCATATCCACTGTACCTTTTTCAAGTAAAAACTCAGCGCGTTGAAAAGGCTCACCCAGTACTTCTCGCACAGTCTGCTCAATCACTCGCTTACCTGCAAAGCCAATCATTGCTTTAGGCTCGGCAATATGTACATCGCCCAGCATTGCCAAAGATGCTGTCACACCACCATAAACAGGGTTGGTCAAAATAACCACATAAGGCACGCCTGCCAGCCTTAACCGTTCAATGGCTGCTGAAGTGCGGGCCATTTGCATCAGTGATAATAAACCTTCTTGCATACGAGCCCCACCTGAGGCAGCAAAGCATACTAAAGGCTTGTTCTCTATCAAGGCTTTTTCGGCAGCTTGTACAAAGCGGTCGCCCACGACAGAACCCATCGAACCGCCCATAAACCGAAAATCAAATGCACAAGCAATGATATCCAAATGTTTAAGCTTGCCTGCCATGACCACCAAACCCTCAGACTCACCCGTCTTATTTTGAGCTTCTTTCATGCGTTCAGGATATGGCTTAGAGTCAATAAAATTTAATGGATTACCTGTTGTAAATTCTTGGCCAAGCTCTGTTTCTACACTACTTAAAAACCACTCCAAACGCTGGCGAGCCGTCATGGTCAAATGATGATCACATTCAGGGCATACATACTGATTTAAAATTAATGCGGTATTGGTAATCAGTGCATGACAGTTTGAGCATTCGGTTGATGGCTCAGTTTCAACAGCCGTTAGTGTCGGAACGGTTGTGCGTTTAACGCCCGGTACTTCACGCTTTAGCCAAATAACTGGCTCTGTCGGTTGGGTTTGACTCATAATTCATCCTTTAAACATACTTGGGTATCCACCCAATATGGCATATAGTTTACACTTGTAAATTAATTTTGGCAAACACTATTTACCCAATCGCTCTCCTGTCTCATGACGCATTTACCACAAACCAAACTTTGTGAATTTTTTAGCACCACTTAATCATGATAAAATTAAATAACTCATTAAGGTTAATTTAATATTAATTGATACTTGGTGTGAGTTCATCCAGTGATTTTCTAAGCTCATCCATTTTGTTTAATAACCCAGCCTTGGCTTGCTGAATTTTTTGTTCATCATGACCACAATCAGCAAAATGCTTGACCAATTCAGACCCAACAATGATGCCATCAGCAACTGCACCCAATGCCTTGGCTAAATCACCATCACGAATCCCAAAGCCCACACACACAGGTATGGTGGTTTGTTGCTTAATTTTTGCTACCTGCTCGCGCACGGCTGCCACATCAAGCGTCCCTGAACCTGTAACGCCTTTGAGTGATACATAATAAATAAACCCACTACAGTTTTCGATAACCTTGGTACGGCGATCTGATTTTGTGGTTGGTGCCAGCAAAAAAATTTGATTCATGGGATGATCGGTACGCTCGGTCAGTGATTTTGCATAGCCATCTGCTTCGTTGGGCGGTAAATCCACCATCAAAATTGCATCAACGCCAGCATCAGCACACAGATTAGCAAAATTATCATAACCAATGATTTCAACAGGGTTTAAATAACCCATGACTAAAACAGGCGTTGTTTGGTTAGTTTGACGAAATTTAGCAACCATATTTAGTGCATCACGAGTGCTAACGCCTGCCGCCAATGCTCTTTCGGCAGCATGGGCGATGATGGGGCCATCTGCCATCGGGTCGCTAAAAGGCAATCCCACCTCAATAATATCTGCACCATGCTCAACAAGCGCATGCATTAAATCAACCGTCACATCAGGACATGGGTCGCCTGCCATGATATAAGGAATCAGGGCTTTTTTGCCCGCTTGACGCAATGTCTCAAAAGTAATTTCAATTCTTGTTTTCATCATATTCTCATCAAATCATTCGCTATCGGTCGTTTGGGATGGCTTAATCAATTTGCATGCCATCTTTTGCCATCACCGTATGTAAATCTTTATCGCCACGACCTGACATATTAATAATCATTGATTGCTCAGGCTTCATGGTCGCCGCTAATTTTAACCCATAAGCCACCGCATGTGAGCTTTCAAGCGCTGGAATGATACCCTCCTTTGAAGTCACTTCTTTAAAGGCGTGCAATGCCTCATCATCGGTTGCACCGACATAATGAATACGCTCAATATCTTTTAAAAAGCTGTGTTCAGGGCCAACACCTGGATAATCTAAACCTGCCGAAATTGAATGCGTACCTAGAATTTGACCATCATCATCTGCCATTAAATAAGTTCGATTGCCGTGCAATACACCGACACGCCCAGCCTGCAAAGGAGCGGCGTGATTGGGTGTATCAATGCCTAACCCATTGGCTTCCACGCCATACATCGCTACCTCATGATCATTTAAAAAATCATAAAATAGCCCAATGGCATTAGAACCGCCACCAACACATGCAACCAATGCATCAGGCAAGCGACCTGTTTTTTGTAAATGTTGTATGCGTGCCTCACGACCAATAATCGCCTGAAAATCACGCACAAGCATCGGATATGGGTGCGGGCCTGCGACTGTGCCAATGATATAATAAGTGGTATCAACATTTGCCACCCAATCACGCATCGCCTCATTCATGGCATCTTTTAAGGTGCGTGAACCTGAAGTAACAGGCACAACAGTTGCCCCCAAAAGACGCATGCGATATACATTCATCTTTTGACGCTCAACATCATCTGCACCCATATAAACCACGCATTCCAAGCCAAGGCGTGCAGCAATGGTAGCAGTTGCAACGCCATGTTGTCCTGCGCCTGTTTCAGCGATAATGCGTTTTTTGCCCACCATTTTGGCAAGTAATGCTTGACCGATGGTATTATTGACTTTATGGGCGCCTGTATGGTTTAAATCCTCACGCTTAAAAAAAATCTGAGCACCGCCAATGTGTTGGGTCAAGCGTTCAGCAAAATATAGCGGAGTCGGACGACCGACATAATCCGTCAAATCCGCCATAAATTCATCCCAAAATTTAGGGTCAGCTTTGGCAGTTTGATAAATCTCTTCAAGCTCTTCAAGTGCCGCCATCAAAGTTTCGGACACAAAACGACCGCCGTGTCTACCAAAATATCCATTGGCATCAGGATATTGTCCAAACTTAAATTGTGTTGTCATATATTGCCCTTTTTAATCGTTTACATCTGTGTTATTAAATTTAAATATCTCGTGCAATCGCAAGTCCTGCATAGGTCTGAGCGGTTGGCATCAGTTCAATGGCATTGATATTGACATGCCAAGGCTGTGAGACAATCCACTGTACTGTATTGCTGATATCTTTGGCGGTCAGATATTCCACACCTTGATACACAGCTTCTGCTTTTTGATGATCGCCTTTAAATCGCACTTGGCTAAACTGTGTACCGCCGCACATACCAGGCTCAATATTTGTGACACGCACCCGAGTATTGATAAGGTCAGCTCTAAGATTATTGCTAAATTGCTTAACAAAAGCCTTGGAGGCACCATAGACATTTGCACCAAAATATGGATGACTCCCTGCTGTTGAGCCGATATTAATAATCAATCCCTGATTATTTGCCACCATATACGGTAAAACCAAGTGCGTCACACCGACCAGCCCTTTGATATTCACATCAATCATGGCCTGCCAATCTTGAATATCAGCAAGATGTGCAGGCTCAAGCCCAAGCGCAAGCCCTGCATTATTAATCAGTACATCAATCTTATCAAGCTTGATACGACCAAGCACCTTTGATATTGCTTGACTATCACAGACATCAAAACACAATGGTATAAAACGATCTCCTAAGGATTCTTTGAGTGCAGTTAATTTATCCAGTCGTCTGCCTGTACCATAAACGGTATGCCCTGCTGCGACAAAATCTCGTGCAATTTGCTCACCCAACCCTGCTGTTGCACCTGTAACAATAATCTGCATATAATCTCCCATATTATTATCCATGAACAGCTTTCATAAAGGCTTTCATTTTATCAAAATCTTTGATACCCTTGGCTGATTCGATACCACCGCTAACATCCACTGCATAAATTGGCAATTGCCGAGTTAGTGCAACATTGTTGGGCGTCAAGCCACCCGCCAAAATAATCGGTAATGATGACTGTTTTGGAATAATCGACCAGTCAAAACGCTCGCCTGTACCACCAAATTTATCAGCATGATAAGCATCCAGTAAAATAGATGCAGCACCTTTGGCATGATAATCATCGATAATCTTTTGAATGCCCTCAGTATCATAGTGTGACGCATCAACACGCACCGCTTTAATCCAGCGCTTACTTACAAGTGCCGCTTGTCGTTGGCATTCATCTGCCGTCTCATCACCATGAAACTGAATGATATCAAAGTTTACTGCTTGGGCAATTTTAATCAGCGTATCATCATCGATATTTACCACAAGGGCAACAACACTGACAAACGCAGGAATGTTTGCCACAAGCTGTTTGGCTTGTAAGACATCAACCGCTCTGGGACTGGGTGGATAAAATACCAGTCCAATCGCATCAGCCCCTGCACAAACAGCGGCACTGACATCTTGCGGGCGTGTTAAACCACAAAATTTGACTTGTTTCATATCACCTTAATCACGCAATCAGCCCAAACACATTTGACAGCCAAAAATAATAAGTGCTTAAAATACCACAAAAGCTTACAAATGTATGCAAAATCACCAAAAATTTGTTGCATATTATCTAAGATTTGCCTTAATATAAGTCATTGAATACTGATTTTTGAAGTGCCATGTGTTGATTGTGTGATCGTTTCATCAAATTGGCTGAATCAGGTAAACTTTTATTGTCATTTTTATCACACTTTATTGGATAAAATCCAGTGAGTACACCTTAATTTTAAATCAAATTATCAATTATCTTATTTAAATTATTTCATCTTATAAGAGTTATTTTATGAAAGCCAGCCAATTTATATTTGCCACTTTAAAAGAAACGCCCAATGATGCCGATATTGCCTCAAGCCAGCTGATGCTTCGTGCAGGTCTGATTCGTAAGCTTGCCTCAGGGTTGTATGTTTGGATGCCGATGGGGTTGCGTGTACTAAAACGCGTTGAGCGTATTGTCCGAGAGGAAATGGAGAAAATCGATAGCCAAGAGCTTTTGATGCCAGTTACCCAGCCAGGAGAGCTGTGGCATGAATCTGGACGCTGGGAGGATTACGGTGCTGAGCTTTTAAGATTCAAAGACCGTCACAGCCGTGATTTTGTGCTAGGACCGACACACGAAGAGGTCATCACTGATATTGCACGCAATGAGCTTAAAAGCTACAAGCAGCTGCCGATTACCTTTTATCAGATTCAAACCAAATTCCGTGATGAAATCCGTCCTCGTTTTGGTGTGATGCGTGCGCGTGAATTTACCATGAAAGATGCGTATTCTTTTCATATTGATCAAGAATCGCTCGCCAACACTTATCAAGACATGTACGATGCTTACAGTCGCATTTTTACACGCTTAGGATTAAATTTTCGAGCCGTACAAGCAGATACAGGCTCGATTGGTGGCTTTGCGTCACATGAGTTTCATGTGTTGGCAGACAGCGGTGAAGATGACATTGCGTTCTCAAGTGATTCTGATTTTGCTGCCAATGTAGAGCTTGCCGAGGCGGTTTGTTATGATAAGCGAGCAGCACCAACTCAAGCACGCACCGATGTGGATACACCAAATATGACCACATGTGAAGCGGTTGCTAAGCACCTAAATATTCCACTTAGCCAAACCGTCAAAACACTGATTGTCAAAGGTCGTCATAGCCAAGATAATCCAAAAGCACCCAAATTTATTGCTTTGGTTTTACGAGGCGACCACACGCTCAATGAAATCAAGGCTGAAAAAATTGCCGATGTTCATACGCCTTTGACCATGGCAACCGAAGATGAGATCAAAGAAATTGGACTTATCAAAGGCTATATCAGCGTAGATTTGGACATGCCAGTCTATGTCGATCGTGCCGCAGCGGCACTGTCAGACTTCGTGTCAGGTGCCAATATCGAGCACAAACATACCACAGGCATGAACTGGGATCATGATGCCACCATCACGCAAATTGTTGATATTCGTAATGTCGTTGATGGTGATCCTTCTCCTGATGGTAAAGGTATCATTAGTATCAAGCGAGGGATTGAGGTGGGTCATATTTTCCAGCTCGGAGATAAATATTCAAAAGCCCTAAACTGCTCTGTGCTTGGAAAAGAAGGCAAACCTGTCACTTTGATGATGGGTTGCTACGGTATTGGTGTCAGCCGTATCATCGCCGCCGCCATTGAACAAAATCATGATGATAATGGCATCATTTGGGCAGAACCTCAAGACAAGGCTGACAGTATCGCTCCTTTTTATGTTGCCATCGTACCAATGAAATCAAAAGATGGTAACGCCGAAGCCAAGGCTGAAGAGCTGTACCAAACCCTAAAATCTCGTGGTATTAATGTCCTACTTGATGACCGTGATGAGCGAGCAGGTGTAAAATTTGCTGACCTTGAATTGCTTGGTATTCCTCATCGTATTGTGGTTTCACAAAGAAATCTTGCCGAAAATAAATACGAATACACCAACCGAGCCACAGGTGATCAGCAAATGCTAAGCCTAGATGAACTATTGGCATTATTTTAATTTTAAATCATAAAATCAGTGCTATAAAAAACCTTGTCATAAAGACAAGGTTTTTGAATAATTTGGCAAATTTATCCATCATTCATTGACGCACCTGTCTGGTTACCGCTGGCAAAGCATGGTTTAGCACACGGACAGGATTGATATCAATACCTCCACGGCGAGTATAGTTGGCTTGTACCATCAAAGATGACGGCTCAAAATTCACTAAAAAATCTGCAAAAATACGCTCAACGCATTGTTCATGAAAACCATTATGCTGACGGAAGGTAAGTACATACCTTAGGATTTTTTGGTAATCTAAGGCTTTGTTGGTTGTGATTGAAACTGACAGTGTCCCCCAATCTGGCTGGCTGGTCACAGGGCAATTTGAGCGTAATAAATTGGTATGGAATTGATAAGTCATCACCTGATGCACGGGTGGCTGACTTAATATCGCTGAATTAATATCATCACAAGCAATAACCTCACCTTCTGTATCAAGCACCTCATCAATACAGATACCCAGTGGCTCTTGTACCTCAAAGCCACTGCCGCCAAGTGGTACAATCTCAACACTCACCTCAGCCCCCACACAAGCTGACAAGTCTTTTTGAATGAGTGCTTGAACCTCTGCCATGTCACCAAATTTGGTAAAATTCAAGCTATTAAGATAAAGTTTTAATGATTTGGATTCCACAATATTGGGTGAGTTGGCAGGAACACGAATGCGGGCAATCGCAACTTTACAAATGCCTTGTAAGTTTAGCCATGACAGCTCAAACGCTTGCCATACATCCACGCCATCTGTCAGCTTATCAGCTTGGATACCAGTTTGTTTTAAAACTTCATCACGACCCAAATGACGAGAAATGGCAAATAATATACTGGCATCATAATTTTTTGGGTAACTTGTTGTCTCACCTAAAACACCATGAATACTCATTTTTTAATTCCTTTAACACTCAAGCTAAGTTTATACTTTAAATGGTTGATTTTGTTCATTATTTTTTAATCATTTTGGTTAATTGATTATAATCTTAGTCTCGACCCATTAACTAACAAGCGATACGCCCAGCCATAAAGCAGAATACAAAATACCAAAATTGCAATCAGCGACCACCAAACATTGACATCACTATGCCCCAAAATACCAAAGCGAAACGCATTCACCATATAAACGATGGGATTAAGTAAAGATAAATTTTGCCAAAATGGTGATAAATTATCTAACGAATAAAAGACACCACCAAGATAAGTCAATGGCGTCAGCACAAAACTTGGAATAATGGAAATATCCTCAAATGAGCGAGCAAATATCGCATTAATCAACCCACCAATCGAAAATAGTACCGAAGTACCCAAAATGGTCATCAGCATCACACCCAAATTCACCACAGCCAACTGAGTAAAAAACTGTGCAACTATCGTGACAAGCAACGCAATAACAATGCCACGAAATACACCACCACCCACATAGCCCAATAAAATTGTATGTTTTGAGAGTGGAGAAACCAAAAGCTCTTCGATACTACCTTGAAATTTCATGCTAAAAAAACTTGATAAAACATTAGAGTAGCTATTGGTAATCACTGCCATCATAATCAAGCCTGGGACGATAAATTGCATATAAGACACACCGCCCATCTCACCGATGCGACTACCGATCATCTGCCCAAAAACCACAAAATACAAAGTCATCGTAATGACAGGTGGCAATAAAGTTTGTAGCCAAATCCGCAATATTCTTTTAATCTCTTTTTTTAAAATGGTGAAAAATGCTACCGATTGCTTACTAAAATCCATGGCGTACTCTTAAATTGGCTGGTTATCTGATGAGTAGTTGATTAATAATTTGGTTAAAATTAAGTCGGCATGATTAACCAAGCTGATTGGAGATATCTTCTTCAACCAAATTCATAAACAACTCCTCCAAACGATTTGATTTATTACGCATGCTGGCAATTTGAACGCCCTGATTGGATAATTGCGCAAAAACATCATTTAAACTTTCACCTTTTTTGAGCGTGACCTCAAGGCTTTGTGCGTCAATTTTTTGATAATGTAAGACTTGCTCAAGCACAATGGGCGGCTCAAATGGTCTTGAAAAGTCTAAAATAAAGCTTTCAACATCCAAGCTGGCGAGCAGGCTTTTCATGTCGGTATTAATACGAATTTCACCCTTATCCAAAATAGCGATATATTTACACAGCTGTTCAGCTTCTTCAAGATAATGCGTCGTTAAAATAATCGTGGTTTTTTCTTCTTGGTTAATGCGTTCTATAAATTCCCACATCGAGCGACGCAGCTCAATGTCCACGCCTGCTGTTGGTTCATCTAAAATTAATAATTTAGGGCGATGCATCAATGCACGAGCGATCATCAAGCGGCGTTTCATGCCCCCAGAAAGCATTCTTGCGGTCGTATCTTTTTTATCCCATAAACCCAATGCTTTGAGCAGCTCTTCCGCCCTTAGCTTGGCATCTTTAGCGGTAATACCAAAATATCCTGCTTGATTGATTAAAATATCTTGTACTGTTTCAAATTGCATAAAATTAAATTCTTGGGGAACAATACCCAAAAATTGCTTCGCCTTTGCAGGATTTTTGACCAAATCAATCCCAAAAATTTCTACAGCCCCAGCAGAAGGAGGAAATAAAGAGCTGATAATGCTGATGGTGGTTGATTTGCCCGCTCCGTTAGGACCAAGTAACGCAAAAAAACTGCCTTGTGGTACGGTCAAATCAATACCTTTTAGAGCAGTAAAACCATTATGATAGGTTTTACTGAGTCCTTTTAGTTGCAAGGCAGGTATGTTTGGTTGGGCATAATTTGGGCTGGTTGTCATAATGGCACTCTAAAGATGAATCACAAATTTTAGGCTTTGGTGCATTGGTTGATGCTTTTGGATTGATCAGAAAAATCATAATACCACAAAAGATAAATAAATATAGACAAATATAAAATTTTCAAGGCTTACCATTCAAGCCATTCAAGGCTTATAATAACTGGCATAAAAAATCCCAAATCATCAAGCAATGATTTGGGAGAGTTTAAATAGATAATTGATTTGATGGCTTAGCTTGACTGCTGGATAATATAATCAACCGCATTTTGAACCTCTTCATCAGAGATATCAGCACCGCCACGAGCAGGCATCGCATTAAAACCATTGATGGCATGATTATAAAGCGTTGCTGTACCTTTACCAATTCTTGACGCCCAATCACTGGTGCCAATTTTTGGTGCACCAATCAAGCCTGCATCATGGCAAGTTGAGCATATGGCTTTATACAAGCTTTCACCATCACGAGCTTGACCTTCAACGGCTGGCGCAAGTACTGTGATATTAATATCACATTCCTCTCCATCAAAACAAACTTTACCATAAGGTGCGATACGAGCGATTAAATTGGGATACATCGCCACAAGCTTTTGAACCTGTGGGCTTTCTTTTGGTGCTTCTTCTGCAGGCGCTGCCGCTTGAGCGGGTGCTTCAGCTGTCGCTTCCGCTGTAGTTACTTCGGTTACTTCAGTTGCATCAGCAGTCTGAGTTTCTGCAGGTGCGGCAGCTTCTTGTGCTTGGGTTGCCATTGTTGACACTGCTAACAATGCAGCAACAGAAAACATAACAGCTTTTTTCATTGTCATCATCTCGTTTTAGCCTTGAGCAATCGCTCTGGGGGTGTCGAACAGCGGTGCAAGTCATTGTGCAAAGCCACCATCCCTACAATATAAAATTCACCCTATTATTATAAGGGAAAAGGCAGGTAAAAAGCCATATTTTTTATAAAATCTGTTAAAATTTAGCAAGAATTGCATAAATTGGTCATTATTTTATCAGCTTAGGTGGAATTTTTCCCAAAAACTTGCTACAATTGAGCGGTTTATATTTATGTGTCCAAATATTTATTCGCCCAAAAAAATATTTCTGTGCTTGTAGCTCAGTTGGATAGAGTGTCAGCCTCCGAAGCTGAAGGTCGCGGGTTCGATTCCCGCCAAGCACACCATTTTATCAAAACGCTGGACAATGCCAGCGTTTTTTGTGTGAATGTTATCAATGTTATCATCGATTTAGCGATTATTATTAATCTCAATAATTTCAATCCAATATCCATCTGGATCTTTGATGAAGGCGATGTCTTTCATCGTACCCTCTTCAGGACGCTTTTTAAATTCTACGCCATTTGCATCAAACCAAGCAACCGCTTCTTTTAAACTTGGTACGCTAAAACAAATGTGACCAAAGCCTCGTGGTTCACTATTGCCATCATGGTAGCTAAAATCTGCCTGATTTTCGGTACCATAATTATGAGTCAACTCCAAAATACTGCGTTGGCGTGATACAAAATCTTTTAGCTCATCACCAGCAGGCAGATTTGCTCTTTCCTCTTCGGTTAATCGTGCCAAAAAGTACAAATCAAATTCACTGTCAGCAAAACGACTGTGCTTTAGCAAAGTCATACCAAGTATGCCCGTATAAAATTCCAAAGATCGAACTGGTTCTTTAATTCTTAGCATGGTGTGATTAAAAATATAACCCTCTGACTGTACAGGAATGTCTTTAACACCTTCTGCAACCAAAGCATTTTTGGGTTGTTGAATACTCATCATACTCTCCTTTTTGTGATTAATCATGGGTTTGTTTTTGGTCAGTCATCTAAAAAATGGACTTTGCCTGTGGCGACATCATATTCAGCACCAACAACCAGCAAATCACCCTGTCTGACCATGTCTTCTAAAATACGCGATCCATACTTGATTTGACTAACTGACATACCAACATTGGCTCGCACAGAGCGTTCAATCAGTTCATCCATATCCACATCATCACCTGATGCCGTCGCAATTTCATGTAAGTTTAACACACTGGGGCGAATGCGATCTACAATAGATTGTAAATTTGGCGAATAATATTGATCTGGATTAATTAAAGCTTCAACACAAGCGGTCACAGCACCGCAATGCGAATGACCAAGCACCACCACCAATCGTGTCCCAAATTTTTCAGCGGCAAATTCAATCGAACCAATTTGGCTGGGTGCAACAACATTACCAGCAACCCGAATCACAAACAAATCACCCAAACCTTGATCAAAAATCAGCTCAACAGGTACACGCGCATCTGAACACCCCAAAATAATGGCATTGGGTTTATGCTCTTTCACCAAAGCTGGTGGTGATAATGGTGTTTTTTTGGTGCTTGATAGATTTTCCACATATCGATCATTGCCCGCCTTAAGTGCATTTAAAATCTGTTTTGCGTATTCATTTGACATAGGATATCCTTGTCCATCTTTTATTGCGATTCTGTCTCTGCCGAATGGCTTTGGGTTGGTGCAGCAGCTTTGGATATTTCATTTTTAGGCACAATATCGGCTGTTTGCTGCGACGACTGTGGGCGTGCAGTTGGTGCCATGGGCAAATCGCTAGAGCTGACTTGTGATCTTTGATTAGACAAACGATTGATATCGTTTTGGATATCCAAATCAGTCGGCTGTCTGACCAACTCAGCTTGCTGGGAAATTTGTGTTTGTAATGCACGCTCACGGCTTAGGCGTGCTAATTCTTCATCTGCTGGCGTGGCTGCTTTGACTGGAATTTCGGTACGCGTCGCTTGCAGGCGAACTCGGCGGGGCTGGGAGTCTGCCAAATCCACCACATCTTGACCCAATTCATAATTGTCCATCACTGCGACCAACTCAGAGATTTTGGTGGTCTTTTGTGTCACTGATTTCGGCAGTCTAAAGTTTACGGTTTGCAAGGCAGATTCTGCATCAGCTGGACTGGTAAATTTACCATAAGTTAGCACATATCGCTGCTTATCATTGGCATCAGTATAGCGAAAATAAGCAAAATTGTTGCGATCTTCTCGACTGTTGAGATAATCCACAATAACTTCATTTTCGGTAACATCCATCAGCTCAATGGTATAACGACCACTAATGCCATTAAAATAAACTTTATCCTTAAATTCAGGTGGATAATTGCGTAAGTCTCGCACAAGTGCCGAATTATCCATGGGCTTAACAATATGATCAAGCTCATTGAGTGCTGTGATTGTGGTCGGCAATGTATCAGCAGAAGATACCGTTTGATCGGCTTGCTGTTTGCTGATGATCGCTGGTGCAGAGCTGGTCAACCAAATAACCAACCACAAGCCTGCCATGATAGCCGACGCAATCAACCAATAAAGCGCCTGACGACGAAAATACTTTTCATTCATTATGGGAATTTTTGACATAATTTTACCCACTCATTCATCAACTAAAAGACTTACGGTCGTTATCTGCCCTGCCAGCACAACCTCTAAGTCTGATAACTCAAAATCCGCTGTTACGAACGCATCACCGATACAACGCAGCAGCACCAAGCGGATTTTACCTTGTTTAACCTTTTTGTCATGCCCCATCAGATCCAGTGCTTGTGCGACATCTATCTTAGGAGGCTTGGTCGGCAGATGATATTTTTTAATGATATTTTCAATACGCTCAACATCACAAGCACGAATTAGGCCCAATCTGTACGACATTTGGGCAGCTTGCACCATGCCAGCTGCCACCGCCTCTCCATGTAGCCATTTGCCATATCCTTGATGTGTCTCGATGACATGACCAAAGGTATGACCAAAATTTAACAATGCACGCTTGCCAGATTCACGCTCATCAGCAGCGACAATTTGAGCCTTAAAATCACAGCAGCGATAAACCATCTCTGCAAGCAAATGCCTATCTTTGGCATTGATTTGATCGGCATGTTCTTCCAGCCAAATCAAAAAATCAGCATCCATAATCAGTGCGTATTTGATGACCTCTGCCATGCCTGCTGCAAATTCACGCTCAGGCAGTGTTTGAAATGTCATCATATCTGCCAAAACACAGCTGGGCTGCCAAAATGCACCAATCATATTTTTGCCACATGGATGATTAATGCCCGTTTTGCCACCGACACTTGAATCCACTTGGGCAAGTAGCGTGGTAGGTACTTGGATAAAATTTACCCCACGCATAAAACTTGCAGCTGCAAATCCTGTCATATCACCAATCACACCACCGCCCAGTGCAATCAATGTACAATCTCGTGCAAAATGTGCCCCAAGTAGCACATCATAGATTGCATTAATACTGTCTTGATTTTTATAAATCTCGCCATCAGGCAGTACGCATACCTCAACATGAAATCCAGCAGATAATAGCCTTTCTTGCATTTGTGCCAAATATAAAGGTGCAACCACATCATTAGTCACAATAAGCACTTGTTTGGCGGTGATAAATGGGATAATTTGGCTAACCAAGTCAATTTGATCATCACTTGCTCGGATAAAAATGGGATAATCATGGCGTTGGGTTTTGACAATAAGTGATGCTTGGGTCATGAATTTTCCTTAGCGTGTTGATCAGTTTTTAATTTATTGGGTGCATGATCCAAAGCATAATTTTCAAGCACTTCTAAAATCTCTCCGATCATTTGCTTGGGATATGCTCGTCCAGTCAGTATGATGATATCTGCCACTTCACGATACAGCGGATGACGCTTTTTGTACAAAGACTCAAGTACTGCTCGTGGATTTTGTGCTTGTAGTAGTGGGCGGTTTTTATCCTTTTTGGTACGAGCCAGCTGCGTATCGACACTGGCATCTAAATAAATCACCAAGCCTTTTTTAAGCAGTTCTCGATTTTTGGTGCGTCCAACCGCCCCACCACCTGTTGCCATGACAATATTAGGCAGTGCGGTCAGCTCTTGTAGTGCGCGTGTCTCACGATCTCGAAAGCCTTCCTCACCTTCTTTTTCAAAAATCCATGGGATATCGGCACCCGTTTGATCAACGATATACCAATCGCAATCAATGAAATTACGCCCTAAATGTTTGGCAAGCAGCTTTCCTATCGTTGTTTTGCCTGCACCCATAGGCCCTACCAAAAAAATCGCAGGCAGCTGTTTTGATAAGGCATTACCTGCTTTTTCGACCATCACCTCTTCAATGAAAGCCGAATCGTCATCAAGCATTGTGATTTTCCAATTAATATAGCCTATCCGCCATGTTGGGTGTTGACACGCCAACACGCTTCAATAAAATGAATGAAAATTATCTTATAATACAATGTTTGGCAATTTGTTACCAGTATTTTTATATATTAGCCATTCAGATACCGATTGCTTAGTAAAATTTCATTCATTATATTTGTTACTTTGATGCCAGCTATCTGACCAATTTGGGTGTAATAAAAATCAAAAGCTCCGACTTATCACGCACCTTAGAATCATGCCGAAACAATCGCCCAAGCACGGGCACATCACCCAATCTAGGCACTTTATTTGCACCTTCGTTCTGGCTGGTGCGATAGATACCGCCAAGGACGACGGTTTGTCCATCTTCGATAATGACATTCGTTTCGATGGCATCTTCTTGAATGGCGATATGACCAAGTGTTGGTACTGGATTGCCATTTTTGATATTTAGCTTAAGCCCAATTTTACCATCAGGTGTGATATTTGGTGTCGCCTCCAAAATCAAAGACGCTTCTTTAAATTTTGTTGTGCTGGCACCTGAATGCGTGGTTTCTTGATAAGGAATTTGTAGCCCTGATGAGATGCGCGCGGTTTGTTTATCAGCCGTCAAGACTTTTGGTGTTGAGATAACCTCACCTTGATTTTCTGCTTGCATGGCGGAGAGTTCTAAATCTAAAATCATATCAGGTAAATTTAACAGCCCAAAAGCAATACGCCCCATGGCCTTATCTACGCCCAAATCAACATTCAAATGGTTTTTTTGATAATTACCCGCTGCCACACCTTCTTGGCGCATTGTCCATAAGCTTGCCTGCGAGCCGCCATAATGCACTTTACCAATTTGACCACGCGCCCCAAAACTTACGCCAAGCTTTCGCCCAAAATTTTCATTAGCAGAAACAATCCTAGCTTCAATCATCACTTGTTCAACAGGGATATCAATACGCTCAATCAGTGCCTTGATATTGGTAACGCTTGCAGGCACATCTTGGATAATTAAAGTATTGGTACGCTTATCCACCGTCACTGTGCCACGCTCAGACAGTAATGTCCCACGCACAGCGGTGGTAATGAGTTCATCAGTTTGGGTATTATAGACCCGTGATAATGGTGCTTCAGGATAAATAACATCACGGTGATTGGTTCGATTGACATTACCACGCTGGGTTTTTTCGCCCATGATAAGTGTTGCCACATCATCGGCAAGTGCATAGTTTAGACGAATGTATTCGGTTGTTGTCGGCTGATTGGATTGGATGGATTTTGAGCTGATCAGCCATACATTACCATGCTTTAATACTGATAAATTTTGTGTTTGCAAAATCACATCAAATGCTTGATCCCAAGGGATATTCATCAAGCGAATGGTCATACTGCCTGTCACACTGTCATCAGTGATGATATTAATACCTGTAAAACCTGCTAAAATATCAAAAACCGCTCGTACAGGAATATCAGCAAACTCAAGGCTAATGGGCTTGCCTGTATAATGTTGCTCTGCTGTTTGGGTAACAGACACATGATTAATATGAGTATCAGCACGCACCTCCATATGAACCACACCGAGCATCACAGCGATTACCAAGCTATTTTTTAAAAATTTTTTGTCCATGTGTCATTGCTTATGAATAAAATGAATGTTTGCATCACGGCGATAATAGCCGCCTTGTGTATCAGCAACCGCTTCAATCAGATGTATCGTACGACTGTCAATATGGGTGATTTTTCCGTGATTTTTACCCAAATATTGTCCAGTACTCACACGATGAATGATGCCATCAGGACTCATAATGAGTGCCACAAGTCTAGCATCATCAAAAATACGACCATGATAGCGTAGGCTTGATAACTCATAGCTTTCTAAAGGCTCTCGAACACGGTTGGTATCAATGGCTATCGGATCGCCTTTGAAGACTTGTGCCTGAGCCTTGGTAGACTGGTGAGTATCAGGTGGCTGAGATGGTATAGCGTCTGCCATAGACCAAGCTTTGGCAAATTCGGTTTTTGGTTCATCTTGCTGATCAGCGGCATGATTGGTATCAAGAACTGCTACATTTCTATAAGGATTGATAAAAGGATCTTTGCCTTGCTGATATGTCATCGGCACAGATACGGGCATCGGCACAGACTCACTGATCGCCATACGCTCTTCATGGGTAATATGTGCAAGCTTATCATCAACAACTTGACTGGTGTTATCAGCACATCCAATCCCAACCCAAATCCAAGCACCCAAAATGCCCCACCGATAATATTCATTGAACATCTGGCACCTGCTGAGCAACTGGTTTTGGGTGTTTGTTTGCTTGATAAGTTTTCATCTGAACAATCATCATCAGCTGATGGTTCAGGTCAGCTTTCAGATCAAAATCATGCACTGTCAGCAAATAACCAGAGTCTGACAACTCAAGTAGCCATCGACCCAAAGCATGATAATCCCCTGTCGCACTCACTGCGATGGGGCGTTCGGTATAATAGTCTTGCTCACTGCCTGCTTGAACTGACGCACTCACCACCTGCACATTAACCGCTTGTGCTTTGGTATTTATCATCTCGATAATCTCACTCATCGGTGCGGTGCGTGGCAGAGCATTGAGCTGATTTTCAAGTTGTGTATTTTTTTGTATGACCTGCTGGCTTAGATGGTCAAACTGCTGGGCTTCATAATATTTCGTGGCAAATTCATCAATTAAGGCAGATTCTTGACTTTGGGCTGCACTAAGCTTTTGAATGGTCGGTAAAATCACAAGTAGCCAGCCAAAGATACCAATAATCATCACGATCAAACCAAGTACCGTCAGCTGTATATATTTGGGTGATTGAGCAATGGTATGACGATTTACCTGATTAAGTTCATGCCAAAAACTTTGTAGCTGATACACAAAATTATTCATTACCACGCTCGTTCACATCAGTATTTTCATCGTGATTTGTTATGCTTGCTGGTTGTATCATATCTTTGGCATCAAGTGGCAGCTGGGTGGCAGTGAGCGTAAAACTCATCGCTTGGTCTGCTTGTTGCAAAGACACCACAAGTACATCAGTATACAGCCCAGACAACTCAAGCCGATGAGCAAATGCAGACACGGATTGTGTCGATACCGCCTTCCCTGTCAAGCTAAGCATATCCGCCGCCTGACTCATTTCGTCTAGATATACACCCTCAGGTATCAGGTTTGATAATTGTTGCCAGCGATACGCAACTTGTCGATCTTCTGACAAAGCATTTAACGCCTCACTGTGTTTTTGGGCAGTATCTAGCTGTACTTTGAGTTGCTGCATTTGATGGATCTTATCGTCCAAGGTGCTGATGCGTGCTTTAATCTCATCATTGATTGCTTGTTGTTGATTGAGCCGATAATAAATCACACCAAAAATCAGCATCATCACCAAAACAGTAAGCCCCACCACCGACACAAATATTTGACGAAACTTAGCATCAGCTTGACTGCGATGCTCTTCCCGCCACGGCAAAAGATTAATCCCCTCAGATCTTGTCAAAGCCAGTGCTACTGCTGCTGTTAGCATGGGTGCTTGTGCCATGTCATTATCTTTGATGGCGTGATTGACCGTGTATTTGGGGTGCATGGGCAGGCACAAAATATCAAGCTTTGCCTGTAAAGCCTCTGCCAGCTGTGATGCTTTTGTCCATGTTGTGCCGCTGATGTATAGCCGCTCAATCGGTAAAACGGTTTGTGTCTGACAGTTTTTGATCAGTGATAAAATTTTTGTGGTCATCTGATCAACTGCCAATTCAGACCGATCAGATGATTTGATATGTGGATCATTTGCCGACACTTCACCAAATGAAAGTTCGTCAGCTGCCACTTCATCCACCCAATCATCAAATCGGATATGGTAATTATCAGTTTGAGCTTTTATAGCAATATCTGGTGTTTTTTGGATAAAATTGTCTTGCAGCGGCTGTATAAAGTCATTTTGGATTGATGCATTCGTCTTAGGCAATCGATCTGGCAAATCGTCAAAATCCATCTTTAATGGTGACTGATTGAACCAATTTTTAGGCGTATCAACATCATGGGTAAACTGAGAAAACTGATTAAGTTCTAATTGCTCATCCGATGGCTGATTGCCAAGATTCGTCAAGGTATGTATTGGCTCATTTTGCTGATATAGCAATACGCCATGATGTGTGATATAACAGCTAATATCGTGATCGGTAATCTCCACCAAAGCACTGACTTGTGCTGTCACTTTAGCCATCATGCGTGCCAAACAGGGTGTATGGACATCAACCGCTACCGTCTCTATTCCCGCCATGGCAAGCACTTCACAGCAGTCATGGATACTGTTTTGGTGTGCCACTGTCAGAGTAATTTGAGTTGCTACTGGTGATCGCTTAAGTACTTGAAAATCAAAATAAACATCTTGGATATTACGTCCAATATAACGCTCAGCATCAACTAAGATTTGTGCTTCGATATCCTCATCTGATAAATCGGCTGGCAGATCGATGAGCGTCTGCATGACTGCATCATCAGGTACACAAGTGATGGCATTCGCCTGACTTAACCCAAGCGTTTGCATCATCTGTCGTAGCGTCTGGGCAATTTTTTCTTTATCAACAATTTTGCCAGACACCACCACATCGGTATACAACTCGCATGCCGAACCCAACCAATGATAGCGTCCATCATGCTCATCTAGCCAAACTGCTGTTGCCGCCTTTTCTCCAAAATATATACCAATGGTTGGCGTATCAGATTGCCCTCTTAACCAAGCACGCAGCTTATTTAATCTCACATCCCACTCCGTGCCTGTATCCATGAGCCAAAATTAGCCCAAGACCTCAACCAACTCACCTTCAACCAAATGCATGCTGATGGCCTTGGTGATTTTAATCATCACAAATTTGCCCAAAAGATCAGCATCTGCTTTAAAAATTACCGAACGGGTATTATCTGCTGTACCGTGTAAATATCCCTGACGGCGATTTGCAGGCTCTTCGGCCAACACACGCAGCGTCTGACCGACCATAGCCTCTGTTTTCTCAAAAGTTGAACGCTTAATCAGCTCTTGAAAAACTGCCAAGCGTTGTTTTTTGGTTTCAAGGCTGACATCATCGGGTAAATCAGAGGCAGGCGTACCGGGTCGTTTAGAATAAATAAAACTGTATGAATGATCAAAATCTAAGTCTTTTGCAAATTGAAGCGTCTGTAAAAAGTCTTCGTCTGTCTCTCCAGGAAATCCAATGATAAAATCACTTGATAAATGTAAATCAGGACGAATTTTGCGTAATTTTGCAATTTGATTCATGTAGACATCGACCGTATGGTTTCGCTTCATGGCAGCTAAAACTTGGTTTGAACCACTTTGAATCGGCAAATGCAGATGCGATACCAGTTTATCAATACTTTGGTAAGCTTCAATGATATCATCGGTAAATTCCAAAGGGTGACTTGTGGTGTAGCGAATGCGTTCAATCCCATCAATGTATGACACATAATGTAAAAGCTCGCTAAATCGGCAAATACTGCCATCGTCTTTTTCGCCACGATAGCCATTGACATTCTGACCCAAAAGATTAATTTCACGCACACCCTGCTCAGCCAAGCTATCAATTTCAGCCAATACATCATCCAAAGGGCGTGACAATTCCTCACCACGAGTATAAGGCACAACACAAAATGAGCAATATTTTGAGCAGCCCTCCATAATAGAAACAAAGGCGGTATAGCCCTCAACTCTTGGCTCGGGCAAAAAATCAAATTTTTCAATACTTGGAAAGGAAACATCAACCACACCGATACGATTTTTGGGGATTTGACCCACATCAGTTTTGGCTTGATTGGTTGTACTTTCATACAACTCAGGTAGGCGATGCAAGGTTTGAGGACCAAAAACCATATCCACATATGGCGCACGCTTTTGGATATTATCACCTTCTTGAGAGGCAACACAACCACCAACGCCAATGACAAGATTTGGGTTTTTTTCTTTTAATTTACGCCAACGACCCAATTCAGAAAAAACTTTTTCTTGTGCTTTTTCACGGATTGAGCAAGTATTCATAATCAACACATCAGCATCATTAATATCACTGGTAATGACCATGCCATGGCTATTACCCAAAACATCGCCCATCTTTTGGCTGTCATATTCATTCATCTGACAACCTTGGGTAACAATATAAACTTTTTTTGGCACAGCGGTATCATGCTCAGATTCCCTGATTTCATGTAAGGCTGTTGCTGGATTTTTGATGGCGGTTGCTTGAGTTTTAGGATTGAAAGTGCCAACGGTCATGGTTTTCTCCAAGGGTCTGCAAAATAAAAATTTGTCTATTATATCATACCAATATGCCAGTGTCATTTTGTCAATATCAATTTGATGCATGTATTGGATAATTTTGGACTTTTTTATCAGTGATTGGTAGAATAAGCAAAATTTAACTCACTTAAGCTAATAATGAAAACAGCAAATAAATTGACCATCACCGCACTGCTTGCCACAATCAGCATTATGCAAGCTGCCTGTGCACAAGGTCATGCCAACGACGGTAGTATTTATCAATTTTTTGATGTCGAACGCCAAAAAAGTAGCCCAAATGCCCTACGCCAATACGAAAAAAATATGCAAGGCACACTATTTGGGATGTATCCTACCTATTGGCGGCTAAATTATAACCTATCTAGTCAATCGCCCGAGGCAGTCAATCAGTTTGTCCATCAATATCCAAGCACTGTCATGAGCGAAAAACTCGCCGCTGACTATGCTGAGATTAAGGCTCGCCAAGGTGATTATGCGTCTGTGCGTGCCGTAGCAGACAGCATTGAAAATCCTGATAAATCTGAAGCTTGTGCGATTGCCTTAGGATTTAACCAAAGTCGTGATTCACTGCGAGCGTTATACCAAAAACCCAATGTATGGTTAAATACTCAAATCCGCCAATCTTTATGTGATAAACTGGCCACCGAAATGGTTTACAACCCACGCATCACCAACATCGATAAGCATGAACAACTTTTGCGTATGCTACGCATTGACAAACGGCAACTTTCCAGCCGCCAAGCACCTTTGGATAAAACAGGCGATATCATCTCATTGCTTGGACAATTAAACACATCCGTCAGCTACCAAACCATTAATGAAATTCGCAATAATCCCAATGGATTTTTGACACGCTTTTCTCAAGAAAGCTACAGTAACACCAATCAATATCTATATGTTTATGCCATCAGTGTGCTGGCACACCGTTCATACTCAGAAGCTGCCATACAGCTTAATTATGACATTGCTCAAGACGAGCTTAGAACACAAAAGCTCATCTCTGATATGGCTCGTCGGTATGCTTGGCGTAGCATTGCGGTCAAGCGTATGAATATGAACACTGATGATGGCTATAGTATGGATGCGGTACATTGGTTTAGAAATAGCTTGGGTGAAACTTTTAATTACGAAGAAGCAGAAGACTATGCCCAAGCAGCAATTTATTTTGGTCAATGGTCAGATGTGATTACAGCAATTGGTGCAATGACAGCCGTTGAACAACAAGAGCGTATATGGCAGTATTGGTTGGCTCGGGCTTATGAACAACTTGGTCAGCAAACCAAAGCGCAGCATATTTATCACAATCTTGCAAAAGGCATTGATTACTATGGGCTACTTGCCAAAGATCGTATCGGACAGCGTTTAAATCTATCTGATATTGGTGGCAATACACTACCATCAATCAGTACCAGCGATGAACAGCGCATGATGGCAGATCAGCACTTTGCCCGTGCAATACTACTCATGCAAAATAATGCCAGCCTTGAACATATTAATCGTGAATGGAATTGGGCGGTCAAAAAAGCACGCGACTTAGGCAATACCGCTTTACTGCTGAGTGCCGCTAAAAAAGCCCATGACTTAGGATTTTATCACCGTAGCATCCATGCCATCGAGACTACCGATTATCTCCGTAATGCGGCATTATCACACCCAACCCCTTATCAAGACAGTACTTTAAAACACAGCCGCAATGCAGGTATTGATCCTGCTTGGGCGTATGGCATCATGCGTCAAGAAAGCCGATTTCAGCCATCTGCTCAATCTGGTGCAGGTGCAGGTGGTTTGATGCAAATCATTCCCAGCACAGCCGCCCAAATTGCCCGAAGCTTGGGTGAATCTACAGGCAATATGAGCAATCCTGATACCAATATACGCTACGGCACTTGGTTTTTAAATGATTTGGCAAACCGTTCTAGAGGACAAATTGCAGTCGCAACCGCAAGCTATAACGCAGGCCCTAACGCTGCTCGTCGCTGGGTACCAACACACGGTACCATCAGTGCTGATCAGTATGTAGAAGCCATCGCATACGCTGAAACCCGAGCTTATGTCAAGCATGTTATGGAAAATGCGACAATTTATAGCCTACTTTTAGGTCAATACACCCCAATTTCTCAGCGTATGGGTACAGTTAGCCCTTACTAATTATTCTAAAATCCAAAAAGTCCAGTATGGCGACTGGACTTGTGAGCCTATTCGACTGATTAAATGCCAGTTTTTAAGAATTAATATCCAAAACTTGCCATCTTATACACACCAAAAAGGTTTGTCTTTAAATCCATAAAATGATACACTAACAATGATTTGACATTTTTATCAATAATATCATTATTAAAAATGTATAATCAATCTATTTTTTAAAATTTCTTAATACTTTACTTTAAACAAGGATTTTTATTCATGAAACAACCTGTACGAGTTGCTGTCACTGGTGCTGCTGGTCAAATTGGCTACAGCTTACTATTCCGTATCGCATCAGGTGAAATGCTGGGTAAGGATCAGCCTGTCATTTTACAATTACTTGAAATTCCTGTTGAAAAAGCACAACAAGCACTACAAGGCGTTATCATGGAACTTGATGACTGTGCTTTTCCATTATTGGTTGATGTCATTGGTACCGATGATCCTAAGGTAGCATTTAAAGATGCTGATTATGCACTATTGGTTGGCGCTCGCCCACGCGGTCCTGGCATGGAGCGTGCTGACCTGCTTCAAGAAAATGCAAAAATCTTTACTGTTCAAGGTCAGGCACTTAATGAAGTTGCAAGCCGTGATGTTAAAGTATTGGTCGTTGGTAACCCAGCAAATACCAATGCTTATATCGCCATGAAATCAGCACCTGATTTACCAGCCAAAAATTTCACAGCCATGTTGCGTCTTGACCACAACCGTGCGTTAACGCAAGTTGCCAAAAAAACGGGTAAAGCTGTCAAAGACATCAAAAAATTAATCGTTTGGGGCAACCACAGTCCAACCATGTACGCCGATTATCGCTTTGCTACCATTGATGGCGAGTCTGTCAAAGAGATGATTAATGACCAAGAATGGAATGCTAATACATTCCTGCCAACTGTTGGTAAGCGTGGTGCAGCGATTATCGAAGCGCGTGGTCTGTCATCAGCGGCTTCCGCTGCCAATGCAGCCATCGATCATATGCGTGATTGGGCATTAGGCTCAAATGGTGAATGGGTAACTATGGGTATTCCATCTGATGGCTCGTATGGCATTCCTGAAGGTGTCATGTTCGGCTTCCCTGTGACTACCGAAAATGGTGAATATCAAATCGTTCAAGGTTTGCAAATTGATGACTTCAGCCAAGAGCGTATCAATATCACACTAAACGAACTTGAAGAAGAGCGTGCCGCTATTGATCATTTATTTTCTTAATTCTAGAGAATAAATCAAAATATCCAGCTAGGTTTGGCTGGATATTTTTTATGTTAAAAACAACACTTAAAAAACATAAACTATACACACTTGCATTGCTCAAGTATTGGCAAATTGCTAAAATAAATTTAATCACAATAAAAGGAGATAGTCATGTTAGGCGATATAGAATATACCATGAACGAGCTGTTTGCTCAATTAGGTCTTGAAAGTAGCGATGAAGCCGTTGAAAAGTTCATTGCAGAAAATCAGCTAGATGAAGAAACTAATTTAAAGAATGCCCCATTTTGGAATGATTCACAAAGAGCATTTATCCAAGAAGAGTGGAAAAATGATGCTGTATGGGCAATGGTATTGGATGAACTAAATACCAGATTACACGAAGAACATCAATCCTAAATCTCAATAAACACTTTAATAAAATCCTGCTGTTAGTAGGATTTTATTCATTTTCATTAAATTTATCCATCATAATTTAGCAGGATTTTTTCTATCCAGCAAGATTTTGCCACGATTAAGCTCTTTATAAAAATAGATATTTAATCATTTCACTCCAATTCCAAAAACTTTCTTTAATTAATAAATACTAAAACAGCTACTTCCAAAAACTTTCTTTAATTAATAAATACTAAAACAGCTACTGTCAATAAATTTATAACTGTCTAAATTTCTTTTGGAAAATAAACTTTAATAATCGGATTATGCACCAAGGCCAATACCATAAAAATCCAATGTAGTATTTTTTCATATATTGCAAAACTAATATAGGCCGCCCAACCAAAAACACCGAATGCAATCAGACACAATAAAGTATAATAGCCATAAGGTAGAGGTAATACTACTGGTACTAAAAACTAACTGCTATGGGTAACGCATATCCCATTTTAAAACAACATGCTGATATTATTTGCCCAC
>ERZ1023458.33-NODE-33-length-63247-cov-37.547680_pt1 | contig 63247 bp, 55 predicted proteins | sample MGYA00380527_ERZ1023458 | MGnify/ENA primary metagenome ERZ1023458 (study PRJEB33173, sample SAMEA4830409) | metagenome | study: EMG produced TPA metagenomics assembly of the PRJEB25223 data set...
TTGTTTTGAGTGCGACGTATTATATAGGGTTGTGAGACGGTGTCAAGGGGGTTTTCTGGTTTTTTTTTAGATTTTGTTATGTTGTTAGAAAGGGGTTATGATGGCTGGTGTTGATTGTATGACTATTTATTATGGCTGTGAGTGTATTATGATGATGGGAGTGTGTGATGACTGGGTTGTTAATTTTTGATTTGGATGGGACGCTGATTGATAGTGTGCCTGATTTGGCGGTGGCGGTGAATGCGATGCTTGATGAGTTGGGGCATAAGCAGGTTGATGAGTCGATGGTGCGTGATTGGTTGGGTAATGGGTCTTTTAAGTTGGTGGAACGGGCGTTATTGGCGTTGAGTGAGACGGTTGATGGGACAATGGAGCTAACAACTGAAGTGGTGAAGATGGCACATAAGGTGTTTTTGCGTCATTATGGTGCGTTATGTGATGGTGAGTTGTGTGCGATGCAGACAGTACCTTTTGCTGGGGTAGATGATGGGCTTCGGCGGTTGCGTTCGGCTGGATTTGAGTTGGCGTTGGTAACGAATAAGCCAATGCGATTTGTGCCTAAGTTGTTAGGGCTGTTTGGTTGGGAAGATTTATTTTCTGTGGTGTTTGGAGGTGATAGTTTGGCGGTGAAAAAGCCTGATCCGTTGCCTTTGTTGATGGTGTGTGAGCGACTGGGGGTTAATGTGTGTGATGCGGTGATGATTGGGGACAGTAAAAATGATGTGTTGGCTGGGCGGTCGGCTGGAATGGCAACGGTGGGGCTAACATATGGTTACAATTATGGTGAGCCAATTACGATGAGCGAGCCAACATGGATGTTTGATGAGTTTGGTGAGCTGGTTGAGCATTTATTATCCTCGATAGCTTAATGCTTCGGTTAGGTGAGGGGTGTCAATCTGTTCACTGCCTGCCAAATCAGCAATGGTGCGGGCGACTCTAAGCACTCGGTGATAGCTTCGTGCTGATAGGTTTAGGCGTTGCTGGGCGGTTTGTAATAGGGTTTTTTGAGCATCTCCCAGTAGGGCATAACTGTCCAGCTCACTGGAAGTAAGCTCGTTGTTGACTTTGCCTTGTCGCTGTTGCTGACGTTGATGGGCTTGACTGACCCTTGCTCGCACACTGGCGGAAGATTCGCCTGCTTGGGTAGTTTGTAGGTCAGCGATCGGCATGGCAGGAACGGTGATGTGTAAGTCAATGCGATCAAGCAGTGGTCCTGAGATTTTGTCTTGATAACGTTGAATGGCTTCAGGTCGGCAATGACAGCGCCCTGATGGGTCGCCATAATAACCACATGGGCAAGGATTCATGGCAGCAACCAGTTGAAAATTGGCTGGAAAGGTGGCCTGCTGATTGGCTCGGCTGATGGTGATGGTTTTGGATTCAAGAGGTTGACGTAAGACTTCTAACACTTTACGGTCAAATTCTGGCATTTCATCTAAAAACAGCACGCCTTTATTAGCAAGGGTAATCTCACCTGGCTTTGGGCGTGAGCCACCACCCACCAATGCCACCGCACTGATGGTATGGTGAATGGCACGAAAAGGACGTGTGCCATAAGCATAATCGGTATCAGCAACTGAATAGATGCTTGCCACTTCTAAGGCTTCGTTATCGGTCAAATCAGGCAAGATGCTGGGCAGTCTTGATGCCATTAGGGTTTTTCCTGAGCCTGGTGGTCCTTTAAACAGTAAAGAATGACCACCTGCTGCAGCGATTTCTAACGCTCTTTTGGCATGCAGTTGCCCTTTAACATCGGCTAAATCTGGCTGATGATGGCGTGTTTGTTGGCTTGGTTTGGCGACAACAGGGGTTAGGCGATGCTTGTCATCATCGTCTGTTAATGGGGCAAAAACCGCTTGTAAGTGTTGGCAAACGGCTTGTAAGCTGTCTGCTGCAAGTACCGTAATATCTGCCACTCGACTGGCCTGTGTGCCATTGGCTTGGGGAACGATAAGGGTCTTTAGGTGCTGGGTCAGAACAGAAGAGTGTGTTTTATCCGCTTGTTGATTGGTTTTATGGTTATCTGATTTGATGGCTCGTGCCACTGCCAATGCCCCTGATACAGGGCGCAAATCACCGTTTAATGCCAATTCGCCGATGAATTCATAATCGGTCAGCCAGTTTGGGTCAATCTGCCCACTGGCGGCTAAAATGCCCATGGCGATGGGCAAATCCAACCTTGATCCATCTTTTGGCAAATCAGCAGGGGCAAGGTTAATGGTAAGACGACGATTGGGAAATTGAAAGTTAGAGTTGATGATGGCAGAACGCACCCGATCTTTGCTCTCTCGTACGGCAGCTTCTGGTAGGCCAACAATGGTCAAGGCAGGCAATCCCTGAGACAGATGAACTTCAACCATGACAGCAGGGGCATGCAATCCCACAACCGAACGAGTACTTACTTGGGCAAATGACATAGGTTTCCTTAGACCAGATTTGATTAGTCTCCAGTGAATGGACTAAATTTGCTATAATAGCAATAATTTTACCGTCTAACCACTGATATCCTAAGGTAGCCAACATGCAAGAACACGCCTTTACTGAGCGACAAGATGATAGTAATGTCAATCCTTACGCTCGTCAAAACACCCAATTTACTTTAGAAAAAAATCTATTTAATGAAGAGCTGATTCATAAATACAACCGTTCAGGCCCCAGATACACATCTTATCCGACTGCCTTGGAATTTACTCCAATTAAAAATGGGGTGGAAGAACAGATTTTACAAAACAGGGACACTCGTGTGCCATTATCGTTGTATTTTCATATTCCATTTTGTCGGCATTTATGTTACTACTGTGGCTGCAACAAAATCATCACCAAAAAAAACAGCGATGCGGGGGATTATTTGGCCTATTTGTTTGCTGAGATTAGACATAAACGCCAGCTATTAGGGAAAGAAAAACCCATCGTCAAACAGCTACATTTAGGTGGTGGTACTCCCACATTCATGCAAGATGATGAGTTGGCTCAATTATGGACATTTTTACAAACACAGTTTGACTTTGTACCAGAAAAAGAGGGCGATTATTCCATTGAAATCGACCCAAGAGAGTTAACTGACAACACGCTGATTGTATTAAGAGAGCTTGGCTTTAATCGGGTGAGCTTTGGTGTGCAAGACTTAGAAGAGAGCGTACAAATTGCGGTCAATCGAGTACAACCAGAAGAGCTGGTGCGTAAAGTGATGGACGAAGCTCGGCGATTGGACTTTCATTCCATTAACATTGATTTGATTTATGGTTTGCCCCACCAAACCATTGCCAGTCTTGCTGATACAGTGGACAGAATTATTGACATTGCGCCTGACCGTCTGTCGATATTTAATTATGCCCATTTACCAGAACGTTTTAAGGGACAACGGCAAATCAAAGAAGAACATTTACCAAGTCCTGCTGATAAACTGACCATGCTTGGCAACACCATCAATGCGTTAAGCGAAGCTGGCTATCAATATATTGGCATTGACCATTTTGCCAAACCTGACGATGAAATGGCGGTGGCTCAACGAGAAGGCAAGTTGCATCGTAATTTTCAGGGTTATACCATTTTGGGAGATTGTGATTTATTGGGTTTTGGGGTATCTGCCATCAGCCAAATCAATGCCAATGGTCATCGCCATGTTTTACAAAATGACACTGATTTACAGAACTACCAACAACTGATAGATGAGCATAAACTGCCAGCGGTTAAGCACATTGATGCTGGCATTCGTGATCAGTTGCGTGGTTATGTCATCATGAATTTATTGTGCCATGATTATATTGATTTTGCTGATGTCAATCACCGATTTGGTATTGATGCGCTGACGTATTTTATTGAAGAAATCCAAGCGTTGAGGGACATGCAAACCGATAAATTGGTAGAGATAGATGCCAAAGGCATTCGAGTGTTGCCAAAAGGACGCTTATTAGGGCGTAATGTGGCGATGGTATTTGATGACTATTTGGAGAAAAAACATACAAATCGGTTTAGCAAGGTTATTTAAATTTTCTTAAAGCTTTTGTTAAAATTTGTTTGATATCATTTAATTTTAACGATAAAAAAACAGCTCCCATTAAGAAGCTGTTTTTTTTAATCATTTTTATGGTGTGTTAGAATTTCACATTCGCACCGATGCTCATCAATTTGGCATTGCCATTCAACCAATCATAGCCAGCTTCGATGCCAACATTTGGTATGGGTTGAAAGCCTACGCCCACGCCACCTGCCAATGAAGTTTTGTCATCAGTGTATTTAAAGCCTGTGGCACTGCCATCGATTTTTGTCTTGGCAACACCCAGCTTGCCTTTGGCATAAATGCCTGTGTTGGGAACACCATAGCGGTATGTGCCATAGACACCGTATGTTTTGGCATCAACATCGCCTTTAGCACCATCATGTGTTAAGTCTGCTTTACCAGAACCAACAAACTCAGCTTCCACACCAAAGTTGGGGTCAAAGTTATAGCCACCATAGATGCCATAAGCCATTGGGTCTTTATTGGTAATTTTTTTATTGCCTTTACTATCGACTTTAACATCTAATTTACCAGCTTTAGCACCAACATAAGGCTGACCATAAGCTGTTGAATCATAGACAGCAGCTTGAGCACCTGCGGTCATGAGAGTGCCAACAGCTAGGGCAATAAGGGTTTTATGTGATGTTTTCATCGTTGTGTCTCCTAATGGGTTGATGATGCCAAACTGATTGAACGGATTAACACGTTCTAAAATCATTTTGGCTAACGATGGAGAATATAGTAACAAGATATTTCATATTGTATGTGCAAGTTTTAAGAGGGCTGAGTTAAGTTTTGCAAGTAATGTCATAAGCCATGTAACAATCGAGTGTGTTTGAAATGTTTTGTTAATTTTTATTGCTAAAACATGCCATATGCGATATCTAATTGATGAGATTGGTGTGCTTGAATGCCATACTTGGACACTATAAATGTGAGCCATCTATCATGACTGGACGTGTTGCCAGCCAGCCCATGAACACATTAAATACCATCAAGACAAATAAAATAATCAATGGCACATGCCAACTGCCCAAATATTCATGCAAACTGCCCATGCCCAAAGGACCAATGATGGCAATGCCATAACCAACTGTCTGCGCCATGCCAGATAGGTTACTTGCTTGCTCAGTGTCATAAGTTCGCATTCCTATCATCATGATACACATGGTGAATATCATTGCCCCACCCAACCCCATACATGCTGTCCATAACCAAGCCAAACTTGGTGAAGCAAATGCCAAACCAGCCGTTCCCACCACATTAATCAACGCTGCAAATATCGCCAATGGACGCACCCAACGTCGACGCCCCATGAATACCGTCAATGCCAAAGTTGCCAAGGGGGCCATCACTTGATAAACCATGCCCATATTGCCTGCGGTGATTGGGTCTAGCCCTTTACTTACCCAAATGGTTGGTAAAAAACTGGCAACCGTATAAAACAGTAACGACTGCAACCCCATAAAGACCGCAATCTGCCAAGCCAACGGGGTTTGCCACATACGAATGTTTGGCAAATTGCCCATGGCAAATGAACTTGATGCTGTGGCATTGGCGGTTATGCTGGAGGCGGTTTTGTCAGCCAACCTTGAGCGTATGGGCAACCATAACAGACACGCCATGATGCCCAATACTGCCCAACTGCCCAAAGCCCACCGCCAACCAAGCCATTGTTCAATCGGCAAAACAACCCCTGCTGCCACCCCCGCCATCACTGACATGCTGGTACTGAATATGCCTGTTACCAAAGGAATGTGCCTTGGTGTTAATTGTTTAATGGCTGGAGCAGCCAAAGTATTGGCAATGGATATGGCAAAGGACAACAGCACCGTACCAAATAAAAACGGCCACCACCCCACCCACAACACTCGCCATAAGATGCCCACTGTCATGAACACAATAGACAACAGTAATAAATTGCCCAAACCAAATCGTTTGGCAAGCTTAGGTGAGACCAACGCCCCAAAGGCAAATAATACCATTGGCACTGATCCAAGCCAGCCCACCTCAACTGCACTGATGTTGAGTGCCTCTTGGATCACATTGACCAAAGACCCCAACGCTACGATGGGGCTACGCATGTTGGCTGCCAACAATATCATGCCAATCAATACCAACCAAAACTGACGACGACTGACTGTATCTGCCACAGATTGCATTTGAATGGGATTAGGGCTGGGGTTAGGATTTGTGGGCGTGGACATAAGATGACTTTTGATGACTTGTGATGACTTTTGATGGTTAAAAGTGATGAGCAAAAACCCTGACCAACAACACAAACAAAAAAATACCACTCAAAATCTTAGCTGAGTGGTATGTTATCAACATAACCCATCATACCGTCTTGCCAAGTTCTTTTGCTTTTTGGCGTTGCTGACTTTGTTTGGTGGTTTGCTCATTTTGGGTGTTGTTTAAAGCGTTGTTATCGTTGTTTAGGCTGTCGCATTTGTTGGGGTCATTGCCACAAAATTGACAATATTCATCACCCATCAAGTTCGCCACACCACCGCAAGACCCTTTTAGGGGTTGTTTTTTGACCATGTAGCCGATGCCCATGAACAAAAAAAACAACACAAACACGGCAAAGGTGATGGCAATAATGGGCAATAGCTGACTGAGCATGATGATTCCTAAATGGTCTTAAATAAGATTGTACGGCGTGTTGGCTTATCAACACGCCCTGACAAGTTTATGGTTCATGTCATTTATGTTTTATCATAACAGAAATGACATGGCAGGCATGACAAAAGCATGTTTTAATTTTGCAAAGAGCATCAAAAATCCTGATGACAGGCACAGTTAGCAAGACACAGCTAGCAGAACACAGTTAAAACGTCTGTACTTGGGTGTGTTCGTCAATCATCATCGCACATCTTCACAAGCTTCTTCATAAGCTGCTTACAACATCACATGAATGAGCATATAAACCCCTGCCCCAGTCAGATAACCCAACAACGCCAGACCGCTGATGCGTTTTAGATACCATGTAAAGGGGATTTTTTCCATACCCATGGCAGCAACCCCAGCCGCTGAGCCAATAATCAAACAGCTACCACCAGTCCCTGCACAATATGCCAAAAAGTGCCAAAATTCCCCATCTTGTACAAATTGACCTTGCCTTGCCAATTCAGCACCTGTCAAGCCAGTCAAATCTGCCGTTGTCAATAAAGGATACATTTTCATTGCTCCTGCCACTAATGGCACATTGTCCACCAAAGATGACAGCAGACCAATGAGTATGTTAATCACGTATAAATTACCAAAGTTATCATCTAGCCAAGCTCCCATATGCCCCAAATGCCCTGACGTTGCAAGGCTAGACACCGCCAACAAAATACCCAAAAAGAATAAAATGCTCGCCATATCAACTCGAGACAATACCCCCACCACGGTAACTCGTTTTTTAACTTCCCAAGAGTGATGGTGATGCTTGATTTCGGTAAAAATCCACAATATCCCCACACCAAATAAAATGCCCATATAAGGGGGCAAATGGGTGATGGTCTTAAACACAGGCACAAATGCCAATGCCGACAAACCCAATGCCAATACCGATTGACGCATGGCAGGGCTGATGGGATTGTTGGTTAATGACTGGGTTTGTGCGTTATCCTTGATGGTGTCATCAGATTTATCGGTTGAATAAGATTGTGTGGCACGATCAGCTTGATGATGCAAATCAGCTTGATGATTAACAGCGGCTTGATGGTTAACAGCCATTTGGCTCATGCCATCAGCAACAGCAGGACGACTGACCTGCTTGCCCCTAAGCATCATCGACAGCACCGCCAAAGGAACAACGGCTGCAACAAGGCTGGGCAAAATCAAATCCATAATGATGCGATTGGCACTGATTTGATGCCCAATCCACAGCATGGTGGTGGTAACATCACCAATGGGCGACCATGCACCGCCTGCATTGGCACAAATTACCACTAAGCCCACATACCACCAACGCATCTGTTTGTCAGCCACCAGTTTACGTAATAGCGATACCATCACAATGGTGGTTGTCAAATTATCTAACAGTGCTGATAAAAAGAAAGTCAAACCGCCAATGGTCCAAAGTAGGCTAACAGCACTGGTGGTGGCAATGCGTCTGGTAATCACTTCAAAGCCATCATGAGCATCTATCAGCTCCACAATCACCATTGCCCCCATCAAGAAAAACAAAATCTCAGCAATTTCTGACAAATGATGTCTTAACTCCACATTAAGCAAGGCACTGACATCAAAACCAGCACCGCCATGACCACCGTGAGCCATGTTGGTCATGTTAGCCACATCACCACCTGCCAGCAAAACATCTGCCCCCAACATCAATAGCGTCCATAATATGGCTGCGGTCAACAATGCTGATGCTGCCTTATCCACATGAATGTTATGCTCTAACGCTATCGCCAGATAACCCAATATAAACACCACCACCATCATCACATACATGATTTTCTCCTACGTATCATCACCTGCTGACTGTCCATCAATCATCTGCTCACTTTGCCACCTGCTCTTAACGCTTGCATGACAGGGGTTTGGGTAATTTGCCAATCATCTGGCTGATGACTGTCAGCATTGATGTCGCTGTCATTTTTAGGTATCACAAACAAGACTGCCAAGCCCTGCTCATTTGCCAGTTGCCACGCTTTATCATAAGGCATGGCGGTCAATGCCGTTGCCCAGCCATCTGCCAACGCCACCGATTTAGCCACCACCGTTACTGATGACGCACCGCCAACAATGGGTTTGCCTGTCGTTGGGTCAATGGTATGACTATGACGCACATTATCATACACCACTGAGTTGCGATAGTTACCTGACGTGGCAAGGTGCATGTTGCCTTGTTTTTGTTCATTAACTGGCTGTTTGATGGCAGCCAAAGTCTGTCGGTTGTTAACTGATGAGTGCAATATTGGCGCATCTATGCCAATCTGCCAACCCTGCCCTTGCTCGTTGATGCCTGACGTGGCAACTTCCCCACCTATCTCTACCATATAATTATCAATATGAAAATCAGTTGCCAACACATCAGCAATCACATCAACCCCATAACCTTTGGCAATGGCAGAAAAATCCAACGCCACACCATCTTGATTTTTGCTAAGCTGGTCTTGCTTTAGGGCGATGCCATGAAAATTCAGCAAGCTTTTGGCAGTGGCAATGTCCGCATCGCTTGGGGGATTTTGTAGTCTGTCAATTCGCATGCTTGTGCCAAATCCCCACAATTCAACCAATGGCATGATTGTGGGGTCAAATGCTCCCTGCGAGTCTTGATACACCTGTTGGCTGTCAGTCAATACCTTGATGAAATCAGCATCAACAGTCATGGGAGTGTTGGCAGGCAGTCGGTTAAACTTGCTGATTAAGGAGTCTTGCTGATAAGTGGACATGCTGGCATTGACCTGCTCAAGGCGTTGGTCAACGGCTGTCTTAATGTTGGCATCGGTGGCTTGGGCAGTTTTGGGTAATTGATAACGAATGTGATAGCTTGTCCCCATGGTCTCGCCTTGAATATCGCCATATTGTGGCGGCTGGTGGCAAGCGGTCATGACTGCCGTCATCAGCCCAATGCCCATAAAGGATACGCAAGCCCAGCGGGTTGTTATGCTCTTATTAAATGTTTTGGGCATTTTAGGCGTTATCCAACTTGATTTTTTTTATCTTAATTTGGGTCAAGCTTTGCCACTTTAACGACAAACAGGGTGATGGCAAACATTGTAACGGCAAGCACAGTAACAACAAGAAATTTCTCCTTAAAACAATGGATTGATGACACGAGATTGACGGACTTGCTGGTAAAGTCATTCTTGCTGATAAAATAATTAAAAAAATGCTTGCGAAGTATATCACAATACTGTTACATTTTTGTGATATGTCAGCATTCATTGACATTTTGTAACTGAATGATTTTTGACGTCTTCTGTGATAAAAAAGGCTGATAACGAGTCATCGTTAAAACATCGCAATGTTAACCCTTAGCATTTACCTTGTCTGCCTTGTCATGGACTGACCATTTTTAACTCAAGGAATTCATATGAGCCGCCTTTCTTCTTTGATGCACTTAGCCTTACCCACAGCGGTTGCTTCTGCTCTTTTATTAACCGCTTGTGGTAACAACCCCACAAATACCACCGACACACAAGGCAATGCGTCTTCAGACACCAGCAATATTGACCCCAATGTTTTGGCAGACACCCAAGCCATCACCATCAATAACGGCGCAGAAGTTGAGTCACTTGACCCACATAAAATCTCAGGTGTTCCAGAAGCCAATCTGGTACGTCAAATGCTGGTTGGTCTGACCACCACTGACCCAGATGGCAAAACCATACCTGGCATGGCAAGTGAATGGAGCAGTGAGGATAACAAGGTATGGACATTTAAGTTGCGAGATGCCAAGTGGTCAAATGGCGATGCTGTTACCGCCAATGACTTTGTTTATAGCTTTCGCCGTGTGGTTGACCCAGCGACCGCATCACCTTATGCCAGTTATCTGGCAGATGTTAAAGTCATCAATGCCCAAGACATCATCGATGGTAAAGCCAAAATTGACAGTTTGGGGGTAACAGCCATTGATGATAAGACACTACAGATTAGCTTGTCTGAGCCTGTGCCATATCTTCCTGACACCCTATTTCACTCTTCTGTTGCACCAGTGCACCAAAAAACAGTAGAAACATTTGATACCAAATGGACAGACCCTAATAATATTGTGGTCAATGGGGCATATAAACTCAAAGAGTGGAAGGTGAATGACAAGGTTGTGCTAGAGCGTAACTCCAATTATTACGATAATGATAACACCAAAATTGACACCGCAACCTTTTTGCCAATCCCTGAAGCCACCACAGACGTGGCTCGCTATAAGGCAGGGGAAATTGACATGACTGAAAAGTCATTACCACCTGAGCAATTTAATCAGCTCAAAGCTGAATTTGGCAGTCAGGTGCATATCTCGCCATCTTTATGCACGTACTACTATGAGTTCAATACGGTTAAGCCACCATTTAATGACGTGCGTGTCCGCCGTGCCTTGGCATTGGCACTTGACCGTAATACCATCATGGATAAAGTGTTGGCTCAAGGTCAAACGCCTGCCTATCAATTTACCCCACCTGCCACCAACGGCAATGTGAAGTTTTCACCTGATTGGGAGACGTGGGATCAAGACAAACGTGTGCAAGAAGCCAAAAAACTATTGGCAGAAGCTGGCTACAGTGATGGCAACCCTTTGACGTTTGAACTGCTATATAATACCAGTGAAAACCACAAAAAAATTGCTGTGGCAGCGGCATCACTTTGGAAAGAAGCTTTAGGCCCAGTGGATGTAACCTTAACCAACCAAGAATGGAAAACTTATCTTGATGCTCGCCGTGAAGGCAATTATCAAGTTGCCCGTGCTGGTTGGTGCGGTGATTATAACGAAGCATCAACTTTCTTAAACATTTTAAAATCTGGCAATACCAATAACCACGGTAAATACAGTAGCCAAACTTTTGATAATATCATGACAAAAACCTTGGCATCAGGTGTGAATGATGCTGACCGCACCCAGCTGTATAACCAAGCAGAAGCTCAGCTAGATACTGACATGCCATTGCTACAAGTCTATCACTACGTCAATCCACGTATGATTAAGCCGTATGTGATTGGCTTTACAGGTAATGATGCCCTAGACAACTGGCAAATCAAAGACATGTCAATCGCCAAGCATTAATGGCTTTGGTTGGCATGGCTTAAATTGGCATGACCTTAATCAGCTTTTAGTCAATCAACCGTCAGTAACCGCAACCACAACGGATTTGCGGTTGCTTGGTTGCTTTACTGATGGTTTTTATTTATGGTTTTTATTTATGGTTTTTAAGCCATTTAGCCACTTTTTTGCTCTTTTGATTTTCTTCTCCTTTAATTTTTTTGCCCCTTTGATTGTTTAAATTTTTTTGCTCTTTTTTTAATGTTAATCAGCATTTGTCAGCCATCACAAGCCACGCCACGAGACACATCATGTTAAAACTTATTTTTCGCCGTCTGCTTGAAGCCATACCCACCTTGTTTGTGTTGATTACCGTGTCGTTTTTTATGATGCGTCTGGCTCCTGGCAGTCCATTTAGCTCTGAGCGTGCCTTACCACCAGAAGTGCTTGCTAATATTGAAGCCAAATATCATTTAAATGACCCACTGTGGCTACAGTATCTTAATTATCTTAAGCAGTTGATGATGGGAGATTTTGGCCCTTCATTTAAATATAAAGATTACACGGTCAATGAACTGTTGGCTCAGGCGCTGCCTGTGTCAGTGGAGATTGGTTTGTATGCGTTTATCATTGCGGTGGTGCTTGGGGTAATTTTGGGGGTGATGGCGGCTTTAAAACAAAATTCATGGCTGGATTATGTGCTGATGACTTTGGCAATGACAGGGGTGGTTGTGCCAAGTTTTGTCAAAGCACCATTGCTTGTGCTGTTATTTGCCATCACGCTAAAATGGTTGCCTGCTGGGGGTTGGAATGATGGTGCGCTGCATAATTTGATTTTACCTGTTACTGCGTTGTCATTGGCATACATTGCCAGCATTGCTCGCATCATGCGTGGGTCTATGATTGAAGTGTTAAACAGTCCGTTTATCCGTACCGCCAAAGCCAAGGGGTTACCAACCAGTCATATCATCAAAAAACACGCCTTAAAACCTGCGTTATTGCCTGTCATTTCTTATTTGGGCCCTGCATTTGTGGGCATCATCACAGGCTCTATTGTCATTGAAACCATTTTTGGCTTGCCTGGAATTGGACAGTTGTTTGTCAATGGGGCATTAAACCGTGATTATGGCATGGTGCTAAGCTTAACCATTTTGGTTGGGGTATTAACCATCACATTTAATGCCATTGTGGACATCTTATATGCCGTCATTGACCCAAAAATCAAATACTGAACTTTGCGAACTTTTTGTGGATAAATCAACCTTTTTGTGGATAAACCAACCTTTTGATAATCTGACCTTTTGTTAAATCAACTTGTTAAATCAACAGCCACCAGCCAATAGGACAAGCACTGACCATGAGCCAAGCCATCACGTCTACTCAACCAATCTTAAAAAAAGAGATAAAAAGTCGCAGTCTATGGCAAGATGCTTGGCGACGCTTTTATCGCAATAAAGCGGCTGTTGCCAGTATGGTGATTTTGTTATTGGTGGGTTTGTTTGTGGTGATTGTGCCAATGCTTGCTCCATTTGGCTATGCTGAAACCGATTGGAGTCATATGCAATCTGCTCCGTCCATGACAACTCAGCATTATTTTGGTACAGATGCCTTAGGACGTGATTTGTTGGTAAGAACCGCCATTGGTGGACGCATTTCGTTGATGGTAGGCATCGCTGGGGCGTTGGTGGCGGTGCTGTTTGGTACTGTGTATGGGGCGGTATCTGGCTATTTGGGTGGTAAAGTGGATATGGTGCTGATGCGGGTATTGGAGATTTTAAATGCCTTTCCCTTTATGTTTTTTGTGATTTTGTTGGTTACCATGTTTGGGCGTAATTTGATTTTAATCTTTGTCGCCATTGGTTTGGTGTCGTGGTTAGATGTGGCTCGTATCGTGCGTGGGCAGACTTTGGGGCTAAAACGTAAAGAGTTCATTGAAGCGGCCCATGTCGGTGGTGTTTCTAACTGGCAGATTGTCATGCGACACATCATTCCCAATGTGCTGGGGGTGGTGGTTGTCTATGCGTCTTTACTCGTGCCGTCGATGATTTTATTTGAGTCATTTTTAAGTTTTTTGGGGCTTGGGGTGCAAGAGCCAATGACCAGTTGGGGTGCATTACTACAAGATGGTTCAAAGACCATGGAAGTTGCTCCTTGGATGATCATCATTCCGTCATTGTTTTTGGTCATTACCTTATTTTGCTTTAATTTTTTGGGCGATGGTCTTAGAGATGCTCTAGATCCCAAAGACCGCTGATCAAACCATTTAAAAATCAACATCAAGATTAACGCATGACTGACACATCATTAGCCACCACATTGTTAACCACCATATTGTTAACCACCATATTGTTAATCACCACGTTGACACCGATTAGGACATCATCATGAGTTTATTAGCCGTTAAAGACCTAAAGGTCAGTTTCAGTACAGAAGAAGGACAAGTCATTGCTGTCAATGGGCTAAACTTTGACTTACGCAAGGGTGAGACGCTTGGCATCGTGGGCGAGTCAGGCTCTGGCAAATCACAAACCGCATTTTCCATCATGGGACTATTGGCAAAAAATGGACAAGCATCAGGGCAAATTGAGTTTGAAAGTCAAGACCTTTTAACGCTAAAACCAAAAGAGCTGAACCGAATTCGTTCTAATCAGATTGCCATGATATTTCAAGACCCCATGACATCACTCAACCCCTACATGAAAATCGGTGAGCAACTGGCAGAAGTGTTGATATTGCATAAAGGCATGAGTAAGCAACAAGCTTGGAATGAAGCTGTTACCATGCTAGAAGCGGTGAAAATCCCTGAAGCCAAAAAACGCATCAGCATGTATCCACATGAATTTTCTGGCGGTATGCGTCAGCGAGTGATGATTGCCATGGCACTGTTGTGCCGTCCTAAGCTGCTGATTGCTGATGAGCCAACCACCGCTTTAGACGTAACTGTACAAGCCCAAATCATGACCCTGCTTAATGAGCTAAAGCGAGATTTTGGCACAACCATCATTATGATTACCCATGACCTGGGTGTGGTTGCTGGCATCTGCGATAGGGTGTTGGTCATGTATGCTGGACGCACCATGGCGTATGGACCTACCGATGAGATTTTTTATCGCCCCAGCCACCCTTATACGATTGGGCTATTGGGCGCTGTGCCAAGACTTGATCATAACGAACAAAAACTGGGGACGATTGAGGGTAATCCGCCCAACTTACTTGACTTACCCATCGGCTGTCCTTTCTCAGAGCGGTGTGCTTTTGCATTGCCTGAGTGCATCAATGTACCACCACCGTTGGAGTTTTTGCCCAATGACCGACAGCGAGCCTGCCACTTATCCCCAGAGCATATCACTGCCCAATCTTTGGCATCATAGCCCAATGGTTTTGTTGATTATTCATGTTTAAACAGTCAAAATAACTCAGAGAATCTCATGTCTTCTAATGCTTACCCTGATAACCACACAGACACTCAGCTCAATACTCAAGCGACCAATTCCGCTAAAGCATTGCTCAGCGTGCGTGATGTGGTAACCACGTTTAACATTCATCAAAAAGGGGGGCTATTTGGTAAATCTGCCACCCTAAAAGCTGTCAACAGCATATCTTTTGACCTAAATGCAGGTGAGACCTTGGGCGTGGTTGGTGAATCAGGCTGTGGCAAGTCCACTTTGGCACGCACCATCATTGGTCTGGTTAAAGGACAATCTGGCAGTATTTGCTTTGATGGTAAAGAGTTGATAGGGCTGTCAGAACATGCCATGCGAGAGGTGCGTAAAGACATACAGATGATATTTCAAGACCCTTTAGCGTCATTAAACCCCAGAATGACGGTGGGCGACATCATCGCTGAACCACTCCATACCCATTATCCCAAGATGAGCAAGGCTGAACGCTTTGAGAAAGTAAAAGCCATCATGCAAAAAGTGGGCTTATTAACCAATCAAATCAACCGCTACCCACATGAGTTCTCGGGAGGTCAGTGCCAACGGATTGGGATTGCCAGAGCCTTGATATTACGCCCAAAACTGATTATCTGTGATGAACCTGTGTCTGCCCTAGATGTGTCTATCCAAGCTCAGGTCATTAACCTGCTACAAGAAGTACAAGAAGAGATGGGGCTGGCATTAATATTCATTGCTCACGACTTATCCGTGGTCAAGCACATCTCTGACCGTGTGTTGGTGATGTATTTGGGCAATGCAGTGGAGCTTGGTACAGACAAACTGGTCTATGATAATCCATCGCACCCTTACACCCAAGCGTTGATGTCAGCTGTGCCACTACCTGACCCAAAAGCTGAACGCAACAAAACCATTCAATTATTAGAAGGTGATTTACCCAGTCCGATTGACCCACCTTCTGGCTGTGTGTTTCGCACTCGTTGTCCCATTGCAGATGCCAATTGTGCCAACACCAAACCAACCCTACAAGGCACACCGCATCATCAGATTGCCTGTCTTAAAAATGCGGTATGAGCCATGCAATCACCACTCACATTGGCGTATGACGTTTACCATCAACCGCCAATATCTGCCAAATCTCCTTTATGTTCAAGCCACATTTTACGGTCGCCTGCCCGTTTTTTTGCAAGCAACATGTCCATCACATTGTCAGTGGCGATGGGGTCGTCAAGGTCAAGCTGAACCAGCCGCCTGGTATCAGGGTTCATCGTCGTGTCTCGAAGCTGTTCAGCGTCCATCTCTCCTAAGCCTTTAAAACGAGTGATTTGGGCTTTTTTGCCTTTATTTTTTTGTAAAATGGCTTCCAACTCTTCATTATCAAGGGCATATGCCACCTCTTTACCAATATCCACCCGATACAATGGTGGCATGGCAACAAATAGATGTCCTGCTTCCACAACGGCTTTAAAGTGTTTGACAAACAAGGCACACAACAAGGTTGCGATGTGCAAACCATCTGAGTCAGCATCCGCCAAGATGCAAATTTTTTCATAACGCAATTCTGACAAGTCATCAGAATCAGGGTCAACCCCAATGGCAATGGCGATGTTATGAATCTCTTCACTTGCCAAAACGGTATCAGGCGACACTTCCCAAGTGTTTAATATTTTGCCTCGTAACGGCATAATTGCTTGAAAATGGCGGTCTCTGGCTTGTTTTGCTGAGCCACCTGCCGAATCTCCTTCCACTAAGAACAGCTCTGCCCCATCTCGTAAGTTGCCTCGACAATCCGCCAATTTTCCTGGTAAAGCAGGGCCTTGGATAATTTTTTTACGCTCTACTTTTTTGGCAGATTTTAAGCGTTTGCCCGCCTTGATGATGGCAAGTTCAGCGATTTGTTTGCCAATGTCTGGATTTTGGTTCAACCATAGGCTAAAGCCATCTTTGACAAGGGTTTGTACCATCGACACGGCTTCTCGGCTGGATAAGCGTTCTTTGGTTTGTCCACTAAATTGTGGCTCTATCAACTTTAACGATAAGATAAAACACACATCACCCCAGATGTCTTCGGCAGTGAGTTTGATATTTCTGGGTAATAAATTATGCAATTCACAAAACTCTCTTAAGGCTTCTAGCAATCCTGTTCTTAAGCCATTGACGTGTGTGCCGCCTTGTGCCGTGGGGATAAGATTGACATAGCTTTCTTGAATAGGCATGCCCCCATCAGCAAGCCAACACACTGCCAAATCCAGCCCTGCTCGCTCACCTTGTTTTGCGGTGTGATTAAACACATAGGGCAACTCTGGCAGAGTGATGTCTTCTGCCAACTGTTCAGATAGGTATTGCGATAAACCATCGGTAAATTGCCAAATGTCTCGTTCACCATCAATCTCATTGATAAAGGTCATGATAAGACCTGCCGATAGAACAGCTTTGGCCTTTAGATGGTGTTTGAGTTGTTTGATGTTAAATTTTGGGGTGTCAAAGTATTTGCTGTCTGCCCAAAACTGCACCCTTGTGCCACGCTTTTTCTTGTTGCTACTGGGAGCAACCGCCAATGGGGCAGTCGGTTCACCATGGGCAAAATCCATTGTAAAGGTTTCGCCATGTCGCCAAACGGTAACGTTCACTTTGTGCGATAAGGCATTAACCACAGAAATGCCCACGCCATGTAGACCACCTGAGACTTGATAATTATCGGTGCTAAATTTACCCCCTGCATGTAAGCGGGTGAGTATCAGCTCAATGCCTGATTGGTTAAATTCTGGGTGAATGTCGGTGGGCATGCCCCGTCCGTCATCTTCCACCGACAGAGAATTATCTGTATGCAGGGTAACGGTGATGTTTTTGGCATAACCTGCGAGTGCCTCATCAACCGAGTTATCAATGACTTCTTGGGCTAGGTGATTGGGGCGTGTCGTGTCGGTATACATTCCAGGACGACGGCGGACAGGTTCAAGACCTTCTAAAACTTCTAGGTTTTGGCTGGTGTAACTCATAAATTTTGATAACCATCATCATTAAAGACAAATTATTAAAAATAGTTTAAAAAATAGATTATTGAAGATAAATCATAAGAACGCTAATAAACTCACAAAACCTTTAATGGATTATCTCCAAACACAATGTCTTCATAAATCGCTTCAATCGGCACAACCAAATCAAGGCTGGCAAACGCCACCGTATCACCTTTTTGATACGTTTGCCCCTGCCATTGTTGATGACGGCGATAGATAATGACTTTCATCATGGTTTGTTCAATCAGCACATATTCTTGTAGTGATATAATCTCTTGATAATCCAAAAGCTTTTTGGTTCTGTCTATAAAAGCTGTGGATTTTGATAACACTTCTACTATTAACAAAGGCTTTTCTGCGGTCATGCGATTAACATGAGTTTGCCCACAATCCACCACCACATCAGGATAATAATAGTTGTTACTGACATTCACACGCAAGTCATTCATATAAGGCTTGCACGGCTTATCTTTTAAACTTTGTTTTAAGATACTGGCGATATTGAGACAAATTGTGGCGTGATGACTACTTGCTCCACCCATGGCATATACCATGCCGTCCACCAATTCCCATTTTTCATAGGTATCATTGGCATATTGAGTTAAATATTGTTCAACGCTGATGTCATTAGACTGTGGCAATTGACCCATGTCTCTCTCCTTTTGGCAAAGCCATGTGATGCTTTTTTAACCCAAGCCTACCCAAACAAAAACTGCACCACTTGAGCCAATTTAGTGTCAAAATCGCTCATTCGATGGTCGCCACCTTCTTCAATAATCAGTTGCTGTTTATCGACACCTTGTTGACTAAAATAATCCACTGTCTCTTGATAATTGAGCAGTTCATCGCCTTTTTTAACGATGACCAATAAATTTTGGGGGTATGATGATGTTGTGGGACGATTTGCCATCAGCCAATGAATGTCTGATTTGGTGATTTGCCAACCGTCTGGTGTGGTATGCCCCACATAATCATTGGGCAAGCTGTCAAAATCATCGGCAAAAAAGCGTTTTAAGCTGTTCCCACTGTCGATGCTGGGATTGAGTAAGACGGCTTTTTTTCCTGTGAGATTAACCAATACATTGGCATAAAAGCCCCCAAGTGAACTGCCAACCATGCCTATGTTTGGATATTGATTGATGAGCGTTTGTAGCTTTTGTATGGCTTTATCAGGCGATAGATTCAAATTGGGACGATGCACGGTGATATGTGAATGATGCTTTTGGCAATAGTCATCAAGCAGTTGCCCTTTTTGAGCATGCTCATTGCTATTTAATCCGTGTAGGTACACAAGATGTTGGGGCTGTTTGAGATGTTTATCATTTGACATAAATTAACCTCTGTTGTGTGAATGTGTGAATGGTCGTTAGGTTGTTTACATTGGGTTTTTTATATTAAGTTTTTCATGGTTGGTTTTTCATGGTTAGTTTTTTGCAAAACCCATCTGTTGATGACTGTAAATGGTTTATACTAACAAAAAAAAATGACCGATGATATGGCATTGTATGGGACATTGTATGGTATGGGGCATTGTATGGCATTATGCCACTGGTGTTACATGCGACATCTTTACATGGTCTGCACATGATCTGCACATGGTCTATCGGCAAAAACACCCAAAGGATAAAAAACATGTCAACCGATGACTTATCAACTGATGATGGCCATAGGGCAAACAACGCACCAAGCACCAAACCAGCCAAACATGAAACAGGCAAACATGGAACAGGTAAGCAATTGCCCATACAAGAACAGTTGACCCCCTCTTTGATGAATGCCCAACCACATTTGATGATGTTGGTGGGTTTTTTACTGCTTTTAGGGTTAAGTTTTGTTTATTTAACCAATGTTTGGCTGATTGTGTTTGCAGGGATTTTGCTTGCAGTGCTGATATTAAGCCTTGCTGATATGATAAAAAAAATCCCCATCATTGGTGATGGATTTGCCAAGTTGCCTCATAAACTGTCCGTAGGCATGGTGGTGGTGTCATTGTTTGCCAGTTTGTTGGGCATGGCATATTTATTTGGTGATAAACTTGTGTCACAGTTAGATGAGCTACAACAGGCTCTGCCCACCGCCATAAATAAGCTTAAAGCTTATCTGGAGAACATGCCCATCATCAATGATTGGCTAAAGAATAATATAGACACCACGGACATCAGTGAGCAACCCATCGATGCCATGATACAGTCGATGTCAAGCTTATTACCCACATCATTTTCAGGTTCTGTGGCAAGCTGGTTACAGCATACGCCTGATTTGATTGGTGGCATGTTAGGGGCCATCACCACATTCATGGCAATTGTCATGATGGGCTTATTTTTTGCCATCTCACCATCTGTCTATAGTCGAGCCTTTTTACGAATGATACCACAGGATAAACGCCCAAAAGGCAAATACTTGCTGACTCGCTCAAACGAAGCGTTAAAACGGTGGCTATTAGGACAGTTATTGACCATGAGCTTTGTTGGGGTGTTCACCGCTTTGGCATTGCATGTCATGGGCGTGCCATTTGCAATGGCGTTGGGTTTTTTAACTTTTTTATTGGACTTTATCCCTGTTTTAGGCCCTTTTTTAGCAGGCGTGCCTATTTTATTGGTCACTTTACTGTTCACTCCTGACATGATTATCTGGGTCATGGTGCTTTTGGTGGTGATTCAACAAGTTGAAAGTATGGCGGTGTCACCTTTGGTGCAAAGCCGTTTGGTGGATTTGCCACCTGTGACTTTATTGGCATCACAACTTATCATGGGGGCGTTTACGGGCATTTTAGGTGTGGCATTGGCAACGCCTTTGATGGTGTTGACCATCGTATGGGTGCAGGTATTATATGTGAAATTTGTATTAAAAGATTATGGCATCATCATTTTGGGTCAATCAAAAGATGACATCATAACAGACCCTTATAATGCTTTACCAGACCATGAGCTTAGAGTTGATGAGATTAAGATAGACATGACTTATGTGGATATGAAAAAATGATAAAACCACACTCATCAAAGGCGTGGTTTTACCAAAAGACAGCTTTAGCTTTATTAAACACAAGCTTTATTAAACATAAGTAGGTTAAATCCGTTTAACCCTGTTCAATGCCTTTCATGGTCAATTTAATACGCCCACGGTTATCCACATCTTGCACCAAGACTTTAATCGTTTGCCCCTCTGATAGGTGGTCAGAGACATTTTCGATGCGGTCATCGCTGATTTGTGAGATGTGTACTAAGCCGTCAGTATTGGGCAAAATGGTGACAAACGCCCCAAAATCCACCACACGGGCTACTGTGCCTTCATAGACTTTGCCCACTTCCACTTCAGCAGTCAATGCTTCAATCTCACGTATGGCGGCTTTAGTGGCGGCTTTGTTTTCACCAAAGATACGGATAGTACCGTCATCTTCAATGTCAATCACTGCCCCTGTGTTTTCGGTTAAGGCACGAATGGTTGCCCCACCCTTACCTATCACGTCACGAATTTTATCTGGGTTGATGTCCATCACCGCATAGTTAGGAGCATGAGCATTGATTTCTTTTCGGCTGGTCGAAATGACTTCATTCATCGCATTTAGGATATGAATGCGACCTGCATGGGCTTGTTTAAGCGCTTGTTCCATGATATCAGCGGTGATGCCTTCAATTTTAATGTCCATCTGCAAGGCAGTGATGCCGTCTTTTGAACCCGCCACTTTAAAATCCATGTCACCCAAATGGTCTTCATCACCTAAGATGTCTGACAACACAGCAAAGCGATCACCTTCTTTAACCAGACCCATGGCAATACCAGCAACAGGGGCTTTTAATGGCACACCAGCGTCCATCAACGCAAGCGATGCACCGCACACAGATGCCATTGACGATGAGCCGTTAGATTCAGTGATTTCTGATACCACACGGATAACATAAGGGAAGCGGTCACTGTCTGGCAACATGGCTTGCACACCACGGCGAGCCAAGCGACCATGACCGATTTCACGGCGTTTTGGCCCACTTTCACGCCCTGTTTCACCCACCGAAAAATGTGGAAAATTATAATGCAGCATAAAGTGGTCTTGCTTAGTACCAGCCAATGTGTCCACCAAATTGACATCACGGCTATTGCCCAAGGTGGTGGTTACCAAAGCTTGCGTCTCACCACGGGTAAACAACGCAGAGCCATGGGTATAGGGCAACACCCCCACTTGAATGTCCAATGCCCGCACCGTATCCAACTCACGACCATCAATGCGAGGTTTACCAGACAAAATATTATCACGCACCGTACGGTATTTTAACTCTTCAAACAGCTCTTTGATTTGGGCTTCTTTATCAGCGAAACCATCAGCGTTACCATCACCTGCCAAAGCATCAATGGCGGTCTGCTTGATGTCATCAAGTTTGGTATGGCGGTCTTGTTTATCAGAGATGGCATAAGCGTCCACCACTTGGCTGGCAAATCGCTCTTTGATGCCATCAGCCAAAGCTTTATCAAACTCTGGGGCAGTGAATATTTGCTTGGTTGTGCCCATCTCTTCTGCCAATGCCACGATGTTATCGATGACAATTTGTTGTTGTTGATGACCGTATAATACCGCACCGAGCATTTGGTCTTCTGACAGCTCTTTGGCTTCTGACTCAACCATTAACACAGCAGATTTTGTGCCTGCCACCACAAGGTCTAAATCACTGGTTTTGAGTTGTTCATGGCTTGGGTTGAGCACGTATTCACCATCAATAAAACCCACACGAGCGGCACCAATCGGACCATTAAACGGCGCATCAGAAATCGCCAACGCCGCTGACGCACCAATCATCGCTGCGATGTCAGCGTCTTGTTTTTTATCTGATGAAATGACGGTGGCAGTGATTTGGATTTCATTGACATAACCTTCTGGAAATAAAGGACGTATGGGACGATCAATCAAGCGTGATGTTAACGTTTCCATCTCGCTTGGACGACCTTCACGCTTGCCATAGCCACCGGGAATTTTACCAACAGCGTACATTTTTTCTTGATAGTTGACAGTCAAGGGAAAAAAGTCCTGCCCTTCTTTGGCATCGGCTTTGACCACCACCGCAACCAACACACTCACGCCACCCATGTGTACCAACACAGAATTGGCTTGACGAGCGATGCGACCAGTTTCTAAAACGACTTGTTGATTGCCATATTGAAATTCACGAGTAAAGGTATGAAACATTGACATAATTTTTCCTAAAATGATGAATAAAAAGTATCAGATGCGTTCTGCTTGCAACGCTGGGTTATGAGTTTAAGGCGATTGCCTTATGGTTTATGGTTTATGGCATGTTTGCATGGCGATGAATCCACTGGCAGCCTCTAACAGTTGTCCGTCTGTGTCCAAACGCCCAAGCGCCCAAGCGTTAGAAGCCGCCTTATCACACAATCACACTCACACAAACAGCGTATCAACACATGCCACGGTTATTTTACAGGGAATCACAATGTTTGACCAACCTGCTGTCAAAAAAATTAGCCAACAAAAAAACGGCAAGCCATCAGTTGCCGTTTTTTGTTAAATGATAATCCACTTAAATCATTAAAAAATTAACGACGTAAGCCCAATTGACCAATCAAAGTGGCATAGCGGTCAGCATCTTTACGCTTTAGGTAGTCAAGCAATTTGCGACGTTGGTTAACCATTCGAATCAAACCACGACGGCTGTGGTGGTCGGCTTTATGCTCTTTAAAATGGTCTTGCAAATCATTGATGCGAGCAGACAGCAAAGCCACTTGCACTTCTGGTGAGCCAGTGTCATTTTCACCACGTTGATATTGAGCAATGATTTGCTGACGGTCTGTATTGGTAAGCATGATATTCTCCTGCAATGCTAGGTTAGATACAAGTCATCCCTGCATTACTAGAGATGACTTAAACCAAAGATAATTTAAACCAAAGAAGTCTAAACAAAGACACCTAAAGATGGCGAATGATAACAAAAAAGCATTGGAATGACCAGTGCTTTTTGGCTTTTTGTTAACGATGTTTTATAACGATGCTTTATTATGATAAAGCCCTATGATGACGATGACAGTGGGTTATCTATTTATCCGCTTTTTGTTCTGCCATTTTTCGGCGATGTCATCAGCAGTGCCATCGGTCAAGTTATCTTCAACTTGGTTTTCAAGCCCTGCTATTTGTGAAGGTGATTTTTGTTGTTCAAATTTGTTGTCGTTTGGATTGGGTTGTCCCATCATACATTCCTCTTTTGTGTCTATTTTGTGATATTTGTGATAGATATTTTCTATGATAGATGATAAATAATTGCTGACAGACATTAAGGCATGGTGATGCCATGCCATTAAACTGATGTCATGACAGCTTAAGCCGTTAACGCTTTATCAATGGCATCAACAAAATCATCGATGTCATTGGGATTACGTGAAGTGATGATTTGACCATCTACCTGCACAGATTCATCGACAAAAGTCGCCCCAGCATTGACCAAATCTGTCTTCACCGATTGATAAGCGGTCAGCGTTTTGCCTTTTGCAATTCCTGTATCAATCAATGCCCAAGCAGCATGACAAATGGCAGCTAATGGCTTGTTTGTGGCATAAAAATCTTTAATTAATTGCTTGGCAACATCGTTATGGCGTAAAGTATCTGAGTTAACCGTACCACCTGGCAAGACCAAAGCATCATAACTGACAATATCCGCATCTTTAGCAAACAAATCAGCAGTAAAGGTTTGGGATTTATCAACATCGCCTTGCATGGCTTGAACTTGCTTGCTATCGTTGGTTGTGATTAAGGTGGTTTGGTGTCCTTTTTGCTCAAGTTTATTTTTAACTTCGTCGTATTCTGATTGTTCAAAATGATTGTGTAATAAAAAAGCAATGTGGCTCATGTTTCGTCCTTAATGAATGGTTATTAACTTAAGTCAAACCCATACTAGCGTAATCACTCATCGATTACCGTCAATGGCTTGAATTGACTTCCTCCCCACCCTATCGTTCGGGGATTCCTTCTGCAAGACGGTGAAGCCCCACCGCAAGCCTAAGATAGTGGCAACCGCCCGTACGACACACCGTACATCTTAGGTTCTTATTTTAAGCTAATCCTACTGTTAGGATTGTCATAGACACGAATTAGCTTAAGTGTGTGTTTGGAAACGTCTTACCAGTTAAGTTACTGCGTACTCGCAATTTAGTCTTAACTTAACTGTGGAATGTAAGACATTGAATATAGTGAGATGAGTATAGCAAAACTTATCTCATTTAACAATTACCTTATATCCACCGCCCAAAGTCGCAGGTTTACGGCAACGGCGGATAAAATGTGTGCAAACGTAACAAGTGTGATGATTTGTGAATTTTTTGGTTGGCGAGTGATGGCAATGTCCCTATACTAGATATACTAGATATACTAGATAACCCATACCAGATAAAATGAACCAGATAAACTCTTTATGCTGGATAAGACAAATCACCCCCAACATACAAAACAACATCTTAAAAACGTCTTAAAAACGTCTTAAAAACATGACACAACCGACAAAACCTACGCCCCCTTATTCAATCGTCTCTTCAACTGCCACCCCAAAAGCACGCCTTGCTTATCTGACACACTTGATTAAACGCTTACCAAATTTGCCTGGCGTTTATAAAATGCTCGATAAGCATGGCGGTATTTTGTATGTGGGCAAAGCAAAATCGTTAAAAAACCGAGTCAACAGCTACTTTGCTAAGACCATTGACCACCCTAAAACACGGGCGTTGGTCAGTCGCATTCACGACATCGAAACACTCATCACCCGTGGCGAGACAGAAGCCTTATTGCTTGAGCAAAATCTCATCAAAGAACATCGCCCACCTTATAATGTGGTGCTAAGAGATGATAAATCTTATCTGTATGTGTTCATCTCTGCCGATAAGCCTTATCCCCGTTTGGCGTATGGTCGTGGCAAGGGTAATCACCAAAAAGGGCGATTTTTTGGTCCTTTTCCATCTGCTCATGCCGCTAAAGAAACCTTGATGATGATGAAAAAAATGTTTCAGATGCGTCAATGTACCAATGCTTTTTTTCGTCAACGCCAACGCCCTTGCCTTGAATATCAAATCAAACGTTGTAAAGCCCCTTGTGTGGGGTTAGTCAGCCCAGAAGAATACGCCGATGACGTACAAAATACCATTCGATTTTTAAATGGTGAATCCAGCGATGTCCATGATACTTTAATCACAAAAATGGAGACGGCCGCCAATGCCTTAAACTTTGAGCAAGCAGCCAGCTACCGTGATCAGCTGTCCATGTTAAGAGAAGTGCAAGCCCGTCAAGCCGTCTATACCGTATCAGGGGAAGCGGACATCATGGCAATCATCACCAAGGCGGGCATTGTCTGCGTCAATGTGCTGACCGTCAGAAATGGGCGAGTGCTTGGTGGTAAAAACTACTTTCCTGATTTGAACAGTCAAAATGACATTGCAGAGAATTTATCTGAATTTCTGTTGTCATTTTATTTTCAAGTCAGTGATGACCTGCCAGCAGAACTGATTTTAAGCCACACTTTACCCAACCAATCAGCGGTACAAGAAGCATTAATGACCCATTTTAACAGCAAAGTCATCATCAAAACTGCCGTGCGAGAACACCGTGCCGAATGGCTTGAATTGGCTAAAATCAATGTTAATAACGCCATTAAAACCAAATTAGGCGACTATCTGGAGCTAAATACTCGCTTCGCTCACTTAAAAGAAGCCTTAGCAGAAGTGAGCAGTCGATCCATTGAACGCATCGAGTGCTTTGACATTTCACACACCATGGGGGAAGCAACCATTGCCAGTTGTGTGGTTTGCGATACTGGCGGATTGCGTCAACGAGATTATCGTCAATACGCCATTCATGGCATTCAAGGCGGTGATGATTATGCCGCCATGACCCAAGCCCTAAACCGTCGTTACAAAAAACACCCCCTACCTGACATGCTGTTGATAGATGGTGGCAAAGGGCAATTAAATATGGCAAAAAATGTGCTAAAAGAGCTGGGCAAGTTATCAGACACACTGCTTGTGGGGATTGCTAAGGGTGAAGGGCGTAAGGCAGGGCTGGAAGTGTTACACTTTATCGACCATGCACCATTAGATTTACCTGCCGACAGCAAGGCATTGCACTTGATTATGCACATTCGAGATGAAGCCCACCGCTTTGCCATCACCGCTCACCGAAAAAAACGAGACAAGCGACGTAGCAGTTCGGTATTAGAAGCCATTCCTGGATTGGGAGAAAAACGGCGGCGGGATTTGTTAAATCACTTTGGTGGTATGCAAAAACTGCTGGGAGCATCACAGCAAGAATTGGTGGCGGTTAAGGGCATTGGCGATGTGCTTGCCAGCACCATTTATAAGGTATTGCATGAATGACATCAAAAATATCCTTGACTGCAGATGCCAATGTTAATGGTAATGAAACGTTGCTCGTCATCGTCAAACCGATTATCCGCCATGGTAAATTCGTTATCATTCAAAAATACCGAACTTGCTTTAGTCAAGTAACCCATGTTTTTGCATGACTTATGATGCTTTGTCGCTATCCCATATTACGACCCCATGCAAAATTTAATCCGAATAAAGCCATTGTTGCCGTTGGCATAACAGACACCCAGATTTAAAAAATCAAGTTGACCCCTGCCTTTTTACTTCTTCTGTTACCCATGCTTTTAGGTCTTTAGATATCAGCGATAAGGTTTCTGCCAAATAATCATCAATGCTCATCTCAAGCAACTGTATCAGCTTTTTTTGCTTATCAGACAAACCAAAGTCATCTTGTTCGCCATCACTTTGGCAAGTAAGCTTAATGGGCTCTGGCATTACCGCTGTCATACTGGCACGCAATTTTTGCTTGGCATCTTGTAAATACAACGCTTCGATGTGGGTGGTGAGATTGCTTTGGCTAAACTTAAAATCTGCCAAATCAACATCAGGGTTCAATAAAGTAACAATGTCATCTAACTCTTGATAAATGGCAACTCTCACCGTGTCAGGAATCTGTGACCAACGCTGACGAAATTGTGTAGAAAACGAAAAACCCGACATAAACCAATCACCCACTTAAAATGACTTAATTGTGAAGCTTAACTGTGAACGTTGTTTAACAAACATTGTTAAACGCAATCTAATCATTGGTGGTTAGATTGCGTCATTATCATAGCTTGCCTTTTGGTAACTGACAACCGAAAAAATCAGTCCAGTGCTGTCAACAATGTTCATCACCATCTTTCTAATCATGTTGTTTCCATGACTGTCATACACCAAGCCATTTTGCCAACACAAGTGAGCCATTTGTACCCCCAAAACCAAAACTGTTGGAGATGGCGTATTGTAAGTCTTGTACCGCCCTTGCGGTATGGGCAATATGATCTAAAGCACACTTAGGATCAGGGTTATGTAGGTTAATGGTTGGTGGCAATTGTTGGTCTTGTAAGGCTTTAACGGTGGCAATGGCTTCAACTACCCCAGCCGCTCCAAGTAGATGCCCAGTCATGGATTTTGTGGAACTGACCGCAGGCATTCGTTCACACTGAGAAAAAATACTGGCGATGGCTTGACTTTCTGCCACATCACCCACTGGGGTACTCGTGCCATGAGCATTGATATAACCTATTTGATAAGGCTCAATGCCTGCATCATTGAGTGCTGCCATCATGGCTCGAGAAGCACCTTCGCCATTGTCTGGTGGCGCGGTAATGTGGCTGGCATCATCACTCATGCCAAATCCTGCCACTTCTGCCAAGATGACGGCTCCCCTAGTCTTAGCATGGGCAAGGCTTTCTAATACCATTGCTCCTGCTCCGTCCGACAGCACAAAACCATCTCTCCCAACATCAAAGGGACGACTGGCACAAGTCGGTTCATCATTACGAGTTGATAAGGCGTGCATGGCAGCAAACCCTGACATACCCACAGGTGTAGAAGCTTTTTCACTGCCCCCCACCACCATCACATCAGCATCACCATAAGCAATTAGCCGTGCTGCCACACCGATGGCATGGGTCGATGTGGTGCAAGCGGTCGATGTGGCAAGATTTGCCCCTTTTAAACCAAATTGAATGGCAACCAAACCCGCTGGCATATTGACAATCGAACCTGGAATGACGAAGGGAGAGACTTTTTTTGCACCTTTGTCAGCTAAGGTTAGGCTGGTGTCTTCTATCGTACCAACACCACCAATCCCAGAGCCAAACACCACCCCCACTCGATGAGCATCTGCTCCCGCCAAACGAGCTGTTTTAAAATCATCTGTTTGGTCAAGCAACCCTGCATCTGCCAACGCCATGGCACAGCTGGCCACTCCATAGTGCATAAAAGTGTCATAACGTCTGGCATCTTTGCTGGTCATGTACTCATGCACATTAAAATCAATCACCGTACCAGCAATTTGTGAACGAAAATCGCTGACATCAAAATGCTCAATACGGCGAATGCCACTTTTACCTGCCAGCATGGCTTGCCAAGTGTCTGCCACCGAATTTCCTAATGGCGTGATTGCCCCCATGCCTGTGATGACTACTCGCTGATGGTCAGGACGTTGATGGTGTGGCAAGCGGTGTGGAGCGTTACCAGTGGTGTTGATGTTATGGTTATCTGCTGCATTAAAATTGGTGTGGTCGATGCTCATACATTATCCATTAAATTGACTGTCCATTAAGTTGACTATCCGTTAAATTGACTGATGCGGTCTGATGCTCTTTATCATAACACGCCCCCAGAAAAAACGCATCAGTTTACGAATGTAAACTTAAAAAATTCCATGCCATGACAATGCACTTGACCCAATCACGCAAAGCACACTTGCCCCAACACCACTGCTTTTTCTGCCCCTGTAACGCTGGGCAAATTGCCTGTCTGTCCCATCAGCGTCTGCCTAGCAAGCCACGCAAAGGCAGTTGCTTCTACCCATATGGGCGGTAAGCCCAACTGCTCGGTACTGACGATTTTGCCACCAAGCAACTGCGGTATGTGCGACGCCATACGCAAAAGCAAATAATCATTGTATGCCCCACCACCACAAGCAAAGACAGCCACTGGCGTGGTATCAGATGGCACGCTGGTCTTTTGAGTATTGGAATTTTGAGTATTGGGCTTGTGAATGCGGTTGATTTCGTTGGCGACACTGATGGCAGTCAACTCAGTTAAAGTATTTTGCACATCAGCAGGAGAATATCGCACATCGGGGTAATGTTGAGCAAAAGTTTGTAGCTCATCATCTAACCATGGCAAATGAAACTCTTCTCGCCCTGTGCTTTTAGGAGTAGGTTTGGCAAAGTATTCATGGGAAAGCAGTTGCTTAAGCAATGGTTCAATTAATTTGCCTGATTGAGCAAACTGACCACCTGCATCATAACTGACATCACTGTGGCGAGCCACCCAAGCATCTAACAACAAATTGGCAGGACCTGTGTCATAGCCATAAGCAACCTGCCCCAGTCTCAGCGGTGGCAAAACGGTGATATTGGCGATGCCACCTAAGTTAACCAGTACCCGCCACTGCTCATCATCAGCAAACATGGCATGGTGAAAGGCTGGCACAAGCGGTGCTCCTTGCCCACCGACCGCCATATCACGGCGGCGAAAATCACTCACCACATTGATGCCTGTCCGTTCTGCCAAAACATTGGCATCCATTAATTGGGTACTAAAGCCAAGTCGTGGACGGTGGCGTACCGTCTGCCCGTGACAACCAATCGCCATGACGGCATTGGCAATGTCATCATCAACACAGCCATCATTGACGTTATTGATATTATGTTTATGGTCATGACCATCATACGCTTGGATTTGCCTTTGGGCTTTATCTAGCAAGGTCTGAACCAACTTACTGGTCTGCTCGGCATATATTCGGCTTGCCCACCCTGCCCAATCCAACTCACTTAAAGCATCAATATCAACATCAGCAAAATAATCAGCTAATGACTTTTTTGGCAACATGGTTTGTGTTAGTGTGGTTTGTGTGAACATGGTCATGTCCACTGGCGGTATTTGCTTAAGCTTATTGGCAAGTTGAACACAACCATTGGGCTGACATAAAGCAAGCAACACTTGCCGTAAGGGTTTTGGGAAACCCATGCTATGACTGGCAATCAGCCTAACCACTGATTTGGTTGGCAAGCTTGTGATTGATGAGTTGGCGATGGCTTTAGTTTGTTCAGTTTGCTCAGATATGAACTGCACCAACACCGCATCCATCGCATCTAGGCTTGTGCCAGACATAATGCCAATATACAAACCATCAGCCCACAAACCATCAGCACACAGGTTTTTATTTAACTGCTTCAAACGCTCATTCAATCCAAACTCAATCCAAGATTACAAAGTCCAAGATTACAAAGTCCAAGATTACAAAGGTTTGACACCTTGACCAATGCCCCAAGATTGACTGCGTGAGCTATTTTCAGTAAATTCATAGTCATGAACAACGCCACGCTGATTGATATAAATAATCAAAATTTGTTCTTGTTTGCGAGCAGTAACCGCATTTTCAGATAACGCACCGCCGATACCAGCCCCTGCCACGGTTGCTAAAGCTTGACCTGAGCCACCACCAACTTGATAACCCAGCACCCCACCAAGCAACGTACCACCTGCACCTGCCAAGCTTTTCATGATTTGTGAGCTATTATCGTAACGATAAATCAAGCGTGTCAAACCGTTGCTAAGGCGTTGCTTTTCCACAGGTTCACCAAACATTTGGCGAATTTGTCCTTCGCTGGTTACTCCTTTATGAATCGATGTGATTTGTTGGGCAGTCATTTGTGTGCCATGCGTAACACTGCATGCAGTTAATTGAAATAATCCCAAAGTCATCACCAGCATCATCACTTTTTTATTCATATTCATATTCATTCCCATCAAATCAGTTGACAATCAATTAACGACAATCAATTAACGACAATTAATTAACATTAGTAGCTAACATTCTAACATTGTGGCGTGTGGATTAATCCATTCCCATCACCAGACCAAAGACTTTTAACCACCATCAAGTATGGTACATTAACCACCATCATAAGACAAGATAAGACCATTAAGAATGCTGACAAGCAACAATCACCCATAAAACAATCACCCATAAATAGCCATAAATAATAAAATCAAAACAACACAGTCAAAACAACGCATTTCAGTCAAGTGGCTTCAATCTTGATGTTATTTGCTTGATGTTATTTAGATGTTTTTTGCTAAGATGATGGGGGGCGATAAGCCGTTTTTAGGGTTCTGACGACATCATTTAGAAGTTGGTCATCACCTTGTTCTGCCATGTGTCGCATCAGTTTTGATGGGGCATGGGTGAGGGTTTGGGTAAGGCGTTGGCTAAAATCGGTGAGTACGTCTTCGGCGGTGGTGTTGCTTTGCTTTAGTTGGATAAGGGCTTGCTTTAGTAAGGTTTGAGCGTGTTGCTCTGCCATTTGACGATAGGTGTGAATGTCTGAGCCAACACGACGCACCGATAACCGCCGTTCAATGTCCAGCACCAACTGCGACACCAGCATCTCAGCATCAACAGCGGCTTGACGACGTTGTTCTAGGTTACCTGCGATGACATGCTGTAAGTCATCAACTGAATATAAGTAGATGTCATCAAGTAAACTGACTCGCTCATCAATGTCTCTAGGGACAGCCAAATCGACCATAAGAATGGGGCGATGTCGCCTTATCTTTAGGGCTTGTTGGGTCATGGATAAATCAATGAGCGTGTGCATACTGCCACTACAACTGCTGACAATGTCCGCTTGTGCCAAGCCATTTGCCAATGCGGTCAATGGCTGTGCGTCTATTTGGCAATGTGGGGCAATGCTTGCCAGCTCATCTGCCAACAGCTTGGCATTGTCAGCGCTGCGGTTACAAATGATGATACGCTGTACACCCAAACCTGCAATATGACTGGCAACCAAACGATTCATTTCCCCTGCTGCCACCACCAGCAAGGTACATTTGGACACATCATGAAATATCTGCATTGCCAGTTTGGCAGCGGCAAACCCTAAGGTAACGGCTTGTGAGCCAACTTGGGTGTTATGGCGGACATTTTTGGCTGCCCAAAACACTTGGTCAGCAAGCCAACCAAAAGCACTGCTGACATATCCAAGCTCAAGTGATTGGCTAACAGCTTGCTTAATCTGCCCCAATATCTGCGGTTCACCCAATATCATCGAATCTAGCCCAGCACTGACTCGTATCCAATGGGTCATGGCTTGGGTATTTTTGTGGCTGTACAAATAGGGGCTTAAACTTGTGAGTGATATGCCTTTGTAATCCGCCAACCATTGATGGATGGCGTTTAGGGTTTGGGTTAGCCATGCGTCGTTGATTCTATTCACTTGACTGGCTTGATTGCTGGTTTGGTTATTGGGGCTTATGTGGTTTGGCTCTTTGGCAAGGGCATAAATCTCAGTGCGGTTGCAAGTAGAGACAATAACGCTGGCGGCGGTGATGACAGACAGTTGTGCCAAAGCTGTTGGCATGTCGTCAGAGGCAAACGCCAATTTTTCACGCAAAGCAATGGGAGCAGTTTTATGATTGACACCAACGACCACAAGTTTCATGTATAACAGAACCGATAATTAACCGTTTAAGGGTTTATGATTAAATAAACGGCATATTATAGCATTGATAACGCCCCATGTTCATAAGCGATGTTCACGAGTCAAAAAAGACGTATTTACTCAGCATCGCCAAACACATAAGCACAATCACGGGGCGGATAAGTTTGCCACCACCTTTAACAACCATGTGTGAGCCAAAATACGCCCCGATACTTTGCCCCAAAATCATGGCAAACCCCACTTTCCATAGGACATTTCCCCCCACAATAAAAAACATCAATGAAGCGATGTTGGTTGCTAAATTCAATACCTTAGCCGTCCCAGTTGCCACGATGATGTGTCGTCCACGCAACGCCACATTGCCAAGAGCAAAAAACATGCCCGTGCCTGGACCGACATAACCATCATACATGCCAATGATTGGCGTTATGATGCGTTGCCATGTGCTTTCACTGATTTTTGGTTGGGCTTCAACCTCACCAAGACTTGGGGCAAACAAGGTATAAATGCCAATGACAGCAATCAAAAACGGAATGAGCGTCTTTAACCGCTCTGGCGATGACAATTGAACGGCCATCGTGCCTAAGCTTGAGCCGATAAAGGCGGCGATGATGGCAACCGTCAGCTCTTTTGGCTTCACCATGCCTTTTTTTATCATGGTGATGGACGCTGCCAACGCCCCTGAAGTGGCTTGCAGTTTGTTTGTTCCCAACGTCATCACAGGCGGTACATTGGCAAGCAATAATGCAGGAATGGTCAGCAAGCCACCACCGCCAGCAATGGCATCAATAAATCCTGCCATGCCTGCCACCATCACCAATGCCAATATCATTTCTATCGACATGTCTACCATGCAAACTTATCCCGTAAAGCCACTGGCTTAAATTAAAAGCTCTTTAATATCATATTTTTTATGAAAATGCCTTCATAAAAATGCTTTAACCTTCATAAAAATGCTTTAAAAAGCATTACGCTTTTATTACATTTAGCTACAGTTAATTACCTAAATTAGGTTTAACATACAACCATGTTTGTTTAAACACAAGTGTTTAGTAAAACAGCTCTTAGTTCGTAAAACAGTTCTTAGTAAAGTAAAGTCAAAATTTTATTCGTTAACCAACAACTTTAATCATTGAGGTCATTATGATGAAAAACTTAACCAAACTTATCATCGCCACCCCTGCGGTTGCTTTATTAGCCGCTTGTGCCACCACGCCACCTGTTGCCACCACGGTTGGTCAAATAGAAAGCTTCACTTGTGAAAACGACGCCAACGTCAACGCTCAATATGCCACCAATGGCGACTGGGCAAACCTGACCATCACCATGCCAGAGCTAGGCTTAGACAATCAAGCCGTGACTTTAAAAAATGCCGTTACTGCCAGTGGCATGCGTTTTGTCAATGACACCAACCCCAACTCCACTTATGAGTGGCACACCAAAGGCGACATGGGCATTTTAAGCATCGTTGCCACTGATGGCAACGAGTACTCAGTCTCTTGTCAAAAATAGCTTCTTGAAATGGCTTCTTGTCAAAAATGGTCTTAAGGCAAAAATAAGCCAAAAGCAATGACCGATAAAGCCCTAGCCAAGTGTGGTTAGGGCTTTTTTTACCATAATGTTTAGACGATAAAAGCCAACTTCAAACGCCATACTGCTCACGATATGCCAGCATCTTTTGTAAATGCTCAGTTTGTTCATGGGTTTGTAGGTGGTTTATTAAGTCATCAATGCTTACCAATGCTTGTACAGGCACATTCAGCTGTTGTTGCAACTCAAGCATGGCAGATGTGTCCGTTTGTCCTTTTTCTTTGCGGTCAAGGGCGACAATGATGCCCGCCACACTTGCCCCCACGCCATCTAATAGTGCCATCACTTCACGCATTGCTGTGCCTGCGGTGATGACATCATCGAGTATCCAAACTGATTTGCCTGTCAAATTCGCCCCCACCAAATTGCCACTTTCGCCATGCGTTTTGGCTTCTTTGCGGTTGTATCCCCATTGGGCATTGATGCCATGGTGTTGCCAAAGTGCTTGGGCGGTGGCAGCAACAAACGGAATGCCTTTATATGCCGCTCCGAATATCACCAACTGTTTTGAGTCTTGTGTAACTTTGGCTAACGCATTGGCATAACCTTGAGCCAATAGGCTTAATGCTTGTCCTGTGGCAAGCAGTCCAGCATTAAAAAAATAAGGGCTAACTCGCCCTGATTTTAAAGTAAACTCACCAAACTTTAACACATCATTGTCTAGGGCAGTTTGGATAAAAGCAGATGGGGTAAAGTCTTGTGTGGTATGGTCAGCTGATTTGGTCATGGGTTTTCCTATCTTTTTGCCATGGGTCTTTGCCATGGTTTTTCTATATTAAAATTAAAGTGTGTTGATATGAAAGCGTGTTGATATGAAAGCGTGTCGATGATTCATCATGGGTAGTCAGACAAATAATGGCATGGCTGTGGTGATTGTGCCTTGCTCCTTGTATGGTATCATATCACACACCAATCTTGGCAATCGATTGCCAATCTGTCGCCCTAAATGTGGTCTGCCACGATTTTGTTATATCTTAACATTTGTTGTTATCTTAACATTTGTTGTTACCTTGACACCAATCATTGACACCAACAAGGCGATGATATCAGGTGATTGTGGCTCAGCAAATGATGACAAACTAAAAAACGCATGTTTAGGATTACAAAACTTATGTCTATTATCCATATTGAAGATGGCATCATCAGCACCGCCAAACAATTGCCGTCCCCCAACCACAACGACCGCCCAGATGATACCTGTATCCGAGCCATTGTCATTCACAACATCAGCCTACCACCAGATGAATTTGCTCAAACTGATGCCAACGGTCTGCATCATGTCAAGGCACTGTTTACCAATCAGCTTCATTGGGATTCCCACCCTTATTTTAAATCCATCAAAGGCATGCAAGTATCTGCCCACGTGTTTATTGAACGAGATGGCATGATGACTCAGTTTGTCAATTTGGATAAGCGAGCATGGCACGCAGGACATTCCACTTATCTTGGGCAAGCTCAGTGTAATGATTTTAGCATTGGTATTGAGCTTGAAGGCAGTGATTATCAGCCATTCACCCCCAAGCAATACGATGTGCTGACCCAGCTGATTGTGGCGATATACGACAGCTATCCTGCCACACGCCGACATCTGACAGGACATAGCGACATCGCTCCCAATCGCAAAACCGACCCAGGGGAACATTTTGATTGGGGGCGGTTGCGTCAGCAAGTGGCAAAAAGGCTGGCTGCCCAAACTTCAGATAAACAGCCAAATGAAACCAAATCGCACCACCCATAGAAATGCTATAATCACCTAATTTTGAACAAAAAAGGTCATTATGGCAAAAAGTCATTTATTCCGCTCAACCATGGTCGTCAGCTCCATGACCATGTTATCACGTATCCTAGGGCTGGTCAGAGACATGGTGCTGATGGGTGTGTTTGGAGCAGGTGGCTTGATGGATGCGTTTTTGGTTGCCTTTAAAATACCCAATTTTTTGCGACGTTTGTTTGCTGAAGGGGCATTTAGCCAAGCCTTTGTGCCAGTACTCAGCGAATATAAAGAAAAATATAACCTAATCGAAGTGCAACTGCTGATTAGCCGTGTGTCTGGGGCGTTGATGTTGATATTATCTCTGTTGACGGCAGTGGTCATCTTGCTTGCTCCTTGGGTGATTACCTTATTTGCTCCTGGATTTGTGGCTGAACCAAATAAATTTACTGCCGCCAGTCAGCTTTTACGGTTGACGTTCCCCTATTTGTTGTTCATCTCCATGACGGCGTTTGCTGGCAGTATTTTACAAAGTTATGGGCGTTTTGCTGCTCCTGCCTTTGCCCCTGTGTTGCTTAACTTATGTATGATTGCAGGGGCGTTGATATTTGCTCCGATGTTTGCCACCCCCATCATGGCATTGGGTTATGCGGTTGCCGTTTCTGGCTTGTTACAACTGCTTATCCAACTGCCTCAACTTTGGCAACAACAATTGTTGGTCGCCCCTAAAATTAACTTTCAACACGAAGGGGTCAAACGCATCTTAAAGCTGATGTTGCCTGCCATTTTTGGTGTGTCAGTAACCCAGATAAATCTGTTGTTAAATACCGTGTTTGCGTCTTTGATGGTGGGTGGTTCGGTGTCGTGGTTGTATGCCGCTGAGCGAATGAGTGAGCTTCCACTTGGGCTAATCGGTGTGGCGATAGGCACAGTGATATTGCCAAGCTTGTCTGCCAGCGAAGCCAAAAAAGATGATATGAATTTTAAAAAAACGTTGGATTGGGCAGCACGGTTGATTGTGCTGGTGGGGCTGCCTGCCAGTGTCGCCATGTGGGTGCTGTCAGATGTGTTCATGCAGGCGTTGTTTTTGCGTGGTGAGTTCACCTTGCACGATGCCAAGATGAGTGCCATTGCCCTAAAAAGTCTATCAGGGGGTATTTTAGGTTTTATGCTGATTAAGATTTTTGCCCCTGCGTTTTTTGCTCGTCAAGACACCAAAACGCCCGTCAAAATAGGCATCGCTTCAGTCTTTGCCAACATGCTGTTTAGCGTGCTGTTCATTGCGATTTATCATCATCTCAAACTGCCACTACATGGTGGATTGGCGTTAGCAACCACAGGGGCATCGTTTGTCAATGCTGGGTTGTTGTATTACTTTTTACATCGGCGTGGGGTGTTTTGTTTTGAGCGTCATTGGTATAAATTATTTGCTCAATTTGCTGTGGCGACATTGGCGATGGTGGGCAGTCTGTATCTGTTGATGCCCTACTTCCCAACCCATGCGATGCAGTGGCAACGCTTACTTGCGGTACTTATCATCAGTGCCTTGGGGGCAATGGTGTATGGGGTGGTGCTACTTATCACAGGCTTTCGCCCAAGACATCTTAGGCATGGCTAGTTAGCACAAGTTATCCATCTAAGCCATCGCATCTAATTGACCTAAAAGTTTGCTGAACTAAAAGTTTGCATCAACCAAATTCATCATTATCTGCGTTATTCATCGCTTTTTTCATCGCTTGTACGGCCAGGCTAAGTCCCATGAATACCGCATCAGCGATTAACGCATGACCGATATTCAACTCATTAATGCCATCAATTTGGGCGATGGCGGTTACGTTATCTCGAGTTAACCCATGCCCTGCATTCACCAACATGTTAGGGGCAATCTGTCTGCTGTGGTTGACTGCATTGATGATGCGAGTCAATTCGGCTGTCTGTAAGTGCTGATTACCTGCCAGCCCTGCTTCGGCATATGCCCCTGTATGAATTTCAATCGCATTTGCCCCTATGGTTGCGGCAGCGTCAATCTGAGCGATATCAGCATCAATAAATAAAGACACTCGGCAACCGACTGCTTGCAAATTTGCCACATAGCCATGCAAATGCTGTAACTGCCCCACCACATTCAGCCCCCCTTCTGTGGTCAGTTCAGCTCGTTTTTCTGGCACCAGACACACCCAATCGGGCTGGATTTGCTTGGCAATAATCAGCATCTCATCAGTCGCCGCCATTTCAAGATTCATGGCAATGCTAATGGCATCTTTTATGCGTTTGACATCATCATCTTGGATATGACGGCGGTCTTCTCTTAAGTGCAGGGTGATGCCATCTGCCCCTGCTTGCTCACAGATTAATGCACCTTGTACAGGGTCTGGGTAATTCACCCCACGGGCTTGGCGTAGGGTGGCAATGTGGTCGATATTGACACCAAGATTGGGGCTGTTCATAACAAATCCTTTTTTTATACCATGATGATTTTATGCCAAGATGATTTTATAAAAGAAAATTAGGGCGATAAAAAACGGCGTTGCTGTTGCCAGAGTTTGCGACTTTGCAAAGGCTTATCATCTAACAAACTGTCCACCACTTGCCGATGCAGTTGTGTCCAAGCAGGCATCACAGGCTGTACCAAGGCAAACCAAGCATGTAACATCTCGACAAATTGAGCGTCTATCATCGCATGACTTGGCACATCATCACAACCACCAACATCATCACGACCAAAGTCATCAACATGACGCAAACGAAAATATGCCAACTTCTCGTTAACCATTGCCAACTTCAAGACATCTGCACCCAGCCAAGTTGTTTGGCGACTGCCAGATGATAACGCTTCAAATTTGGTCAATCGCACCCAGCCTTTATTCACATGATAGCAATAATGTTGTGTGGGTAAAATGGCATTGTCTTTTTCATCAATCACAAAGCTGATGCCATAGCCCAATTCAGCAAACAACAGACTTTCAAAACAACGCAATATATACGCCAATGGCAACAGTGTGTGGCTGTTTTGACTGTTGTGGCTGTTGTGGCTGTTTTGACTGTTTTGACAAGCGTTTGCCAATAACATCAGCGTCTGTTCATAAGCCCACCACAACATAGGCATGGGGTCTTCTACAGTCAATACTCGCCAAAGCAGTTCATTGACATACAACGCTCCGTACAGATTTTGCCCTGTGATTTGCCCTAAATTTGTGCGGTTGTGTTGTGGTTGTGGCTGACTAAACGTTTTAAGTCCACCTTTACCAGTGGCAAACAAGGCCATGCGAGTGAGTAAAGGCATGCCTTTTTTTCCCACCCCATGCACCACCCCATGCGTTGGGGTAAATAGGTGATACAAAGCACGCTTTTCTTGATAAGCCTTATGATGCAACACATAGCCGATGAGTGCTTGATGACGCATGGTGTGTGATGATGCTAAGATGCTAATAACCCAAACTACTCAAGGCTCTTTCATCATCAGACCAGCCACGTTTGACTTTGACCCAAAGGGTGAGCATCACCTTTTTGTCAAACATCTTCTCCATGTCTTGGCGTGCCTCAATACCCACTTGCTTGATGCGACTGCCTTTATCACCGATGACAATGGCTTTTTGCCCTTTTCTCTCAACAAAAATGGTGGCATCAATAAAGGTTACTGCTTGACGCATTTTGCCTGTTTTGGCATCTTTATGGGCAGGTTCATCTTTAAAGGTGTCAATCTGTACCGTCAAATCATAAGGCACTTCATCGCCTGCTGACCGCATGATTTTTTCTCGGATAATCTCACTTGCTAAAAACCGTTCCGAACGGTCAGTAATCTGCTCAGTGTCATAAATGGGAGCAGACTTAGGCAAATGGCTTTTGATGATTTGTACCAGACGATTGGTATTTTGATTTTTAAGGGCAGAGACAGGCACAATGTCAGTAAAATCAAAGCTTTCTTGAAACGTATCCATCAGTGGTAATAATGCTGATTTATCGGTTAAGGTATCTACTTTATTAATCACCAATACCACAGGCAGGTCAGTATTACCAATTTTTTGTAAGGTGAGCAAGTCATCTTCTCGCCACTGGTCAGAGTCCACCACAAACAGCACCAAATCTACGTCCACCAACGCCGATACAGCCGCTTGATTCATGCGTTCATTGATGGCACGAACTTGGTTATGATGAATACCAGGCGTATCAACAAACACCGCTTGCATGTTGTCGGTTGACAAAATGCCGTGAATTCGATGACGGGTGGTCTGTGGTTTGCGAGACGTGATGGAAAGCTTTTGCCCAAGCAAATGATTCATTAAAGTCGATTTGCCCACATTCGGTCGACCGACAATCGCCACATACCCTGCACGAAAGTCGTTATGATTGATTTGATGATGTGTTTGTTGAGATTGGTTAGTCATTGGCTGATGGTTTCTTGTATGGGAATAAAATGAGCAATCACAAAGATAAGTTTAAATTAAAATTTTGGACTTGGCATTTGAATTAAGTAATGCCTTAGGTAATTTGTTAAGCTGGTTAATCATCAGCTCAGCTGCTTTTTGCTCAGCAATACGGCGACTTTCACCAGACTGTACAACATTTGAACAGCCCCTAATACCCACTTGACAACTGACCAAAAACACTTGATTCGGTGCATTGCCTTGAGTTTCTACCAACTCATAAATGGGCAATGGCATTTGTTTGGCTTGTAACCATTCTTGTAAACGACTCTTGGCATCTTTAAGCACTTTTTGTTCGCTGACGCTGTCAATCAAATCACCATACCACTCAAGCACGCACGCACGCACCACATGAATATCCCCACTGTCAAGATAAATCGCCCCTATCAGTGACTCAACCACATCTGCCAAAATGGAAGGACGCTTACGCCCACCACCTTTGCGTTCACCCACGCCCAAAATCAAATGGTCAGGCAGACACAACCGATGAGCAATCTGTACCAGCGTCTCTTGACGCACCAAAGTGGCACGCATGCGGGTGAGTTTGCCTTCTTTATGCTCAGGATAACGCTGATACAAGGCTTCGCCGATAATCATGCCCAACAAAGCATCACCCAAGAACTCCAACCGCTCATAATTATGAACAGAATCATAAGAGCGGTGCATCAAGGCCTGATATGGCAAGGCTTGATTAACAAATTCATAACCAAGTTTTACCATCAAGGCAGACAGATTGTTCACAAACTCTTTGGGTATTTTATCAGGCGATTTATTCATAAAAACAACAACAATAAAAACAACAACAATAAAAACAGCGATGACTCATAAAAAAACCAACATCACAATATGATGCGTCCATCATATTTGACAACTATTTTAACAACCATGGACATTTAATTAGACGCATCGGCAGCGGTGATTTCACCTTCAAAATGATTCACAATATCCACATTGGCAAAGAAATTATTCACCACGGTATAGTCTTTTTTGATTTTTAGATTACCTGGCTTATCGCTGATAAATTTAATCACATCTTCAGCCTTAGTATCATAGTTGGCGTTGATTTGTAACTGTCTTTGGATATTGGTTAAGTATTGCTGTTTGGTTTCTTTGTTATCATTGGCTTTTTTTAGCTCAATTGCTAAGGCTTTGGTGAGTTGATAATCACCAATATGGGCAGGAATGATTGCCATGCCCAATTTAACAAACACCACAACAGCAATGATGCCAAACACAACACCAGTCACACTTGCTCCTTGCTGTTGGCTGGGCAATTGTAAATTAAAATTTGCATTCATGGCATTTTCTCCCCTTTATCAAACATATCGTTAAAATCAATATTTGCGGTTGCTGTCAATGATACGCACTGTGGCGTGTCTCTCAGTCAATTGCAATTTTAGTCTCTTGATGTTTCAGCCCATTGCACCTTTATATGATATATGATGATACCTTTTATGATTGCATCTTTTATGCCATTTTTGTGCAATTTCTGGTTTGCCTGTGCCAAGCACGCTCTTAAGCATTTCCTAATCAATCTGCCCATTACGAGTAAACGTTGGTAAGTTGAACCCTGGTTTTTTGTGCATCCAGACATACACGGCTTTACCTGCTAAGTTAGCATCAGGCACAAATCCCCAAAAACGCCCATCTTGACTGCGGTCTCGGTTATCACCCATGACAAAATAATGCCCTTCTGGTACGCTAATTTGCCAACTTTTGCCCCCACTGGCAAGCACCTCTGGCGATGCCTGCTGTAAAAATTCACCATATTGTGAGCTATTAATACCCTCTAAATAGCGTACTCGGTAACCATGCTGACCAAGTTTTTCTGTTTTATATTCAGTATGTGTTTCTTCTAATACACCCAACTGAACCGCTTCTTCTTGGGTTAATTGATGACCTCCCATGTCTTGACCTGCAGGATACAGTTGTTCAGTCAGCTCAGTTGGTGGCTGATGACTGACCGCTTGCGTTGATAAAGCAGTGCCGTTGATGCTTAGCACGCCATTGTCATAACTCACCGTATCACCTGGCAAACCAATCACACGCTTGATATAGTAAATACTGGGTTGTTCAGGATAGCGAAACACCACCACATCACCATGCTCAGGGTTGCCTGTCGCCATGATTTTATTGTAAATAAGTGGCAATCTGATTCCATAGGCGTATTTATTGACCGCAATAAAATCCCCTGTGTATAACGTTGGCACCATAGATGATGATGGAATGTTAAACGGCTCAATGATGAACGAACGCACCACCAACACCACCGCCAATACAGGAAAAAAATCATACGCCCAAGTGATGGCAAAATTTTCATTGCCTTTGCCTTTTTGCTGACGTTGTTTAAAAATCAGCTTATCAGCAAGCCAAATTAACCCCAAAATTAAGGTGACAGGCACCAATATCAGATTAAAGTCAAAATCCATAACCAGCCTATGTTATCATTGGGTTAAAGTATGTATGGCATCACAAACCATCAACCATCTACCTTTAACACTGCCAAAAACGCTTCTTGGGGGATTTCCACACTGCCCACTTGTTTCATGCGTTTTTTACCCTCTTTTTGCTTGGACAGTAATTTTTTCTTACGAGACACATCACCACCATAGCATTTTGCCAACACATCTTTTCGCATGGCCTTGACGGTACTGCGAGAGATGATTTGACTGCCAATGGCGGCTTGAATGGCAACATCAAACATTTGCCGTGGGATAAGCTCTTTCATTTTTTCAACCAGCTGATTGCCCCGATAGCGAGCATTGTCATGATGACAAATCATCGCCAAGGCATCGACTTTATCGCCGTTTATCAGCACATCCACACGCACAAGTTTGGCAGGTTCATAGCGGTTAAAGCCATAATCAAGTGATGCAAACCCCCGAGACACCGATTTTAAGCGGTCAAAAAAATCCATGACCACCTCACCCATGGGAATATCAAAAATCAGTTGCACTTGTTTTCCCATAAATTTCATGTCTATCTGCACACCACGCCGTTCAATACATAAGGTAAGCACACTGCCCAAATAATCTTGTGGCACAAGTATCTGACAGCGAGCGATGGGTTCACGAAATTCATCAATCACCCCTGTATCAGGCAATCTTGATGGGTTATCCACATGGATGATATCACCATTTTTCTTTTTAATTTCATAAATGACCGATGGGGCAGTGGTGATTAAATCCAAATCGTACTCACGTTCCAGACGCTCCTGAATAATTTCCATGTGCAACATGCCCAAAAAACCACAACGAAACCCAAAACCTAAAGCATCTGATGTGTCTGGCTCAAAAAACAATGCCGCATCATTGATTTGTAACTTTTGTAAGGCATCACGGAATTTTTCAAAATCACTTGAGTCAACAGGAAACATGCCTGCATAGACTTGTGGTGTGGCTTGCTTAAACCCTGGAATACGGTCAACATCTGGCGTTTTTTCATGGGTGATGGTGTCCCCAACAGGTGCTCCATGAATGTCTTTGATGCCTGCAATCACAAAGCCCACTTCACCTGCTTCTAAAATATCAGTCTCAAGCGGTTTTGGCGTAAACACACCGATGGACGTCACAGGGTGAGTTTCTTTGGTCGATTTAATATAGATTTTATCGCCTTTTTTGACTCGCCCTTGACGCACACGCACCAACGACACCACACCCAAATAATTATCAAACCAAGAATCAATAATCAACGCCTGCAAAGGTGCATCACGGTCACCCACAGGAGATGGAATAAAGTCAATCAACCGTTGTAACAGCTCATCAACCCCCACACCAGATTTGGCAGACACCCTTGGGGCATCGATGGCTTCAATACCGATGATGTCTTCAATCTCTTGAATGACTCGCTCAGGCTCAACTTGGGGCAAATCAATTTTGTTCAGCACAGGCAATACTTCAAGCCCTTGTTCAACCGCTGTATAGCAAGTGGCGACTGATTGAGCTTCGACCCCTTGAGCAGCATCAACCACCAACAACGCCCCCTCACACGCTGCCAATGAACGTGACACTTCATAAGAAAAATCCACATGCCCAGGGGTATCAATAAAATTCAGCTCATAACGCTCACCATTGGGGTGATTGTAATACAAAGTCACTGACTGTGCCTTGATGGTGATGCCTCGCTCACGCTCAATGTCCATGGAATCGAGTACTTGAGCCTGCATTTCACGGTCTTGTAATGCCCCACACATCTGAATAAAACGGTCTGCTAATGTGGATTTACCGTGGTCAATATGGGCAATGATGGAAAAATTTCGAATATGAGCTAATGCGGTCACGGATACTGCCTAATCTGTTGATAAAGTACATTGATAAAGTACTGTGGGCAAACGCCCAACAAAATAGGCATGATTATAGCAAGGAAAAAGATGGCTGGGGAGAGATTTTGTACTTAATCACCGCTAATACTCATTCAAGATAGTCATTCATCCAAACAGAACGTCCATAAAATGAGCCGTTTAACTGAGTTTCTTGAATAAGATATGCACGAAAATACAAATAAAAATTACCATCAGGAGGAGTAGGGTATTGCCAAAATTTATCTAAAGACTGCTGATCAGTAAGCTTAGGTATATTATAAATGGCTCTACCCATCAATTTGGTAGGTTTTTTATGATAAATGGATTGTAGCCCCGTGGTACTATTAACTGTTACCATACCAATGCTGTGCTTAATCAAAGTTGGCAAGTGCATATCACAACCATAAAATACCCGACCCATCAATCCATGTTGTTTAGCCAAATTATCAATAAATATCCGATAATTGCGATGCCCACGGTCTAGCGGGTGGTGCTTAAACACCAAACTGTGTTTGGCATCGGCATGGCTGGCAAAACTTGCCATCACCTCGCTTATGAATTCATGAACATCATCATAATCGCTGTGATGAGTAATTTGTGAATCATTATGTACTTGCAAGGTAACCAAAAAATACGCATGACTTTGCTGACTTTTTAAATATCTTTGTAAACGTTTGTCATGAGCATAATACACAAGCTTACGCCATAAAGCCTTCAGCCAAGCAGTGGCTTCTTGCCACACAGTCATATCACGGTAATGATGATAGTGTGGATAACGCTGTTGCCTAAAATACACCAATATATAATACAAAATGGCCGCCATGATGAGCCGATAAAAACGATTATTTGTATAGATAGGAGATGGATATTTGATTTTTGATAATTGCTTTACCGAATTGACATCAAGTTTAGAATATCCATTGATGCCATGAGCTTCAAAGGTAATATAATCAGGACGCAAATAGCCCTCTTCAAATACAAAAAAAGACACACCAGATTGCCGACAGAATTGGGCAGCTACTGCATGACGAGGACGACAATCGCCAAAACAGACAATGGCATCAATCTGTTGTTCTGCCACTAACCGAGCCAACCAGTCACCAAACTCTGCCACAGTACCAGTATAATCATAAGCAGGTTTGTGCCGATAAAAAAACGCATCACCTGCATTAAAATTAACCTTGCTCACTTTAATGTGCTGGGTATGCAAGAAACTGGCAAAACGATGAAAAAAAATGCCCATCTTACCCTGCAATAATAGCACATGCCGATGGGTTAATAAGGCCTGCATGGCGGTTGTCTTCATTAGATACTTTTGTTATAGAAACATGTAAGTTATATTAGCAGACATACATTTTAAAAATACACGTATGCCTAGAACAGGAGAACAGGAGAACAGGAGAACAGGAGAACAGGAGAACAGGAGAACAGGAGAAATTGTACCACATATTAATATCATTAGATGGCATTATTTACAGTTAAAATACACAATACACATACAACTCAGATATCTTTAATCAGTAATCAGCTAACGCAAACGTTGGCGTAATATCATCAATTGGGTTGCAACTGAGCGCATGGCATTGCGTGATTTATGGGTGGTTGTGCTGATGCCTGTCTTATGCAACGCATCGGCATTATGAGCATACAAATAAGCAATAACTTGCTCTACCTGTGCCAATCCGTAGCCATTTGGCAGTCGATATAAAGGATAATCTATCAGTACCATATATAGCAGTTGCTCCATGGTCAGTATGGTATTATTGCATGCTTTGTCTCGTTTTTTTTGTCGCCTTGCCAGATAGGCACATTTTGGTGATTGATTGATGTCTTTATCTACCGTTAACCCCCACCCTGCATAAAATGGCAAGCCATAACACACCACTGTTTTTCCACGTAATAACGCTTCAAATCCTGTTTGTGAGCTGATGGTATGCACCTCATCTACCCACATCAAGCAATCATTAATAGAGACATCTGTTGCTACTGCATCTACCAATGACAGTACCACCTGATGAACCTTTCCCATACGCAACCCCATCTCCACATCAGGATGCGGTTTGTATAATAAATAAGCTTGGGGATTATCTTGTCGTACTCTGGCTATCAAATCTTGATTGGTAGTAATGACTGAGCCACAGTATTTAATGGATAAGTCATCTTCTACCTGTCCAACAATAAGCAGCTTTTTTTGCTTGCTTTGTTTAAGTTGTTGAACCCAAGTATGTTTACTGCCAAGCGATTGCCCCACATTGTATTTGCTCACTTTTTGCTCAAGCAATGTTTGCCAAAGTATCTGTACTCTTGCGGTTTGATGAGGTGTTAATGGATTACAATTTATTAACAACTCTTCTAAATCAGAAGTAGTGGTGGCATTGTAATAAATACCTTGACCATCAACCACCACAGATAAAGGGGCAAGCAATGTTGCTCCCAGCCCATTGGAGCGGATAAAGCCATCTTCCATGCAATAAATAGTTAATTGTTGGTGGCCATCTTTTGGTTTGATATTTTGTTTAATATTCGCCACTTGTAACCGTTTCTCCATACCCCATACCACTAACGCATCGATATGCTTTGACGACAGAAAATTTATCAATTTTTTGATTATATTAGTGATTGACTGATGTATTAATGGGATTTGCAACATGCTGAATTTGGGGCGATCATGCCACATCAGTTGCACTTGAGTAGAGCAAAAAAAATCCTGAATAAATGGCTTTTTCCATCGGCTAACATGATAGACCAACACGTTTTTTGTTGTTTTTTGAGGTGAAATACGTTGCCATTTGAATTGCCATTGTCGGTTGGTGATTAGCCATGCCATAACTTCCTCAATGCCACATGCTTGAAAACTGGCAGGGTCGGCATATACACTGTAATCTACATAAGCAGCGTAGAATAATTGTTCAACACTCACACTTTGATGATATAAGTTTGGTGTATATAAAGCCGTCCATATTTTTTGTCGCCTTTGTGTTACTTCTGCTAACACCACTTGGTTAATATGGCTATCATCAGTCAACCCCCATCCTGCATACCACGCCATGCCATGACAATGTACGGTTTTACCTAACATTAACGCTTCAAAACCCATGTGTGAACTGACGGTATAAACATCACTGACCTGCTCTAACAAGGCAATCGGATTGACTGTATCAGTGATGAGTCTGACCTGTTTAGGTAAATTTTGATTAGCAAAGTATCCACGACCAGCAGGGTGAGCCTTTATCCAAATATGGGCATTGGAATGACGCTGTATGGCGGTGGTTAACATCTTAGCAAAATTATTGGCATCAGCACTTGCCCCAGTAACGGAGGCATCACCTTGCACTTGATCAATCAATAAAATATGACGAACGGTACCAGCAGAATGCTGAACATTGACCAAAGTATCAAGATTGGGGCAAGATAATGTATGGTTATACTTAGATAGCTGATAGGAACAGACAGTTCGAATAAGCTGTTTAGCATATTGCTGATGCTTTTTATCAAACTGATGCAGTCGCTGGACAATAAGCTTTTCAAGACGAGATGATTGGGTTAAATCAAAATAGATGCCTACATCATCGACCACAAAGCTTGCCCCATAGCGACTGCTAACACCACCATCAAGTGAGCGCAAAAAACCATCTTCAATACTGTATACAGGCATTTGCATCAAATTGGCAATGGTACTGGCTCTCTGGAAACTTTTTTTTCTTCCCCAACCAATAAAACCTTGTGGCTTTGGATTGATCATATGCCAAGGATACCAGCGTTGTAATCGACATCTTAACGCAATGGGCAATAGGACATTATTTTTTAAAATACCATCACCAACCACCGCAAGGCACGCTGGTAAATTCAGCTGATGGGTTACATTATAGTCAGTCATGGCATCATTTCTAATGGCAATCACAGGAATAAGCTAACACCATGTTACAAATTTAAGATGACTTTAGCTGCCACTGCCATTTGATAAATAATTTGGGTAATGCCTCGAGCAATCTCCACATGTTTGGTTTTTACTTTTGGTAAAACCATGATTTGGTCACCTTGTTGGATACGATAAGCAACATTCACTACTTGATTTTCACCATTTTGGTGAATGACTAAAATCTCTTTGGTATTTGCATTATCATCAAAACCACCAGATTTAGCAATATAATCCCCCACTGTTAAATCAGCGTTAAAAGTTAATACCCCTTGCGACCTGACTTGACCATTGACCATGATTACTGATGTTTGTTCAGGAATTTCGATGACATCACCTTGCTGTAAAATAATATCCTGCCAAGAGTTTGGGACAACCACAACACGCCCATCTGGCTCTATGGTACGTGCTTTAGCAATGAACTGCTTAATCAAATTGGCATCATCTTGTCTCAGAGCCGCTTCTTCTCGAGTGGTTGATTGAGTCGCTAATGTTATTTGCTCTAAGCGGTCTAATGATTTATTTAACAGCCGTTTTTGTTCCTGTTTAACCGACTCACGATAGATAGTCAAATGTGATAGATTAGCCAATGAACTAGGTTGTAATTGTGGCACAACATCTTGTAGTTTAGCCCCATATGGCAGAATCATTGCCCCATTACCCGTATGAGCCCCTACCACTTGTACGGCAATGCTGTCTACATAACGATCAGACGTAATCACCAATTCATCACCATCATAAACAGGCACATTTTTAGCTTCTTTTAAGCCATAGTACTCAGACTTTTTAGCCTTGCCTGAACTACGAGTAATGGCAACATTAGTAGCAGTTGGCTTAGGTTTGACAACATTTAGCACATTATCGATAGTTAGATTATCTAAATCAAACTCAAAAGTATAAGGATTTTGCACTTCACCTAAGACTGTAAACGTTTTATTTTGTGCTCCCACGGTGATGACATCACCATCTTGGAACGAAAATGGCAACAAATTACCCTCTAATAAAAACTCATATAGATTTACCTGTTGCATAACTTGTCCATTACGGCGAATTTGAATATCAATATAGCTACCACGTTTGGGGTCAACGCCACCAGCACGATCAAGATATGACAGCACCGAGTCTGCTGCCAATCCTCCATAATAGCCAGGTTGATTGACAAACCCTGTCACAAACACCTTAACAGGTTGGGCTTGCTCAAGTGATGCATATACCCCTACATTCGCTCGGTAAATACGACTGACAGCGGTATTAACTACCTGTTGTAAGTTACCATTTTGTACCCCTGCCACCTTGACAGGTCCAACATTAGGTAAAAATATGTTACCCTGTGGGTCAACCGTCATGGTTGATGCAAACTGATAAGCCCCCCACATACGCACTTGTACATTATCACCAGGATTGATGACATAACTATTATTGAAAGTAGACCCTGATGTGGTGGCAAATGCCCCACGAAACAACTGCTCACCAAATACCTTGTCTTCAATGCCCACCGTTTGATAAGGATAAACCGTGTTGATTGTTGACTGCGATGGTAAACTGGTAGCACCAATCGCCTCTTGAGAGGCTATTTGGGTTGATACGCCGCTGGTGTTTGGCACAACACTGGCAACATCATACTGACCTACCTGACCATTTTGACGCATATGGTTAGCAAAAGCAGCATAATTAGCACTAGTATAGTTATTAGTGGCTGCTATTTGAGTAGCTGTGGTAGCATTTGCACTAATAGATGGCAGTATCATCAAAGTAGCTGTCCAAGTAACCGCCAATGCCAACGAATAAGAAAAGGTAGTTTCCATAACAATCGCTCGTATGATTAAAACTTTATTGTTCATCAGTTACTATGGTCTCGTATTACCGCCATTAGCAAGCGTACAAACCCATAAAATATTAATAATAAGACCAATGATATCCAAACAATATAAGCTTGTCTGGGATATCGTGCTTCTTGTGCTTCATGCGGAGCAGATAAAACAATGAGATTTTTCATTTTTCTAAAGGCTTCAAGACGTGATTTTTCAAGAGAAGACAAAGCAATTTTGTACAATTCAGCAGCAAACTCAACATCTGCCTTAATACTCTCAAACTGTATTGCCTGACGGTTAAGCTTGGTGGTACTAGGCGAAGTTAGTTTGGCTTTTTCTTCTTCAATCTGTGTCTCAACAGAACTGATTTGACTGCGAATGGATACCACTTGTGGGGCATCTGGATTAAGATAACTAAGCAGTTGTCGTTCTTCTGTACGCAAACTTGCCAGCTGTGCCTGTAGCCCCCCAATCAGCTGATTGATGGTTTGCGCATTAATTTGTGGGTCAAATATTTGGTTTTCATTTTGATAAGTAAGTAAAGCTTGTTTGGATTCATCAAGGCGTTCTTTTGCTTCGTCTAATTGGTCTTGAGCAAATTTCAACTGCTCTTGAGCAATATCTTGAGAGATGGCATTCACAAACTGCTCAGATTCCGATAAGATGGCTTGGTTTAAATCCAATGCAAATTTTGGATTAAAGCCTTCGGTACTGACAGTTAGTATATGAGTTTGTTCATCTAAATCAATATGTACTCGACTTTTAAAGTACTCAAGCAACTCTTCTTGGGTAGCATTGGGGTCAATTTCATAGATAGGATCTGAACCATCGATAAAATATGTCTCACGAAAATGAAAACGACTGTCTAACTTTTTAACCATGTCATTGGATAAGATGAACTCAGTCAGATAATTGGCATCTTCGACACTGGTATTATTCGCTCCGAGCAATGCAGCAATTCCTGTACCCATTGGTACTTGTGCCTCGCTGACTTGTTTAACCACTACATTAGATGTGGACACATATCTTGGATGAGCCATCATCAATACATAAACGATGATGAACACCCACGGAATAATCACCAAGCCAATAAATATAGAGAAGCTGATGATTTTTTTATTTTTTGGCTTGATGGACATGATTTTGATACACCTCTATGGCCTCTTTTGTGTCAGTAAATACCTGTGCAGTTTGGTTCATCAGGACAATGCCGATATCACAATTACGTTCAATATCACCTAAGTTGTGTGATACCACCAAAAATCCAGCTTGCTCACGTCTGGCTTGTAAAATCTCTTCACTGCGTTTTCTAAAGGCGGCATCACCCACCGCCCCCACTTCATCTAGCATATAATAATCAAAATCAAACGCCAAACTTAAGCCAAAAGTTAAACGGGCCTTCATGCCCGATGAATAGCTCTTAACAGGCATGTCAAAGTACTTACCTATATCAGCAAACTCTCGCACAAAGTTGATTTTTTCGTCAATAAAATCACTGCTGGAATATAAACGGCATACAAACATCACATTTTGGCGCCCTGTCAAACTGCCTTGAAAACCACCTGCCACGCCCACAGGCCACGAAATGGTTGAGTTTGTCCACACCTCGCCACTATCAGGCTTGTCTAAGCCACAAATGATGCGCAACAAAGTAGATTTACCTGCACCATTACGACCGAGCAAACCCACACTTTGTTTATCTTCAATAACTAAGTTCAAATCTTTAAACAAATAATGGCGACCTTTAGAGGTCATAAAAGATTTGGTGATATGATTAACTTTTATCATAAATTACTACTATTGATTTTATCGACTTCTAATCAAATCTTTTTCACATGCTTTATATAACAATAAACCAGTAAAGTTCATACCAATCATCCATTTTAAGAAGTACACCATATCAATATGATAAGCAGGATAGCTTGGAGATATTGCATGACGCATCATTTCAATATTATGAATAAATGGATTCCACAATAAATAATTTAAATAGGGCTTTGGCACAATATGAATAGAATAAATAATACCAGATGCAAAATAAAGAACTGTAAATATCAAGCCAATAATTTTACTAATTTCACCACCATAAAATCCCACAATCATCAAAATCAATGCCAAACCAAACGAAAATAAAAATAAGCTTAACCAAGCAAACAAAACCATATGTAAATTTGCCAAACTAAATGACACACCAAAAAAAGCAAATATCACAAGCAATAATACAAATGTAAAAAAATAAATGACCAACTCAAGAAAAGAACGGGCAAATATTACATCAAAATGCCGAATATGACGATACATAAGTAGACCTTGATTGGCATCAGCCGCCCCCAATGAGCGATTAGCAATACGCAACATCATTTGAAAAGGCACTAAGCCTACTACCAAAAACTGTTTATAATCCATGCCTGGCAATACCCGTTGCATTAATGTACCAAATATCACAAGATACACCATGACTTGAAACAATACTTCCAAAGGTGCCCATAGATATCCCAAGCGGTAACCACCGAAACGAGTCTGCAGCTCACGCATCAAAAGAGCATGGAACGCTGCACCCATGACCTTTAAGCCACTGCGGTGTTTAACAGGACGATAAGGCGGAAGTTGTACAGACATGAATGGCATCTCATCAACAATGGGTAAATTGGCTCAGTATCATAGCATATTTAACCAAAGCTTTTTAGCCAAAAATAAAAAAACCTTTCATTTAGAAAGGTTTTTTACCCATTGACTGATTTACTGATGACATCAAACGTTTACTGTATGACGCTTTGTCATCAGTGTGTCATCAATATATCATTAATGTGTTTCACGACGTGCCACTAATGGTGATGTCAAGCGATACTTGGTGGCAGCATTTTTTGCGCCTGTGATGCTCATCACAAAGGTTAAAATTGTGCTGATCAACCAAAATAAGCCACCATAAAGAGCGGTTTTGCGTGCAGTGTCTTTTGCCGTTTGAATCGCTTGAGACACTTCTGCTTTGGCGGTGTTGATTTTTTCTTCTGTGCTGACACGCACATCGTTATAAGCTTCCACTGCCGTTTGGCGTACATGCAAGGCCTTTTCTTCACTTAAGCCTTGTGCTTGTAATTTGGCAATCAATTCATCACCTTTTAACGTCTCTTCGATAGACGCAGCACGAGATTTTAGATGCTCATCAAGATTCTGCCATGTGTCAATGTTCGTAAAATCCATTGCCGATAGGCTTTGTACTTCACGATTAACCATTTGCTCAATCACACTGGTGGTGGCATCAATCTCAGCATTATCAAGTTCGGTATTTTTAGCAAGCCAGTTTTGAATGTCTTCACGGCTAACCTTACCCATGGCACTTTGATAGGCAGATTCAATGCGAGAGCTGACTTCATTATTTTGTGTGGCCGCTGTACCACCTGCCACTGCCAAACCACCCACACCACTTGCAACTGAACCCACCACACTGGTCGCACCCGATGCTGTGCTGGCCACGGCATTTGATGCCCCTGATAAAATATTGGTGGCACTGTTCATCGCACCATAACTGGTCAATAACACGATACATGCCGCCGTTAACATACCTGTTAGTGCAGCATCTTTTGGCAAGATATCTGTACCATCGCCAAACAGTGCTTCAGGCGCAGATGCTTTAACAGCAAAAAAACCTGCCACATAAGCACTAATCAATGCCGTGATAATGGCATAAATGCCAGCAGCAATGCCTGCCCCACGCAAATCAAGGCTTAAAAAAGACCCAACGATAAGCGATATTGCAAGCATAATCATCGTTACCACAAGTCCCATAATAAGACCTGCAAAAATACCCCGCCATGATGGGCGACGTGCTGGAATAGTCTGTATACTCATATGTGATCATCCTTTTGATTGTTGAGTGACGTACTTCCCTTGCTCAAGCAAGGAGCTTCCTACCGCTAGCGTCTGACGTTCCAGACACAAAATACTCTTGGCTGTACCATGCCGTATCATTATTAAGCTGTGTTAATGTCTTCTGTCATGCCGTGGTGGCATAAGCACCACAAGTCCATCATAAGCGTTGCTTATCATACTGATTAATTTTGATTTTCTTGTTAAGATTTAGCCAGTTAATTGTATGTTAAATATTAATGTATGTTATGTTAAGTAACTGGTTAATTGCTGTGCATACAACAGCAATTGACAATGACCACTTACCAATAAAAGCTTATGATAAAAAATCTTATGATAGAAAATGATGGGCATAAAAAACCACCCTACGCATAGGATGGCACAATAATAAAACAATGTTTAAATAACACAATCAATTTAAATAAAATAACATCATCAATAAAATCAATATGCTGATTGATATGGTGGCGATGGAGAGACTTGAACTCTCGACCTCACGATTATGAGTCGTGCGCTCTAACCAGCTGAGCTACATCGCCAAAAATCTGAGCAAATTCGCTTCATTTTTAATTAAGGTGGGTATTATGCCCAAGCCATGCCTGCCCGTCAAGCCCAAACTGGCATAAATTCTCAAAATAAAAAAAATGGGTTGGCAAACCGATAAGCCGGGTTCTGTCATGGACGAACATTCATCTAGGCGTATCGTTACCAATACGCTCAAGCAACCTACCCGTGTCCAACGCGGGCAACGCCATACGGACACCTATTTGGTCTTGCTACGAGTGGAGTTTACCTTGCCATGAGCTGTTGCCAGTCATGCGGTGGGCTCTTACCCCACCCTTTCACCCTTACCCCGCTACGTCACAGACATGGCGGGGCGGTCTGCTCTCTGTTGCACTGGTCGTCGGCTTACACCGCCCAGCCGTTAGCTGGCACTCTGCCCTATGTAGCCCGGACTTTCCTCCCTACCGCTTGATGTCATCGTACGGCACAGCGTTCGTCTGGTCTGCCAAGACATCTATTATACTGGCTTTAACGCTCATCGTCATGCTTTATTTGCCAGTCAGTCGCTTAAATTTTGCCATCAGCTCATCTTGAGTTTCAGCATAATCAGGGTCTTTGGGAATACAATCAACAGGACAAATCAATGCACATTGTGGTTTGTCATGATGCCCAACACATTCGGTACACAGATTGGGATTAATTTCATAAATCAGCTCACCCATATAAATGGCATCATTGGGACAGACAGGCTCGCAGACATCACAGTTGATACATTCATCAGTGATTTTTAATGCCATAGATGACCTCTTATCTCTTATAAAACACGATTTAAAGCATGCTTTTTATTCAGATGCTTTTTGTTGTTGAGACATTTTTTGTTCAGACATTTTTTATTCAAACATTTTGCGTTAGGTTGCTTATTGTTGCAACTTTTGGGCAAATGCCATTTGCACACAGTCAGGGACAAATTGGCTCACATCACCGCCAAGTTTTGCCACTTCTCGCACCAAAGTAGATGACAAATATGAATGGTCTTGTGATGGTGTTAAAAATACCGCTTCAAACTCATCATCTAGCTGACGGTTCATATTAGCAAGTTGAAACTCATATTCAAAATCAGACACCGCCCGCAACCCTCTTAACACCGCTGTCGCTCCCTGCTCACGCATGAACGTCACCAACAGCCCTTCAAAACCCACCACCGACACATTGGCATACTCGGCAAACGCCGTATTCACAAATCCAATGCGTTCTTCTAAGCTAAATGTGGGGCGTTTATGATGCCCTGCTGCCACCGCAATCACCACTTCATCAAACAGTTTGTTGGCTCTTAATACCAAATCGATGTGCCCATTGGTAATGGGGTCAAACGTGCCTGGATACAGCACTTTGGTATAAATAGGCTTGGTATCATCATTGGTATCATCATTGGTATCATTATCATTGATATCATTGCTGGATTGGTTCATACAATGGCTCTGCTAAAATGGCTCTGCCTAAAAATAAAACACTTCAACATGCACAACACAACAACAAAAAATGGCGTTGTCGTTAAAACATGCCATGACAATTTGCAAAATTATAGCAAATATCACACTGGCGGTCTTTTTCTGTTATGCTATTAAAAAACATAACATTAAAAAACATCGCATTAAAAAACAACGCATTAAAACGCATGATGACACACATGGCCACCATAACCACGTGGTGGTATTGATACGTTTGATGCCACTGATACGTTTGATGCCACATTTCAGTCATTATGTTTGTGCATCATTTTTATCGTTTATGTTTATCGTTTATGTTTATCGTTCATTGTGTTTAGTCATCGCCATAAAAGGAAAGGTATTTTATGGGTCTGTGGATCAGCATTGGCATTGTGCTGTTTGTGGTTGGTAGCATCATGGCACTAAAACCCAGTGGCGTAGAACAACGCCTTGATAAATTGCGTATGGGAGCAAGACAAGTTGGGTTAAACCCCAAATTGGTCGCTTGCCCTAACTGGCTTAAGGGGAGAAATGACGAGCTTGGCAAGGGCATGATGGGGCAATATGGTTTATTGATAGACGGCGTTACTTTGCCACACAGCCGTTATCAAAACATCGACGGACAATGGCGAGTACTGATTGACAATACCCTGACAGGCAATCATGACAATCATCAAACAACTAAAAACACAATTGATTACCAGCAGTTATTTGTGTTGGATAAAACTGGCATTGATTTGCCTGATGTGATTGCCAAACATAGCAAAGGGCTTGAGACAAAAGCCAATCACATCGTACTGTATTGGCAAGATGATGCCTATGTTAAGCCCATCAGCAACCCCACTTATCATGCCAATGCCATCGAATCGGACATGCTTGCCATCAAAACAGCATTACAAACTTGGGCAAAGGTTATAAGCCAAGCCCTTTGACTGATATGGCAGCCAAAGCAAGTTGTTCACCATAGACCATTTTAAAAAATTTCTTGAAAATTCTGGTTGACAGCATCATTAAAACCAAGGTAGCTTTTTAAAAGCTTTTTCCCATACCCAACTGACCACTCCACTCGGTAAAATCTGACCCTTATGCCAACAAATACCAAACAAAAATCTAGCACAAAACCAACCACTTCTGCCAAAGGCAAATCTTTGGTGATTGTCGAATCGCCCGCTAAAGCCAAAACCATTAATAAATATCTGGGCAGTGATTACATCGTTTGCTCAAGCGTAGGGCATGTGCGAGACTTGCCCACCAGTGGGGGCAAAAAAAACAGCCAATCTAAAGCCAACGACAGCCTCAGCAAAAATCTTACCAAAGAAGAAAAAGCCCACCAAGCCTTGGTCAGACGCATGGGTGTTGACCCTGAACATGACTGGCAAGCAGTTTATGAAGTGTTGCCAAACAAGACCAAAGTCATCAAAGAACTCAAATCACTCGCCAAGCATGCCGACACCATTTATCTGGCAACCGACTTAGACAGAGAAGGTGAAGCAATCGCATGGCATTTAAAAGAAGTCATCGGTGGCAGTGATGACAAGTATCAACGAGTGGTGTTTAACGAAATCACCAAATCCGCCATTCAAAACGCCTTTAAGCACCCCACCAAGCTTAACACTGACCGTGTCAACGCCCAACAAGCTCGCCGTTTCTTAGATAGGGTGGTTGGGTTTATGGTATCACCCTTATTGTGGCAAAAAATCGCTCGGGGCTTATCAGCAGGGCGTGTGCAATCGGTTGCCACTCGTTTGGTGGTTGAGCGAGAGCATGACATCAGAGCTTTTATCCCAGAAGAATATTGGCAAATCCATGCCGATACCCATCGTAAAACTGACAAAAATGCCACTGCCATACGCTTAGAAGCCATCAAACAAGCAGGTAAACCCCTAACACTTGGCAACAAAGAACAAACCGATGCCGTGTTAGCCATACTAAAAAAAGCCGATTACGTGGTTAAAGAGCGAGAAGAAAAACCCACACAGTCCAAGCCGTCCGCCCCTTTTATCACCTCAACGCTACAACAAGCCGCCAGCACTCGCTTGGGATTTTCGGTCAAAAAAACCATGATGCTGGCACAACGACTGTACGAAGCAGGTTACATCACCTACATGCGTACCGACTCAACATTTTTATCCACCGATGCGTTGGCTGGTGTCAGAGACTATATCCAAGCCAATTTTGGCGACAAATATCTGACCGACAAACCCAACTTTTATGGCAACAAACAAAATGCCCAAGAAGCTCATGAGGCCATTCGCCCATCTGATGTCAAAGTCAAATCCACTCAGCTAAAAGGCGTGGAGCGAGATGCCAGCCGATTATATGAACTGATTTGGCGACAGTTTGTGGCGTGTCAAATGCCCCCTGCCAGATACCAATCAGTAACGCTATTGGTTACAGCAGATGACATTGAGCTTAAGGCTCGTGGACGCACCATGACCTTTGACGGCCATACTAAAATTCAACCCCCTGCTAAAAATGATGACACCTTATTGCCTGAAGTCCAAGCAGGCGAACAGCTGATACTAGACAAACTTGACCCCAGCCAGCACTTTACCAAGCCCCCTGCCCGCTACACAGAAGCCAGTCTGGTCAAAGAATTGGAAAAACGTGGCATCGGTCGCCCATCTACCTATGCTGCCATCATCTCCACCATACAAGACCGTGGCTATGTCAAGCTAGAAAACAAACGCTTATTTGCCGAAAAAATGGGCGATATCGTTACCGATCGCTTGATTCATAGTTTCCCTGATTTGATGGATTATGCCTTTACCGCAGGGTTAGAAGACAAGCTTGATGACGTTGCCGAAGGGGACAAAGAATACAAAACAGTGCTTGATGAATTCTATGGCGATTTTAAAAACAAACTAGAACACGCCAAACAGCCTAACGGCATGAGACCCAATGACCCCACCGATGTGCCAGACGTGCATTGTGATTTGTGCGGTCGCCCCATGCAACTGAGAACTGGCTCAACAGGCGTATTTTTGGGTTGTACAGGCTACAACCTACCACCAAAAGAACGTTGTAAAGGCACAAAAAATTTGATGCCTGTCGAAGCCTTTAATCTGCTGGCAGATGCAGACGATGACACCGCTGAAGTCAAAGACTTAATGGAAAAAAAACGCTGTCCCAAATGCAGAACTGCCATGAATGGCTACATCGTCGATGGTGGATTAAAGTTGCACATCTGTGGCAATAACCCTGACTGTGATGGCCATGTACTCGAAGAGGGCAAATTTGAAGTCCCCGGTAGCGATGCACCCACCATTGACTGCGACAAATGTAACGGACAAATGGCACTAAAAACTGGTCGCTTTGGTCCTTATTTTGCTTGCCAAAAATGCGATAACACTCGCAAAGTACTCAAAAATGGCGAACCTGCTCCGCCACGCATGGACCCCATTGACCTGCCTCAGCTTAAATCCAATAAACACGATGACCATTTTATTTTGCGTGAAGGAGCAGCAGGGCTATTTTTGGCAGCATCTAAATTCCCTAAAATCCGAGAAACCCGCCCACCCAAACTTGCCGAACTGCGTGGCGTTCAATCACAAATGGAAGATAAATTTCAATATCTGTTCACTGCTCCAGACACTGACCCAGATGATAACCCCACCATTTTGCGTTGGTCTCGCAAAAACCAAGAACAATACATCGGCTCAGAAAATTCCAAGACAGGCAAAGCCACCAAATTCAGCCTTGTGTATCGTCAAGGTAAATGGATTGAAGAGTAATATGATGGCTAATGGGTTATTGGCAGTTAATTTTGGCAATTAATTTTTCATGTCAATAAGATTAATTGCCAATCTTACGATGTTTCACACGCTTGGGCGTGGCATCATCGCCCAACTGTTTCTTACGGTAGGCTTCATATTCTGAATAGTTCCCATCAAACCAAACTGGACCTTCTTCTTCAAATGCCAAAATGTGCGTGGCAATGCGGTCTAAGAACCAACGGTCATGCGACACCACCATGACCGTACCAGGAAATACCTCCACTGCTTCTTCTAAAGCACGCAAAGTCTCAACATCAAGGTCGTTTGATGGCTCATCGAGCAATAAGACATTCGCCCCTTGTTTTAAGGTTTTGGCAAGTTGCAAACGATTACGCTCACCCCCTGATAAGCTCCCCACTCGTTTTTGTTGGTCTTGCCCTTTAAAGTTAAAGCGTCCAATATAAGCACGGCTAGGTGTGGTGTATTCACCAACGGTAATCATATCCAAGCCGTCAGAAACCTCTTCCCATACGGTTTTATTGTCGTCAAGCTCATCACGCACTTGCCCAACATAAGCGACTTTCACACTCTCACCCAATTCAACTGAGCCTGAGTCTGGCATGTCTTTGCCAGTAATCATATTAAATAATGTGGTCTTACCCGCTCCGTTAGGACCGATAATGCCAACTATCGCCATCGGTGGCACAACAAAGCTTAGGTTTTCGTATAACAAACGATCGCCAAAAGATTTTGAGATGTTATTAGCTTCAATGACTTTATTGCCCAAACGGGGTCCTGGTGGAATATAAATTTCGGCAGTTTCGTTGCGTTGCTGGAACTCTTTTGAGTTCAATTCTTCAAAGCGTTGCAGACGAGATTTGGACTTGGCTTGTTGACCTTTTTGATTTTTGCGAACCCATTCCAACTCTTTTTTTAAGGCTTTAGCAAAGGCTTCTTCTTGCTTTTGTTGCTCTTCTAGGCGTTTATTTTTTTGTTCAAGCCATTCGGTATAGTTGCCTTGGTAAGGATAACCATGACCACGATCAAGCTCAAGTATCCATTGGGCAACATTATCTAAAAAATATCGGTCATGGGTAATCGCCACAATTGTGCCAGAATAGTCATGCAAAAAATGCTCAAGCCAAGCGACACTTTCGGCATCTAAGTGGTTGGTTGGCTCATCAAGCAACAACATATCAGGCTTAGACAACAGCAGACGGCACAGGGCAACACGGCGTTTTTCACCCCCTGATAATTTGCTGACATCTGCGTCCCAAGGTGGTAGACGCAAGGCATCGGCAGCTTTTTCGAGTTGGGTATTTAGGTTGTGAGCGTCCCAAGCAGTGATGATGTCTTCCATTTTGCCTTGCTCTTCTGCCAGTTTGTCAAAATTGGCATCTGGCAGCGCATATTCACCATAGATTTCGTTAAGGCGGTCTAAGGCATCTAAAGCTTCACGCACACCATCTTCCACATTACCACGCACGTCTTTATTTGGGTCAAGTTGTGGCTCTTGTGGCAGATAGCCCACTTTAATGCCAGGTTGTGGACGAGCTTCTCCTGAATAATCAGTATCAACCCCTGCCATGATGCGTAATAAGGTGGATTTACCCGCCCCATTCAAACCCAAAACACCAATTTTTGCTCCTGGAAAGAAGGATAAATTGATGTTTTTAAGAATTTCACGCTTGGGTGGAATGAGTTTTGACACATTGTTCATGGTGTAAATGTATTGAGCCATAAATATGTTACCTATTTGCGTTCGGTTATATTTTATTCGGTCATCATCAATTTCGGTCATCATCAATGTTTCAGATACAGATACCAAGACAGTATTGTTGATGACATTTGCTGTTATGACATTCGCTGTTATGACATTGTTGCTATTATTACATTGTTACCAAGCAAGAGCAATCTTTTACAGATGGATTGAGTCTTTTGTGTTTAAAAAAACAAATCTAATTTATGAAATAATTAAATTTTTCAAATTTATAATAAATAACTATAATAAAAGTGTAGCATTGCTCATGTATCAAGTTTATCAACAGCTTTATTAAAAGTTTTTATTAATGACAAGTCTTCATTAATGAAAAGGTGCGTGAGAAAGTTATGTAAGAAAATTATGTAAGTATGTAAGAAAGTTACGTGAGCTTGTCTACATCGATAGACCCAACATGATAAAACTTAAAGTCATGAAACCTAAAGTGGAGAACACCATGCAAAATATGAAATGCCCTTATGACCATACCAACTTGACCATGAGTAATGGCGCGCCTGTTA
>ERZ1023458.36-NODE-36-length-59591-cov-6.851182_pt1 | contig 59591 bp, 49 predicted proteins | sample MGYA00380527_ERZ1023458 | MGnify/ENA primary metagenome ERZ1023458 (study PRJEB33173, sample SAMEA4830409) | metagenome | study: EMG produced TPA metagenomics assembly of the PRJEB25223 data set...
GAACGCCGGAAGTAGTTGGGGGTTGCCCCCTGTGAGATAGGGAAGTCGCTTAGCTTTAATCCGCCATAGCTCAGTTGGTAGTAGCGCATGACTGTTAATCATGATGTCGTAGGTTCGAGTCCTACTGGCGGAGTAATTTAGTTAAGAGGTTTAGACCTCTTTTTTGTTATGTAATAATAATCTATTTCGTGTTATAGCAAAATGAAATAAGAATAGGACAAATCGATCAGGACAGTAAAATCGAATTCTAACAATGTTTTAGAAGTAGAGGTGTACTATTCTAGTTTCAATCTACTATATTATGGACAATGCAAGATTCCATAGAATGGGTAAGCTAGAACTTTTATGTGAAGAGTTTGGGCATAAACTTTTACCTCTTCCTCCCTACTCACCTGAGTACAATCCTATTGAGAAAACATGGGCTCATATCAAAAAGCACCTCAAAAAGGTATTACCAAGTTGCAATACCTTTTACGAGGCTCTTTTGTCCTGCTCTTGTTTCAATTGACTATATTAGAGGCGAGACATTTTTCGGTTCTTTGTCAACTGTAGTGGGTTGAAGAAAGCGAAGATCTAGAAAGGACAAATTTCGTCCTTTCTTTTTTGAAGTTTTCAAAGTTCCTAAAACCAAAGGCATTGTGCTTGATAAGTTTGATGAGATTATTGGTGGCTTCCAGTTTGGCGTTGGAATAAGGTAATTGAAGGGCGTTGACGATTTTCTCTTTATCTTTGAGGAAGGTTTTAAACAGGGTGGAAAAGCAAGAGCTGATAGAGATTATAGTGGTGTTTCAAGTCTTCGGAATAGCTCAAAAGTTTATCTAGAATTTCTTTATTAGTCAAGTGCATACGAAAAGTAGGGCGATAAAATCGTTTATCACTCAGTTTCTGACTATCTTGTTGAATGAGCTTTCAGTATCGCTTGATAGCCTTGTATTCATGGGATTTCGGATGATGGCTTGTGTTCTGCTCTCAAGAACAGTTATGATATTGAGCTTATCAAAGTCCTGAGCAATAAAGCTCATCTCTATCTCCCGATTGAAACAGTCACTCCCCAGACTGTTTCAACGTCCTAGGACATAATCTCAGGAAGACGCGAAAAATCATGCTCAAAGTGAAAATCATTGATCTTGCGAATGACAGTTGAAGTTGAAATAGACAACTGATGATCAATGTCGGTCATAGAAGTCTTTTCAATTAGCTTCTGATCAATCTTTTGGTTGATGATACAAGGAATTTGATGATTCTTCTTGACGATAGAAGTCTCAGCGACCTCCATTTTTGAGCAATGATAGCACTTAAAACGGCCTTTTCTAAGAAGAATTCTAGTTTGAATTTTTTTATACTAGAAAATCAGAACCATAATACATATATAAATATTATAGTTCTAATAGGATTTACCCAAAAGTTTTAAGGCGGTCTTTTTAGAACTTTAATCGTTTGAAATTTAGGTAGCAAATTTGTTTCTATTTTGTCAACTTTTCCTATTTTTATCTTGTTGAGGCTGGTATTTTAACAATTCAGGAATTGATAGTGAATGTGTAAAATTTTTTGTTAGAATAAGTTTATAAAAAAGAAAAGGAGTATTTGATTATGTTACAAAAAATTTATGAGCAGATGACTAATTTCTATGATAGTATTGAAGAAGAGTATGGTCCTACATTTGGTGATAATTTTGACTGGGAACATGTTCATTTTAAATTTTTAATTTATTATTTAGTGAGATATGGCATTGGTTGTCGTAGGGATTTTATCGTTTACCATTATCGTGTTGCTTATCGTTTGTATCTTGAAAAATTGGTAATGAATCGGGGTTTTATTTCTTGTTGAGGTAATTTTAGTAAATTTCCGAACTAATTTACTCTTTTATGGAAAGATAATAGTAAATAGCTAGTAATTTTTCTAAATCATTTTTTAATAGTTGGAAATAGCAAATCTTTCTATTGTTTCTTCTTGATAAAAAGGCGATTTTTTATTATAATAAATTGTAAGATATAATTGCAGGTGAGAGTCCTGCCATGTATGTGAGAAAGGAAGAGCCTGAGGGCTCAGACAAAATTATGACTTCAGTTGTTGTTGTAGGTACCCAATGGGGTGATGAAGGTAAAGGGAAGATTACAGACTTCCTTTCAGCGAATGCAGAAGTAATTGCACGTTACCAAGGTGGTGATAATGCTGGTCACACGATTGTGATTGACGGTAAGAAATTTAAGTTGCACTTGATTCCATCTGGGATTTTCTTCCCTGAAAAAATATCTGTCATTGGGAATGGTATGGTTGTAAATCCTAAATCTCTTGTAAAAGAGTTGAGCTATCTTCATGAGGAAGGTGTAACAACTGATAACTTGCGTATTTCTGATCGTGCGCATGTTATTTTGCCTTATCATATCGAGTTGGATCGCTTGCAAGAAGAAGCTAAGGGCGACAATAAGATTGGTACGACAATTAAGGGAATTGGTCCAGCTTATATGGACAAGGCTGCTCGTGTTGGAATTCGTATTGCAGATCTTTTAGATAAAGATATTTTCCGTGAGCGTTTAGAACGTAACCTTGCTGAAAAGAATCGTCTTTTTGAAAAATTGTATGACAGTAAAGCGATTGTTTTCGATGATATTTTTGAAGAATATTACGAATATGGTCAACAAATCAAGAAATACGTGATAGATACATCTGTTATCTTGAATGATGCGCTTGATAATGGCAAACGTGTGCTTTTTGAAGGTGCACAAGGTGTTATGCTAGATATCGACCAAGGTACTTATCCATTTGTTACGTCATCAAACCCTGTAGCTGGTGGTGTGACAATTGGTTCTGGTGTCGGTCCAAGCAAGATTGACAAGGTTGTAGGTGTATGTAAAGCTTATACGAGTCGTGTAGGAGATGGTCCTTTCCCAACTGAGTTGTTTGATGAAGTGGGAGAACGTATCCGTGAAGTGGGTCATGAATATGGTACAACAACTGGTCGTCCACGTCGTGTAGGTTGGTTTGACTCAGTTGTGATGCGTCATAGCCGTCGTGTTTCTGGTATTACTAACCTTTCTTTGAACTCTATTGATGTTTTGAGCGGTTTGGATACTGTGAAAATCTGTGTGGCCTATGATCTTGACGGTCAACGTATTGACTACTATCCAGCTAGTCTTGAGCAATTGAAACGTTGCAAGCCTATCTATGAAGAGTTGCCAGGTTGGTCAGAAGATATTACCGGAGTTCGCAATTTGGAAGATCTTCCTGAGAATGCGCGTAACTATGTTCGTCGTGTGAGTGAATTGGTTGGCGTTCGTATTTCTACTTTCTCAGTAGGTCCTGGTCGTGAACAAACAAATATTTTAGAAAGTGTTTGGTCCTAAGAGATTTTTAAGATTTGTTTAAGATAGGTCGGGTATACTATAGACAGTTACAAGAAGACCTCCTAACTTGTTGTAACAAATATCCTAAACTTTTCTTTTTCATAATAATCTCCCTATAGAGTCACCGCATTCGGTGGCTTTTTTTGTGTTGGGATTCATGATATAATAATAAAATCGATAAGTAGGAAAAGAGAAAAGAGATGTATTATACGCTTGAAGAAAAAGAAGTCTTTATGAGGGAGGCTTTGAGAGAGGCTGAGATTGCTCTTGAACACGATGAAATTCCAATTGGTTGTGTGATTGTCAAAGATGGGGAAATCATTGGTCGTGGGCATAATGCGCGTGAGGAATTACAGCGAGCGGTTATGCATGCGGAAATTATGGCTATAGAGGATGCGAACTTGAGTGAGGAGAGCTGGCGCTTGCTGGATTGCACACTTTTTGTGACCATTGAACCTTGTGTCATGTGTAGTGGAGCGATTGGGCTTGCCCGCATTCCAAATGTGGTCTATGGGGCTAAAAACCAGAAATTTGGCGCTGCTGGGAGTTTGTACAATATCTTGACAGATGAGCGTCTCAATCATCGTGTGGAGGTTGAAATAGGAATTTTGGAAGATGAATGCGCAGCTATCATGCAGGATTTTTTTAGAAATAGACGGAAAAAATAATTTTGCTTTTAAAATGAATAGGAATGTGATATAATAAATAGTGGAGCAACAGTTCTGCGTGAAGCGGGTCAGGGGAGGAATCCAGCAGCCCTAAGCGATTTGAATTGTGTGCTCTTTTTTTGTGCTTTTTCCGAATAAATAAGATAGAATAATCTAGAATAAATGATAATAGAAAAGAGAAAATTATGAAAATTCGTGGTTTTGAATTGGTTTCGAGTTTTACAGATGAAAATTTATTGCCCAAGCGTGAGACAGCGCATGCGGCTGGTTACGACTTAAAGGTTGCTGTGCGTACAGTTGTTGCGCCAGGAGAGATTGTCTTGGTTCCGACAGGGGTTAAGGCTTATATGCAGCCGACTGAGGTTCTCTACCTCTATGATCGTTCTTCAAATCCTCGTAAGAAGGGCTTGGTTTTAATTAACTCAGTTGGGGTCATTGATGGGGATTATTATGGAAATCCTGGAAATGAAGGGCATATTTTTGCGCAGATGAAGAATATCACAGACCAAGAGGTTGTTCTTGAAGTTGGGGAGCGTATTGTCCAGGCTGTTTTTGCTACTTTCTTAATTGCAGATGGAGATGCGGCTGATGGCGTTCGAACTGGTGGATTTGGATCGACAGGGCACTAGAATGAAGATTATCTTTGTACGTCATGGGGAGCCAGATTACCGTGAGTTAGAGGAGCGTTCTTATATAGGATTTGGGATAGATTTGGCACCCTTGTCTGAGATGGGACGGCAGCAAGTCCAGAAATTGAGCAAAAATCCTTTACTCTCGTCAGCTGAAATAATCGTATCTTCTGCAGTCACAAGAGCTTTAGAAACGGCTTCGTATGTGGTCTGTGCTACGGGTTTTCCTTTAAGAGTAGAGCCTTTATTACATGAATGGCAGGTCTATAAAACAGGAATAGAAAACTTTGAAACAGCTAGAAGACTGTTTTTAGAAAACAAGGGGGAGTTGCTTCCTAATAGTCCTATTCAATATGAGACAGCTACGGAAATGAAGTCTCGGTTTCTAGAATGTATGTCTAAGTATCGAGAACATCAGACTGTGGTAGTTGTTGCTCATCGAATGCTCATGCGCCAGTTTGTGCCAAATGAGAAGATTGATTTTTGCCAAGTGATTGAGTGTGAGTTAGAGATATAGAAAGAGGTTTGTCATCGCAAAGAAAAAAGCGACATTTGTATGTCAAAATTGTGGGTATAATTCCCCTAAATATCTGGGACGTTGCCCCAACTGTGGGTCTTGGTCTTCTTTTGTGGAAGAGGTTGAGGTTGCCGAGGTCAAGAATGCGCGTGTGTCCTTGACAGGTGAGAAAACCAAGCCCATGAAACTAGCTGAGGTGACTTCCATCAATGTCAATCGAACCAAGACGGAGATGGAGGAATTCAACCGTGTGCTTGGAGGCGGAGTGGTACCAGGAAGTCTCGTCCTCATCGGTGGGGATCCTGGGATTGGGAAATCAACTCTTCTCCTACAAGTCTCAACCCAGTTGTCCCAAGTGGGGACAGTTCTCTATGTCAGTGGGGAGGAGTCTGCCCAGCAGATTAAACTACGTGCAGAGCGCTTAGGTGATATTGATAGTGAGTTTTATCTCTATGCAGAGACCAATATGCAGAGTGTTCGTGCAGAAGTGGAGCGTATCCAGCCAGACTTTCTCATTATTGATTCCATCCAGACCATCATGTCTCCTGAGATTTCAGGGGTGCAGGGGTCTGTTTCTCAGGTACGTGAAGTGACCGCTGAACTCATGCAGTTGGCCAAGACCAATAACATTGCCATCTTTATCGTAGGTCATGTGACCAAAGAAGGAACCTTGGCTGGGCCTCGTATGTTGGAGCATATGGTGGATACGGTGCTTTACTTTGAAGGGGAGCGTCACCACACCTTTCGTATTTTGAGAGCGGTCAAAAATCGTTTTGGTTCCACTAATGAGATTGGGATTTTTGAGATGCAGTCGGGCGGCTTGGTTGAGGTACTCAATCCGAGTCAAGTTTTCCTAGAAGAGCGTTTGGATGGGGCGACTGGTTCCTCCATCGTTGTAACCATGGAAGGGACGCGTCCGATTTTGGCGGAGGTTCAGGCTTTGGTAACACCGACCATGTTTGGAAATGCCAAGCGTACTACGACAGGACTTGATTTTAACCGTGCTAGCTTGATTATGGCTGTTTTGGAAAAACGGGCAGGGCTTCTCTTGCAAAATCAGGATGCCTATCTCAAATCTGCTGGTGGTGTTAAATTGGATGAACCTGCCATTGACTTGGCTGTTGCAGTTGCTATTGCTTCGAGCTACAAAGACAAGCCAACTAATCCTCAGGAATGTTTTGTCGGAGAACTGGGCTTGACAGGAGAGATTCGGCGCGTGAATCGTATTGAGCAACGCATCAACGAAGCTGCTAAACTGGGCTTTACTAAGATTTATGTACCTCAGAATTCCTTGACAGGAATCACTCTGCCTAAGGAAATTCAGGTCATTGGCGTGACAACGATTCAGGAAGTCTTGAAAAAGGTCTTTGCATAATCCGTGACAAATTCTCTTAAAAATGATAAGATAGGAGAAATATTTGACTATCAAATTTTCAAGGAGGGAATCGTGTCGTATTTTGAACAGTTTATGCAAGCCAATCAGGCTTATGTTGCCCTACATGGGCAGTTAAATCTGCCACTTAAACCTAAAACCAGAGTAGCTATTGTGACCTGTATGGACTCTCGTCTGCACGTTGCGCAAGCTCTGGGCTTGGCACTTGGGGATGCTCATATCTTGCGGAATGCAGGTGGTCGAGTGACTGAAGACATGATTCGTTCGCTAGTTATTTCCCAGCAACAAATGGGGACAAGAGAGATTGTGGTATTGCACCATACAGACTGTGGTGCTCAGACCTTTGAAAATGAACCTTTTCAGGAGTATTTAAAAGAGGAATTAGGTGTAGATGTGTCAGACCAGGACTTCTTGCCCTTCCAAGATATAGAAGAGAGTGTACGCGAGGATATGCAACTGCTTATCGAGTCTCCCCTAATACCAGACGATGTCATTATCTCTGGTGCCATTTACAATGTTGATACAGGAAGTATGACAGTCGTAGAATTATAAATACTTCATTTAGAAAGAAAGTGTATGAAGAAAAGCAGTATTTTATTTATTTTTATTTTATTGCTATGTATTGGTTTACAGTATGAAACCATCTACTATACGGACGGTTCGAGGTCAGGTGCGGAATATGGACTAATGGGAGTTTCTATCTTTCTAGCTCTCTTTTACATGATTCCGGCTCTTTATTTTCTCTTCCGTATTGGGAAAAAATGGGAATTGCCAAAGAAGGTTTTGATTCTGTCTTTATTGGGAGGGATGTTCCTTTCAGGCTGGTTGTCTAGTTTTGCTAATACTTATATCCATGATTTACTGGGGGTTCTTTTCCCAGATAGTACATTTTTAAATGCCTTTGAAAGTGCTATTGTGGCTCCTTTGGTAGAAGAACCCTTGAAATTATTGCCACTTGTTTTTGTTTTGGCTTTGATTCCTGTGCGAAAATTAAAATCTTTGTTTTTACTTGGAATTGCTTCCGGTTTGGGATTCCAAATGATTGAGGATATTGGTTATATTCGTACGGATTTGCCAGAGGGCTTTGACTTTACTATTTCGCGAATTTTAGAGCGTATCATCTCAGGAATTGCCTCTCACTGGACTTTTTCAGGTCTAGCTGTAGTAGGTGTTTACTTGCTTTACAGAGCCTATAAAGGACAGAAGGTTGGCAAGAAACAGGGCCTTATTTTTCTAGGTTTAGCCTTGGGAACTCACTTCTTGTTTAACTCTCCTTTTGTGGAGTTGGAAACAGAGTTGCCTTTAGCGATTCCAGTGGTTACGGCTATTGCTCTCTATGGTTTTTATCATGCTTATTGCTTTGTTGAGAAACACAATGAGTTGATGACCTAGAATATTTTTCAAAAGAATGATGCAAGGGTACAAATATGGTGCCCTTCTTTTATTTTTGATTGAAAAATAGTGCAAAAAGCGCTACAATGGTAGATGGAAAATCTTGTGAAAAGCACAAGCGATACATATATACCGGAGGAAATCATGTCTTTTTCTGATTTAAAGCTGTTTGCCCTTTCTTCTAATAAAGAATTGGCAGAACGTGTGGCGCAGGAGATTGGGATAGAGTTGGGGAAATCAAGTGTTCGCCAATTTTCAGATGGAGAGATTCAGGTCAACATTGAAGAATCAATCCGTGGGAAACACGTCTTTATCCTACAATCAACTAGTTCGCCTGTAAATGACAATCTGCTTGAAATTTTGATTATGGTAGATGCTTTGAAGCGTGCGAGTGCAGAATCTGTCAATGTTGTCATGCCTTACTATGGGTATGCACGTCAGGATAGAAAGGCGAGAGCGCGTGAGCCAATCACTTCAAAACTTGTCGCAAATATGCTTGAAGTAGCTGGAGTGGATCGTTTATTGACCATCGACTTGCATGCTGCGCAAATTCAAGGATTCTTTGATATTCCTGTGGATCATTTGATGGGTGCTCCTCTGATTGCAGATTATTTTGAGCGTCGTGGTATGGTTGGTTCTGACTATGTGGTTGTCAGCCCGGACCATGGAGGGGTGACTCGTGCTCGTAAGTTGGCAGAATTTTTGAAAACATCTATCGCTATTATTGATAAACGTCGTAGCGTTGATAAGATGAATACTAGTGAAGTTATGAACATCATCGGTAAGGTTGAAGGCAAGACTTGTATCTTGATTGATGATATGATTGATACCGCTGGAACGATTTGTCATGCGGCAGATGCTCTTGCGGAAGCTGGTGCTGTTGAAGTCTATGCAAGCTGTACGCACCCAGTTCTTTCTGGTCCTGCTACGGACAATATCCAAAAATCAGCTATTAAGAAATTGGTTGTTTTGGATACCATCTATCTTCCAGAAGAGCGTTTGATTGATAAGATTGAGCAGATTTCAATCGCTCATCTCCTAGGGGATGCTATCGTACGTATTCATGAAAAACGACCACTTTCTCCACTTTTCGATATTGAGAAAAAAATTTAATGACCAAGCCTGAGATGATTCTCAGGTTTTTTCGTCTTTTTTCCGAATAAATAGATAGTAGCGGTGAATCTAGTAAAGCTAGATTTAAAACTGTGATATAATAAAAAGAGAAGAAATATGACTGTACGTCATCATAAGTTTCAGCGACCATCATTTTTGAACAGTGATAGCACTTGAATCGACGCTTTCTAAGGAGAATTCTAGTAGGCATACCAGTCGTTTCAAGATAAGGAATTTTAGAAGGTTTTTGAAAGTCATATTTCTTCAATTGGTTTCCGCACTCAGGGCAAGATGGGGCGTCGTAGTCCAGTTTGGCGATGATTTCCTTGTGTGTATCCTTATTGATGATGTCTAAAATCTGGATATTAGGGTCTTTAATGTCTAGTAATTTTGTGATAAAATGTAATTGTTCCATATGAATCTTTCTAATGAGTTGTTTTGTCGCTTTTCATTATAGGTCATATGGGACTTTTTTTCTACACAAAATAGGCTCCATAATATCCATAGGGGATTTACCCACTATGGATATTATGGAGCCATTTTACAACAGTGCCTCAAATTCAGATACTGACATACCTAATTGCTGGCTGGCAACCTCAGAAGTCAGAAGACCTTGGCGTACTATGTCTAGGAAGGCAAAAAGTTTCCTTTCTGCCCTTCCTTCAACTTTCCCACGCTCTAGTCCTTGTTCAAGACCTTCAGCCCTAGCAGTTTCCAAGGCATAGTCCTGTGCTAACAAGACTTGTTCTTCTCGCATATGTAGTTGACTAAACATTTTCCTGTCCTCCTCGGACCAGCTCTTGTAGTCCAGCAGTTGATTTGCTTGGGTAATGGCTCGTTGCGGTTGCTGGGTAAAGGGCTTGTTGCCGAAAAACTCCAACCATGGCTTGCGAACCTCGTCCTTGCTGGTTTCTCTGTATTTTTTAATTCCAAGAATGCCATCTTAACCAGATGGTTTTCCTGTCCATTGTTGGTAATCGCCAATACCTCACCTGTTGTGTCTTCGCGCATACTAAAGCTATGAAAAGCCAGGTCATCTGAGAAATAATTACTATCCACGATAGCAATGGCGTAAACAGGAGCGATGTATTTGTAGCTCTAGTGAGTATCACCTTCTCGCTGACGAATTTTTTCAAGATTTTGATTAACCTGACTGCACAGGTAAGTCCACAAGTGATTGATGAAAAAATTCTGATGATGGACTTGAATCTCAATAATTACTTGAGTACCGTTATCCAACTCCGCCAAGACGTCTATACTGGTATAAAAATCCTGCACCGAGTAAGGCATGGAGAGTAATACGTGAATATCGCTTCCCTCCAAAATGGTCACATTTTTTGCTGGCAAGTCCAGCATATCGCGAATAAATTGACAAGTGATTTCTGGATTGCTGAATATTTTCTTAGCAATCAAATCATTAGTTGGGCTGATGCCCGGATGTCTGAGAATCCTCCTATTCCTCCTTCTATAGTGAGTTGAAATAAGATGTGAATAACTCTATCAGGAAAGTCAAATTAATTTATAGAAATATTTTAGCAGTCAAGGTGTACTATTATAGATTCAATATATTATATTATAGCACATTTTTAAATCTAGGTTTACTAAATTCTCTGGCTCTATCTATTTATTCGGAAAAAGTTTGAAAAATACTTGCTCTAGCTCTTCCCAATGGTATTTTTTGATTCTTTCCTTTATAATGGGTGTATGGATAAGAAAAAATTATTATTGATTGATGGGTCTTCTGTAGCTTTTCGGGCGTTTTTTGCGCTGTATCAGCAGTTGGACCGTTTTAAGAATGCGGCTGGTTTGCATACCAATGCGATTTATGGTTTTCAGTTGATGTTGAGTCATTTGTTGGAGCGGGTTGAGCCGAGTCATATTTTGGTGGCTTTTGATGCGGGAAAGACGACCTTCCGGACAGAGATGTATGCGGACTATAAGGGTGGTCGGGCCAAGACTCCTGATGAGTTTCGTGAGCAATTTCCTTTCATTCGTGAGTTGCTGGATCATATGGGGATTCGTCACTATGAGCTGGCTCAGTATGAGGCGGATGACATCATTGGGACGCTGGATAAGCTAGCAGAGCAGGATGGTTTTGATATTACCATTGTCAGTGGGGACAAGGATTTGATTCAGCTGACGGATGAGCATACGGTGGTTGAAATTTCCAAGAAAGGTGTGGCTGAGTTTGAGGCCTTTACGCCAGATTACCTCATGGAAGAAATGGGCCTCACACCAGCTCAGTTTATCGATCTCAAGGCGCTCATGGGTGATAAGTCGGATAATATCCCTGGGGTGACCAAAGTCGGTGAAAAGACGGGTATTAAGCTCTTGCTGGAGCATGGTTCGCTTGAGGGGATTTATGAAAATATTGATGGAATGAAGACTTCTAAGATGAAGGAAAATCTCATCAATGACAAGGAACAGGCCTTTTTGTCTAAAACACTAGCGACCATTGATACCAAGGCACCGATTGCGATTGGTTTAGAGGACTTGGTCTATAGTGGTCCAGATGTTGAAAATCTTGGGAAATTCTACGATGAGATGGGCTTCAAACAGCTCAAGCAGGCTTTAAATATGTCGTCAGCTGATGTGGCTGAGGGTTTGGATTTTACTATTGTTGACCAAATCAGTCAAGATATGCTGAGTGAAGAGTCTATCTTCCACTTTGAGCTTTTTGGTGAGAATTACCATACAGATAATTTGGTTGGATTTGCCTGGTCTTGTGGGGATCAGCTCTATGCCACAGACAAGCTTGAGCTGTTGCAAGACCCGATTTTCAAGGATTTCTTAGAAAAAACATCTCTGAGAGTTTATGACTTTAAGAAGGTTAAAGTTCTTTTGCAACGTTTTGGTGTAGATTTGCAGGCGCCTGCTTTTGACATCCGTTTGGCTAAATACCTCCTTTCGACTGTGGAGGACAATGAAATTGCGACCATCGCTAGTCTTTATGGTCAGACTTACTTGGTTGATGATGAAACTTTCTACGGTAAGGGTGTTAAAAAGGCCATTCCTGAACGTGAGAAATTCTTGGAACACTTAGCTTGTAAACTTGCTGTTTTGGTAGAAACAGAGCCTATTTTACTTGAAAAACTCAGCGAAAATGGGCAATTAGAGCTTCTTTATGATATGGAGCAACCTCTGGCTTTTGTCCTTGCCAAGATGGAAATTGCTGGGATTATGGTCAAGAAAGAGACCTTGCTTGAGATGCAGGCTGAAAATGAGCTTGTCATTGAAAAACTGACTCAAGAGATTTACGAGCTGGCCGGTGAGGAGTTTAATGTCAACTCGCCTAAGCAGTTGGGCGTGCTTCTCTTTGAGAAATTGGGACTTCCTCTAGAATACACTAAGAAAACCAAGACAGGTTATTCGACAGCAGTGGATGTTTTGGAGCGTCTCGCTCCTATTGCTCCGATTGTTAAGAAAATCCTGGATTACCGTCAAATTGCTAAGATTCAATCTACTTATGTAATTGGCTTGCAGGACTGGATTTTGGCTGATGGAAAGATTCATACTCGCTATGTGCAGGATTTGACCCAGACCGGGCGTTTGTCTAGTGTGGATCCAAACTTGCAAAATATTCCTGCCCGATTGGAACAAGGGCGCTTGATTCGGAAGGCTTTTGTGCCAGAGTGGGAGGATAGTGTGCTACTCAGCTCTGATTATTCACAGATTGAATTGCGCGTTTTGGCGCATATTTCTAAGGATGAGCACTTGATTAAGGCCTTCCAAGAGGGGGCAGATATCCATACTTCGACAGCCATGCGGGTCTTTGGCATTGAGCGTCCTGATAATGTGACTGCAAATGACCGTCGCAATGCCAAGGCAGTTAACTTTGGAGTGGTTTATGGGATTTCAGACTTTGGCTTGTCTAATAATTTGGGAATTAGTCGTAAGGAAGCCAAAGCCTACATTGATACCTACTTTGAACGTTTTCCAGGTATTAAAAACTACATGGATGAAGTGGTGCGGGAGGCGCGTGATAAGGGCTATGTAGAGACCCTCTTTAAGCGTCGCCGTGAGTTGCCAGATATCAATTCGCGCAACTTCAATATTCGTGGTTTTGCGGAGCGAACTGCTATCAACTCACCTATCCAGGGTTCGGCAGCAGATATTCTCAAGATTGCCATGATTCAGCTGGATAAAGCCTTGGTTGCAGGTGGTTATCAGACTAAGATGCTGTTACAAGTGCACGATGAAATCGTCCTTGAAGTGCCTAAATCTGAATTGGTAGAGATAAAAAAATTGGTGAAACAAACCATGGAAGAAGCCATTCAACTCAGTGTTCCTCTTATCGCAGATGAGAATGAAGGGGCAACCTGGTACGAGGCTAAATAAAAAGGGGGCTAGTCCTCCTTTTTTGTAGTAGAATTCTGCAAACCTTTTCAAAATGTGCTATACTGATGAAAAAGGAGGTTTTCTATGAGTCAAGAATTTATCAATCCAAGTGATGGCGTGATTCGTCAGTATCTCGCAACGAGTAAAACCCTTGCTGTGGTGGGTTTGTCTGACCGTGAAGAAACAACCAGCAATCGAGTAACAAAGGAAATGCAGGCTCGGGGCTATAAAATCATCCCAGTCAATCCCAAGGCGGCAGGTGGCGAAATCTTGGGTGAAAAGGCTTATGCTAGCCTCGCTGAAATTCCTTTTCCTGTAGATATTGTCAATGTTTATCGTCGCAGTGAATTTCTGCCCGATGTGGCGCGTGATTTTCTCAAAGCTGATGCCAAGATTTTTTGGGCACAGCTAGGACTTGAAAGTTTAGAAGCGAAAGAGATTTTGCGTGATGGTGGATGTGATGATATCGTGATGAATCGCTGTATCAAGAGAGAACATACTTGCTTGATTGAGGAAGCATAAGAAAAAGGTAGCTGATGGGCTACCTTTTGTGTTATACTCAATGAAAATCAAAGAGCAAACTAGGAAACTAGCCGCGGGCTGCTCAAAACACTGTTTTGAGGTTGTAGATAGAACTGACGAAGTCAGCTCAAAACACCGTTTTGAGGTTGTAGATAGAACTGACGAAGTCAGTAACATATACCTACGGCAAGGCGACGTTGACGTGGTTTGAAGAGATTTTCGAAGAGTATTAGAAAATGCCGATAAGGGTCTGCATACCAAGGCTGGTGAGGATGATGGCAATCCAGCAGATGGCTCCGAGAACAATGGATTTTCCGCTGGATTTGACCATAGCTACCAGATTGGTTTTGAGTCCGATAGCACTCATGGCCATGATAATGAGGAATTTGGAAAGTTGTTTGAGAGGGGTAAAGAAACTACTAGACACACCGAGAGAGGTCAGAAGGGTGGTTAGGAGCGATGCAAGGATAAAGTAAAGGATAAAAAGAGGGAAGACTTTTTTCAGTTGCAATCCTTGCTTATTTTTTTGTTCGCGACTTTGCCAGTAGGAGAGAAAGAGAGTGATGGGGATGATAGCCAGAGTACGTGTGAGTTTGACAATGGTTGCGGATTCGAGGGTATTGGTCTGGTAGAGACTGTCCCAGGCGCTGGCGGTAGCCGTTACAGAGGAAGTGTCATTGACGGCTGTTCCTGCAAAGAGGGCGAATCCTTCATTAGATAGATGAAGCCAGGTGCCTAGAGTTGGAAAGATGAGTGCGGCCAAGACATTGAAGAAAAAGATAACGGAGATGGCTTGGGCTACTTCCTTTTCCTTGGCATGGATAACGGGCGCTGTTGCCGCAATAGCAGAACCACCACAGATGGAAGAACCTACTCCAACCAAGGTAGCCAGTTTTGTATCCAGCGCAAAGAAGTGCTGGAAGAGATAGGCAACAATCAAGGCTATTGAAATGGTAGACAGGATGACAGGGAGTGAAGATTGCCCAACTGCGAAGACCTGCGAGATATTGAGACCAAAACCAAGCAAGATAACAGCATACTGGAGCAATTTTTTAGAACTAAAGGTCAACCCCGCATCCAGTTGTTTATAGGACGAGAGAAAGGGATGTAGGAGCATGCCTATGAAAATGGCAAAAACAGGCGCGCCAATCACAGGGAAGAATCCTCCTAAGTACCAAGATACGATAGAAATGAGAAGGCAGGCCAAGATACCTGCTCCATTTTTTGATAGAAATGACATAAAAACCTCCAAATAGAATCTGTTACCATTATAGACCTGTAAGCAGGAAAAGTAAAATAGAAAGTGGAAAGTTATTCTCTAATGTATTTTTGCGGTCGGGGGGCTTTTGTAGTATAATAGAGATACGTTTTGAAAGTAGGAGGCATCTATGGACTTAACTAAGCGCTTTAATAAACAGTTAGATAAGATTCAAGTTTCGTTGATTCGTCAGTTTGACCAGGCTATTTCGGAGATTCCTGGGGTCTTGCGTTTGACCTTGGGGGAACCTGATTTTACAACGCCAGATCATGTCAAGGAGGCGGCCAAGCGAGCGATTGACCAGAACCAATCCTACTATACAGGGATGAGTGGCCTGCTGACTCTACGTCAGGCAGCCAGTGACTTTGTTAAGGAAAAGTACCAACTGGACTATGCTCCTGAAAATGAAATCTTGGTTACAATTGGGGCGACAGAGGCTTTATCTGCTACTTTAACAGCTATTTTGGAAGAGGGAGACAAGGTGCTCTTGCCAGCTCCTGCTTATCCGGGTTATGAACCAATTGTCAATCTAGTTGGGGCAGAGATTGTCGAGATTGACACAACTGAAAATGGGTTTGTCTTGACTCCTGAAATGTTGGAGAAGGCCATTTTGGAGCAGGGTGACAAGCTCAAGGCGGTTATTCTCAACTATCCAGCAAATCCGACAGGAATTACCTATAGCCGGGAGCAGTTGGAAGCCTTGGCAGCTGTTTTACGCAAGTACGAGATTTTCGTTGTCTGTGATGAGGTTTACTCAGAATTGACCTACACAGGGGAAGCCCATGTGTCTCTAGGAACGATGTTGAGAAATCAGGCCATTATTATCAATGGTTTGTCTAAATCGCATGCCATGACAGGTTGGCGTTTGGGTCTAATTTTCGCTCCTGCAGCCTTTACAGCTCAGTTAATCAAGAGTCACCAGTACTTGGTCACTGCCGCAAATACTATGGCTCAACACGCTGCGGTGGAGGCCTTGACGGCTGGTAAACACGATGCGGAACCTATGAAGAAGGAATACATCCAGCGTCGGGATTATATTATCGAGAAAATGACTGCTCTTGGTTTTGAGATTATCAAACCAGACGGTGCCTTCTATATCTTTGCTAAGATTCCAGCGGGCTACAATCAAGATTCCTTTGCTTTTCTGAAGGATTTTGCTCAGAAGAAGGCCGTTGCTTTTATCCCTGGAGCTGCCTTTGGGCGTTACGGAGAAGGCTATGTGCGTCTGTCTTATGCAGCCAGCATGGAGACTATCAAAGAAGCTATGAAACGACTTGAGGAGTACATGAGAGAAGCATGATTCAGTCTATCACGAGTCAAGGCTTGGTGCTCTACAATCGTAATTTTCGTGAGGATGACAAGCTCGTCAAGATTTTTACAGAGCAGGCTGGCAAGCGCATGTTTTTCGTTAAACATGCTGGCCAGTCTAAGCTGGCGCCGGTTATTCAGCCCTTGGTGTTGGCACGATTTCTCTTGCGAATCAATGATGATGGGCTCAGTTACATTGAGGACTATCATGAGGTGATGACCTTTCCCAAGATCAATAGCGATCTTTTTGTCATGGCTTATGCGACCTACGTGGCAGCTCTTGCAGATGCTAGTTTGCAGGACAATCAGCAGGATGCTCCCTTGTTTGCTTTTTTGCAAAAGACTTTGGAGTTGATGGAAGCTGGCTTGGATTATCAGGTTTTGACCAATATTTTTGAAATTCAAATCTTGACTCGATTTGGAATCAGCCTCAATTTTAATGAGTGTGTCTTTTGCCATCGGATCGGTCAGGCTTTTGACTTTTCTTTCAAATATGGAGCCTGCCTCTGTCCAGAGCATTGTCATGAGGATGAGAGACGTTGCCATCTCAATCCCAATATCCCCTATCTGCTCAATCAATTTCAAGCCATTGATTTTGAGACCTTGGAGACCATTTCGCTCAAGTCTGAAATCAAGCAAGAGCTACGCCAATTTATGGATCAACTCTACGAAGAGTACGTTGGGATTCACCTAAAATCAAAGAAATTTATTGATTCCCTAGCAGACTGGGGACAATTACTAAAAGAGGAAAAGAAATGAAAAAAATCGCAGTAGATGCCATGGGGGGCGATTATGCACCTCAGGCCATCGTTGAGGGTGTCAATCAAGCCCTAGCTGACTTTTCAGATATTGAGGTTCAACTCTACGGAGATGAAGCTAAAATCAAGCAATATCTGACAGCGACAGAGCACGTCAGCATTATCCATACGGATGAAAAGATTGATTCAGACGATGAACCTACGAGAGCTATTCGGAAGAAGAAAAATGCCAGTATGGTCTTGGCGGCCAAGGCTGTCAAAGATGGAGAGGCAGATGCTGTCCTATCGGCTGGGAATACAGGTGCTTTACTAGCAGCAGGATTTTTCATCGTGGGTCGTATCAAGAATATCGATCGTCCTGGGCTTATGTCAACCTTGCCGACTATTGATGGGAAAGGTTTTGACATGCTGGACCTCGGTGCTAATGCAGAAAATACAGCCCAGCACCTCCATCAATATGCGGTTCTAGGTTCTTTCTATGCTAAAAATGTTCGTGGAATTGCGCAACCACGTGTTGGTTTGCTCAACAATGGAACAGAGAGTAGTAAGGGTGACCCGCTTCGTAAGGAAACTTATGAATTACTGGCGGCTGATGAAAGTTTGAATTTTATCGGAAACGTGGAAGCGCGTGATTTGATGAATGGCGTTGCAGATGTTGTCGTGGCAGATGGTTTCACGGGAAACGCTGTGCTCAAATCCATTGAAGGGACAGCCATGGGAATCATGGGATTGCTCAAGACCGCTATTACAGGTGGTGGTCTTCGAGCGAAACTAGGTGCCCTTCTTCTCAAGGACAGCCTCAGAGGTTTGAAAAAACAACTCAATTACTCAGATGTTGGTGGAGCGGTCTTGTTTGGTGTCAAGGCACCGGTTGTCAAGACTCATGGCTCAAGCGATGCCAAGGCTGTTTATAGTACGATTCGCCAGATTCGTACCATGCTAGAAACAGACGTAGTTGCCCAGACTGCGCGTGAATTTTCAGGAGAATAAAAGAGATGACAGAAAAAGAAATTTTTGACCGTATTGTGACCATTATCCAAGAGCGACAGGGAGAGGACTTTGTCGTGACAGAATCCTTGAGTCTGAAAGACGATTTGGATGCGGATTCTGTTGACTTGATGGAGTTTATCTTGACTCTGGAAGATGAATTTAGTATCGAAATCAGCGATGAAGAAATTGACCAACTCCAAAACGTAGGAGATGTGGTTAAAATCATTCAAGGAAAATAGCAATCGGAGTTCCAAGTCAACGGAAGTAGATGGTTTTTAGAAATGAGAAATATCGGACAAGCTGGTAAAATCTTGGCTGACAGTGGTTATCAAGAGCTCATGAAGATATATCCTCAAGCACAAACTCCGAGGAAATCAAGTAAACTTAAGCCATTAACTCTTGAAGATAAAGCCTGTAATCATGCGCTATCTAAGGAGAGAAGCAAGGTTGAGAATATCTTTGCCAAAGTAAAAACGTTTAAAATGTTTTCAACAACCTATCGAAATCATCGTAAACGCTTCGGATTACGAATGAATTTGATTGCTGGTATTATCAATCATGAACTAGGATTCTAGTTTTGCAGGAAGTCTAATAGTAAAAAAGTGATTAGAAAACATCTTTTTTAAAAATAGAGATGATTTTGAAACAAAAAAGCTAATTCAAGACGTTTCGATGACAATTCAAGATTTGGATGAAAAAAATTAATAGATACTGTTATACTAAACTTGTCAAGTTTGTAACAAGACAAATATTAAAAATAAAAAAGAGGTATTCGTTATGAATACAAAAACGATGTCACAATTTGAAATTATGGATACTGAGATGCTTGCTTGCGTTGAAGGTGGCGGATGCAATTGGGGAGATTTTGCCAAAGCAGGTGTTGGAGGAGGAGCAGCAAGAGGTCTTCAACTAGGCATTAAAACAGGAACATGGCAAGGTGCAGCAACTGGTGCTGCGGGTGGAGCTATACTTGGAGGTGTAGCCTATGCAGCAACATGTTGGTGGTAATTATGGATTTTAAAAGTTTTATTATTGGTTTAGTAGTTGGTATATTTGGTCCTTATATGGATGATTTAATTAGAAAAAAATTTTTAAAGTCTTCGGAGAAGAAAACAGAAAAATCTGTTAAAAAATAATCAAAACTATAAATGATGAATCTGAATCAAAATTATTTTGCGCATGTAAATAGGAGTCTTATAGTAACGAGTCAAAAAAGGAGTAACTATGAATCGTAATTTAGAACGGTGTTATCTATTCTGACTATGGATAGATCATACCAGAGGCGACTTAGAAATAGCAGGGACATTAGAAATTGAAGTAATAAATAGGATGTCACAAATGTTGCTATCAATGATTTATTTGTTCCAAGCTTGCCTAGGGTGTCAGTAAAAAATCATTTTCCTTTCAATAGCATATTTTTAGTGGGCAGGACTCTTGTTCTGCCTATTTTTTTATCCAAAAAGTGCAGTTGGGAGGGAGATAGGCTCATTTGGGAAGGAAGTCCAGTTTTTGTTTAGTGATTGGGGTAAGATAGTTGTTATCAGATGAGTTTATACTCTTCGAAAATCAAATTCAAACCACGTCAACGTCGCCTTGCCGTATATATGTGACTGACTTCGTCAGTCCTATCTACAACCTCAAAACAGTGTTTTGAGCAGCCTGCGGCTAGTTTCCTAGTTTGCTCTTTGATTTTCATTGAGTATTAGGGAAAAGGAGATGAATATGAAATTTGGGAAACGTCACTATCGTCCGCAAGTGGATCAGATGGACTGCGGTGTAGCTTCATTAGCCATGGTTTTTGGCTACTATGGTAGTTATTATTTTTTGGCTCACTTGCGAGAATTGGCTAAGACGACCATGGATGGGACGACGGCTTTGGGCTTGGTCAAGGTGGCAGAGGAGATTGGTTTTGAGACGCGAGCCATTAAGGCGGATATGACGCTTTTTGACTTGCCGGATTTGACTTTTCCTTTTGTTGCCCATGTGCTTAAGGAAGGGAAATTGCTCCACTACTATGTGGTGACTGGGCAGGATAAGGATAGCATTCATATTGCCGATCCAGATCCCGGGGTGAAGTTGACTAAACTGCCACGTGAGGGTTTTGAGGAAGAATTGACAGGAGTGACTCTTTTTATGGCACCTAGTCCAGACTATAAGCCTTATAAGGAACAAAAAAATGGTCTGCTCTCTTTTATCCCTATATTAGTGAAGCAGCGTGGCTTGATTGCCAATATCGTTTTGGCAACACTCTTGGTAACCGTGATTAACATTGTGGGTTCTTATTATCTGCAGTCTATCATTGATACCTATGTGCCAGATCAGATGCGTTCGACACTAGGGATTATTTCTATTGGGCTAGTCATCGTCTACATCCTCCAGCAAATCTTGTCTTACGCTCAGGAGTATCTCTTGCTTGTTTTGGGGCAACGCTTGTCGATTGACGTGATTTTGTCCTATATCAAGCATGTTTTTCACCTCCCTATGTCCTTTTTCGCGACACGCAGGACAGGGGAAATTGTGTCTCGTTTCACGGATGCTAACAGTATTATCGATGCGCTGGCTTCGACCATTCTTTCGATTTTCCTAGATGTGTCAACAGTTGTCATTATTTCCCTTGTTTTATTTTCACAAAATACCAATCTCTTTTTCATGACTTTATTGGCGCTTCCTATCTACACAGTGATTATCTTTGCCTTTATGAAGCCGTTTGAAAAGATGAATCGGGACACCATGGAAGCCAATGCGGTTCTGTCTTCTTCTATCATTGAGGACATCAACGGTATTGAGACTATCAAGTCCTTGACCAGTGAAAGTCAGCGTTACCAAAAAATTGACAAGGAATTTGTGGATTATCTGAAGAAATCCTTTACCTATAGTCGAGCAGAGAGTCAGCAAAAGGCTCTGAAAAAGGTTGCCCATCTCTTGCTTAATGTCGGCATTCTCTGGATGGGGGCTGTTCTGGTCATGGATGGCAAGATGAGTTTGGGGCAGTTGATTACCTATAATACCTTGCTGGTTTACTTTACCAATCCTTTGGAAAATATCATCAATCTGCAAACCAAGCTTCAGACAGCGCAGGTTGCCAATAACCGTCTAAATGAAGTGTATCTAGTAGCTTCTGAGTTTGAGGAGAAGAAAACAGTTGAGGATTTGAGCTTGATGAAGGGAGATATGACCTTCAAGCAGGTTCATTACAAGTATGGCTATGGTCGAGACGTCTTGTCGGATATCAATTTAACCGTTCCCCAAGGGTCTAAGGTGGCTTTTGTGGGGATTTCAGGGTCAGGTAAGACGACTTTGGCCAAGATGATGGTTAATTTTTACGACCCAAGTCAAGGGGAGATTAGTCTGGGTGGTGTCAATCTCAATCAGATTGATAAAAAAGCCCTGCGCCAGTACATCAACTATCTGCCTCAACAGCCCTATGTCTTTAACGGAACGATTTTGGAGAATCTTCTTTTGGGAGCCAAGGAGGGGACGACACAGGAAGATATCTTACGGGCGGTCGAATTGGCAGAGATTCGAGAGGATATCGAGCGCATGCCACTGAATTACCAGACAGAATTGACTTCGGATGGGGCAGGGATTTCAGGTGGTCAACGTCAGAGAATCGCTTTGGCGCGTGCTCTCTTGACAGATGCGCCGGTCTTGATTTTGGATGAGGCGACTAGCAGTTTGGATATTTTGACAGAGAAGCGGATTGTCGATAATCTCATGGCTTTGGACAAGACCTTGATTTTCATTGCTCACCGCTTGACTATTGCTGAGCGGACAGAGAAGGTAGTTGTCTTGGATCAGGGCAAGATTGTCGAAGAAGGAAAGCATGCTGATTTGCTTGCACAGGGTGGCTTTTACGCCCATTTGGTCAATAGCTAGAAAGAGGAGAGGATGAAACCAGAATTTTTAGAAAGTGCGGAGTTTTATAATCGTCGTTACCATAATTTTTCCAGTAGTGTGATTGTACCCATGGCCCTTCTGCTCGTGTTTTTACTTGGCTTTGCAACTGTTGCAGAAAAGGAGATGAGTTTGTCCACTAGAGCTACTGTCGAACCTAGTCGTATCCTTGCAAATATCCAGTCAACTAGCAACAATCGTATTCTTGTCAATCATTTGGAAGAAAATAAGCTGGTTAAGAAGGGGGATCTTTTGGTTCAATACCAAGAAGGGGCAGAGGGTGTCCAAGCGGAGTCCTATGCCAGTCAGTTGGACATGCTAAAGGATCAAAAAAAGCAATTGGAGTATCTGCAAAAGAGCCTGCAAGAAGGGGAGAACCACTTTCCAGAGGAGGATAAGTTTGGCTACCAAGCCACCTTTCGCGACTACATCAGTCAAGCAGGCAGTCTTAGGGCTAGTACATCGCAACAAAATGAGACCATCGCGTCCCAGAATGCAGCAGCTAGCCAAACCCAATCCGAAATCGGCAACCTCATCAGTCAAACAGAGGCTAAAATTCGCGATTACCAGACAGCTAAGTCAGCTATTGAAACAGGTGCTTCCTTGGCCGGTCAGAATCTAGCCTACTCTCTTTACCAGTCCTACAAGTCTCAGGGAGAGGAAAATCCCCAAACTAAGGTTCAGGCAGTTGCACAGGTTGAAGCACAGATTTCTCAGTTAGAATCTAGTCTTGCTACTTACCGTGTCCAGTATGCAGGTTCAGGTACCCAGCAAGCCTATGCGTCAGGGTTAAGCAGTCAATTGGAATCCCTTAAATCCCAACACTTGGCAAAGGTTGGTCAGGAATTGACCCTTCTAGCCCAGAAAATCTTGGAGGCAGAGTCAGGTAAGAAGGTACAGGGAAATCTTTTAGACAAGGGGAAAATTACGGCAAGTGAGGATGGGGTGCTTCATCTTAATCCTGAGACCAGTGATTCTAGCATGGTTGCAGAAGGTGCCCTACTAGCCCAACTTTATCCATCTTTGGAAAGAGAAGGGAAAGCCAAACTCACAGCCTATCTAAGTTCAAAAGATGTAGCAAGAATCAAGGTCGGTGATTCTGTTCGCTATACTACGACTCATGATGCCGGGAATCAACTTTTTCTAGATTCTACTATTACAAGTATTGATGCGACAGCTACTAAGACTGAGAAAGGGAATTTCTTTAAAATCGAGGCGGAGACTAATCTAACTTCGGAGCAGGCTGAAAAACTTAGGTACGGGGTGGAAGGCCGTCTACAGATGATTACGGGCAAGAAAAGTTATCTACGTTATTATTTGGATCAATTTTTGAACAAAGAGTAATGTTCGTGTTTTTAGAGTTAAATAATTTTTAAACTGTGAGAAAGATTCTTCTTGCAGTTTTTTCTTTACAATTTTTGAAAAGCATCTGCTATTTATTCGGTTAAATTCTTGTGTTTTTTGGTTTTTTGTGGTAAAATGTGCTCAAGTAATACGAAAGGCGAACTTTAAAATGTCAAAACAATTGATCTATTCGGGAAAAGCTAAAGATATCTATACAACTGAGGATGAAAATCTTATTATTTCAACTTACAAGGACCAGGCGACTGCTTTCAACGGTGTCAAGAAGGAGCAGATTGCAGGTAAGGGAGTCTTGAATAATCAGATCTCATCTTTTATTTTTGAGAAATTAAATGCGGCTGGTGTGGCGACTCACTTTGTGGAGAAACTTTCAGACACGGAACAACTCAATAAAAAGGTTAAGATTATTCCTTTGGAAGTCGTGCTCCGCAACTATACTGCTGGTTCCTTTTCAAAACGTTTTGGTGTGGATGAGGGAATCGCCTTGGAGACTCCGATTGTCGAATTTTACTATAAAAATGATGATTTGGATGATCCATTTATCAATGATGAGCATGTGAAATTCCTACAGATTGCGGATGACCAGCAGATTGCCTACTTGAAGGAAGAAACGCGTCGTATCAATGAACTATTGAAAGTCTGGTTTGCTGAGATTGGGCTTAAATTGATTGACTTTAAGCTAGAGTTCGGTTTTGACAAGGATGGCAAGATTATCTTGGCAGACGAATTTTCACCAGATAACTGCCGCTTGTGGGATGCTGATGGCAACCACATGGATAAGGATGTTTTCCGTAGAGGATTGGGAGAACTAACCGACGTTTACGAAATTGTCTGGGAAAAGTTGCAGGGTTTAAAATAACAACCTCAAGGCTGTTTGGGAATATTGCAAGAGCTGAAATAAAGGAATAAGAATTGATGGATAAACGTATTTTTGTTGAAAAAAAGGCTGATTTTCAGGTCAAGTCAGAGAGTTTGGTTAGAGAGCTCCAGCACAACTTGGGACTGTCAAGCTTGAAAAGTATTCGTATTGTGCAAGTATATGATGTATTTGACTTGGTTGAGGACTTGTTTGCACCTGCAGAGAAGCACATTTTCTCTGAGCAGGTAACCGACCATGTTTTAGATGAAGTATCTGTGCAGGCGGATCTTGCTAACTATGCTTTCTTTGCCATTGAAAGTCTACCAGGGCAGTTTGACCAGCGTGCAGCTTCGTCACAGGAAGCCTTGCTTTTGTTGGGAAGTTCGAGTGACGTGACAGTCAACACAGCCCAACTTTACTTGGTGAATAAAGATATTGATGCGACTGAGTTGGAAGCTGTCAAAAACTACCTGCTCAATCCAGTTGATTCTCGTTTCAAGGATATCACGATAGGGATTGCCAAGCAGGAGTTTTCAGAGTCAGACAAGACCATTCCAAAATTGCCTTTCTTTGAAAGCTATACAGCAGAAGACTTTGCTCGCTACAAGGCCGAACAAGGGATGGCCATGGAAGTGGATGATTTGCTCTTTATCCAAGACTACTTTAAGTCAATCGGGCGCGTGCCAACTGAGACTGAACTCAAGGTTTTGGACACTTACTGGTCTGACCACTGCCGTCATACGACTTTTGAGACAGAGTTGAAACACATCGACTTTTCAGCTTCTAAATTTCAAAAGCAATTGCAGTCAACCTATGACAAGTATATTGCCATGCGCGAGGAATTAGGTCGGTCTGAAAAACCACAAACCTTGATGGATATGGCGACTATTTTCGGTCGTTATGAGCGTGCTAATGGACGATTGGATGATATGGAAGTCTCTGACGAAATCAATGCCTGCTCAGTTGAAATTGAAGTGGACGTTGATGGTGTCAAGGAACCTTGGCTCCTCATGTTTAAAAACGAAACCCACAACCATCCAACAGAAATTGAGCCATTTGGTGGAGCGGCTACCTGTATCGGTGGAGCTATTCGTGATCCGTTGTCAGGCCGTTCCTATGTTTACCAAGCCATGCGTATTTCAGGTGCTGGTGATATTACAGCACCGATTTCGGAAACTCGTGCTGGGAAATTGCCACAACAAGTCATTTCTAAAACAGCAGCTCATGGTTATTCTTCATATGGTAACCAGATTGGGCTTGCCACAACCTACGTTCGTGAATACTTCCACCCAGGCTTTGTAGCTAAACGTATGGAACTTGGTGCCGTTGTTGGTGCGGCTCCCAAGGGCAATGTTGTCCGTGAAAAACCTGAAGCAGGTGATGTGATCATCCTTCTCGGAGGCAAAACAGGTCGTGATGGTGTCGGTGGTGCGACGGGCTCTTCTAAGGTTCAAACAGTTGAGTCTGTAGAGACTGCTGGTGCTGAGGTTCAAAAAGGAAATGCCATCGAAGAACGCAAGATTCAGCGCCTCTTCCGTAATGGCAATGTCACTCGTCTGATCAAGAAGTCCAATGACTTTGGGGCAGGCGGCGTCTGTGTGGCTATCGGTGAATTGGCAGACGGTCTTGAAATCGACCTCAACAAGGTGCCTCTTAAATACCAGGGCTTGAATGGTACAGAAATTGCCATCTCTGAATCACAAGAACGGATGGCGGTCGTGGTTCGTCCTGAAGATGTGGATGCCTTCGTTGCCGAATGTAACAAAGAAAATATTGATGCTGTTGTGGTGGCGACAGTAACTGAAAAACCAAATCTTGTCATGCACTGGAATGGTGAGACAATCGTTGACTTGGAGCGTCGTTTCCTTGACACCAATGGTGTGCGCGTGGTTGTCGATGCCAAAGTTGTGGACAAGGATGTCAAACTCCCAGAAGAGCGTCAAACATCTGCTGAAACACTGGAATCAGATACCCTTACGGTTCTATCTGACCTCAACCATGCAAGTCAAAAAGGATTACAGACTGTCTTTGACTGCTCTGTTGGACGCTCAACGGTTAATCACCCACTTGGTGGTCGTTACCAACTCACACCAACTGAGGCATCTGTGCAGAAATTGCCAGTTCAACACGGTGTGACTCATACTGCGTCGGTCATTGCTCAAGGTTTCAACCCATATGTAGCTGAATGGTCTCCATACCACGGTGCTGCTTACGCGGTTATCGAAGCAACTGCTCGTTTGGTGGCTGCTGGTGCCAACTGGTCTAAGGCTCGTTTCTCTTACCAAGAATATTTCGAGCGGATGGACAAGCAAGCAGAGCGTTTTGGTCAGCCAGTAGCCGCCCTTCTAGGCTCTATTGAAGCTCAGATTCAACTTGGCTTGCCATCTATCGGTGGTAAGGACTCCATGTCTGGTACCTTTGAAGAATTGACCGTTCCGCCAACCTTGGTTGCCTTTGGGGTGACGACGGCAGATAGCCGTAAGGTGCTCTCTCCAGAATTTAAAGCTGTTGGGGAAAATATCTACTACATCCCAGGTCAAGCCCTCTCTGCAGAGATTGATTTTGACTTGATTAAGAAAAATTTTGCTCAGTTTGAAGCAAGCCAAGCTGACCATAAAGTGACATCTGCATCAGCTGTCAAATACGGTGGTGTAGTTGAAAGTTTGGCTCTTGCTACCTTTGGAAACTATATTGGTGCAGAGGTGACCTTGCCTGAACTTAAAACAGCTTTGACAGCTCAATTAGGCGGCTTTGTCTTCACATCTCCTGAAGAAATTGCTGGAGTAGAGAAGATTGGACAAACGAAAGCAGACTTTACACTGACTGTCAACGGTGTGAAGCTAGATGGACACAAGCTTGACAGTGCATTTCAAGGGACATTGGAAGAAGTTTACCCAACAGAATTTACCCAAGCGAAAGAACTAGAAGAAGTACCAGCTGTGGCATCAGATGTTGTGATTAAAGCCAAAGAAAAGGTTGAAAAACCTGTGGTTTACATCCCAGTCTTTCCAGGAACCAACTCAGAATATGATTCAGCTAAGGCCTTCGAAAAAGAAGGTGCAGAGGTCAATTTGGTGCCATTCGTGACCTTGAATGAAGAAGCTATTGTCAAGTCAGTTGAAACTATGGTTGACAATATCGACAAGACTAATATTCTCTTCTTTGCCGGTGGATTCTCGGCTGCGGATGAACCAGATGGTTCAGCTAAGTTTATCGTCAATATCCTGCTTAATGAAAAAGTGCGTGTGGCTATTGATAGCTTTATCGCCCGTGGTGGCTTGATTATCGGTATTTGTAATGGATTCCAAGCCTTAGTCAAATCGGGTCTCCTACCATACGGAAACTTTGAAGATGCTAACAGTACTAGTCCAACCCTCTTCTACAATGATGCCAACCAACACGTGGCCAAGATGGTGGAAACTCGCATTGCCAATACCAACTCACCATGGTTGGCTGGTGTGCAAGTGGGCGATATCCACGCTATTCCTGTTTCGCACGGTGAAGGGAAGTTTGTCGTGACGGCTGAGGAATTTGCAGAGCTCCGTGACAATGGACAAATTTTCAGCCAATACGTTGACTTTAACGGTAAACCAAGTATGGATTCTAAGTACAATCCGAATGGTTCTGTCCATGCCATCGAAGGAATTACCAGCAAGAATGGTCAAATCATCGGTAAGATGGGCCACTCAGAACGTTATGAGGATGGTCTTTTCCAAAATATCCCAGGCAATAAAGACCAACACCTGTTCGCATCAGCGGTTAAACATTTCACTGGAAAATAAGACTTACAGATTTTCTAATAGATAGTATCAGTAATGTAAAAGTCATGTAAATCTAGCTCTTGATGATTACAAATGAAAATTAGGTATAAAAAATGACATACGAAGTAAAATCTCTTAATGAAGAATGTGGTGTTTTCGGTATTTGGGGACATCCAGATGCTGCTAAGTTGACCTATTTTGGACTCCACAGTCTTCAACACCGTGGTCAGGAGGGGGCAGGAATCCTCTCCAATGATCAAGGACAACTGAAGCGGCATCGCGATATGGGTCTTCTATCAGAAGTCTTCAGAAATCCTGCTAACTTAGATAAATTGACGGGAACTGGTGCGATTGGGCATGTGCGTTACGCGACTGCTGGCGAAGCTTCTGTAGATAATATCCAGCCCTTCCTCTTCCGTTTTCACGATATGCAGTTTGGCTTGGCTCATAATGGAAATCTGACCAATGCAGCCTCTCTCAAGAAAGAACTGGAACAAAGAGGAGCAATTTTCAGCGCGACTTCGGACTCTGAAATCTTGGCTCACCTCATTCGTCGCAGTCATAATCCTAGCCTGATGGGCAAAATCAAGGAAGCGCTCAGCCTTGTCAAAGGTGGTTTTGCCTATATCTTGCTGTTTGAGGACAAGTTGATTGCGGCTCTTGACCCAAATGGATTCCGACCGCTTTCGATTGGTAAAATGGCTAATGGAGCAGTTGTTGTATCTTCTGAAACCTGTGCTTTTGAGGTCATTGGTGCCGAGTGGATTCGTGATTTGAAGCCAGGTGAGATTGTGATCATTGATGACGAGGGCATTCAGTATGACAGCTATACAGATGATACCCAGTTGGCGGTTTGTTCTATGGAGTATATCTACTTTGCTCGCCCTGATTCTAATATCCACGGTGTCAATGTCCATACGGCACGTAAGAGAATGGGAGCGCAATTGGCGCGAGAATTTAAGCATGAGGCAGATATTGTAGTTGGTGTGCCCAATTCTTCCCTAAGCGCGGCTATGGGATTTGCGGAAGAATCAGGCTTACCAAATGAAATGGGTCTGATCAAAAACCAATACACCCAGCGAACTTTTATCCAACCGACTCAAGAATTGCGGGAGCAAGGAGTGCGGATGAAACTGTCTGCTGTTTCGGGTGTTGTCAAAGGCAAACGTGTGGTCATGGTGGATGATTCCATTGTACGTGGAACAACCTCTCGTCGTATCGTTCAGCTCTTGAAAGAAGCGGGTGCGACTGAGGTTCACGTTGCCATTGGAAGTCCTGCACTAGCGTATCCATGTTTCTACGGGATTGATATCCAGACCCGTCAGGAGCTGATTGCAGCCAATCATACGGTCGAAGAAACTCGCCAAATCATTGGTGCGGACAGTCTGACTTATCTTTCAATTGATGGCTTGATTGAGTCGATTGGTATCGAAACAGATGCGCCGAACGGTGGTCTCTGTGTCGCTTACTTTGACGGTGACTACCCAACGCCTCTCTATGACTACGAAGAAGACTATCGTAGAAGTTTGGAAGAAAAGACCAGTTTTTACAAGTAGGCGACAGATTCTCCATTAAAGAAAAGGAAAAAATAAATGACAAATAAAAATGCATATGCCCAGTCGGGTGTGGATGTTGAAGCGGGTTATGAAGTTGTTGAACGGATTAAAAAGCACGTGGCCCGTACGGAGCGTGCAGGTGTCATGGGAGCTCTTGGTGGCTTTGGTGGTATGTTTGACCTTTCCAAGACTGGGGTTAAAGAACCCGTCTTGATTTCAGGGACTGACGGTGTCGGAACCAAGCTCATGTTGGCTATCAAGTACGACAAGCACGATACCATCGGGCAGGACTGTGTGGCCATGTGTGTCAACGACATCATTGCTGCAGGTGCGGAACCCCTCTATTTTCTCGACTACGTAGCGACAGGGAAGAATGAACCAGCTAAGCTAGAACAAGTGGTTGCTGGTGTGGCAGAAGGTTGTGTGCAGGCTGGTGCTGCCCTCATCGGTGGGGAAACGGCTGAAATGCCGGGCATGTACGGCGAAGACGACTATGACTTGGCTGGTTTTGCGGTCGGTGTGGCTGAAAAATCTCAAATCATTGACGGTTCAAAGGTGGTAGAGGGAGATGTTCTTCTCGGACTTGCTTCAAGTGGGATTCACTCAAATGGTTACTCTTTGGTTCGTCGTGTCTTTGCGGATTACACAGGTGAGGAAGTCCTACCAGAATTGGAAGGCAAGAAACTTAAGGAAGTTCTACTTGAGCCGACTCGTATCTATGTCAAGGCTGTCTTGCCGCTCATCAAAGAAGAGTTGGTCAACGGCATTGCCCACATCACAGGTGGTGGCTTTATCGAAAATGTCCCTCGTATGTTTGCAGATGACCTAGCTGCTGAAATTGATGAAAGCAAAGTTCCAGTGCTTCCAATTTTCAAAGCCCTTGAAAAATATGGTCAGATTAAACACGAAGAAATGTTTGAAATCTTCAATATGGGTGTGGGACTTATGTTGGCGGTCAGCCCTGAAAATGTAGAGCGTGTAAAAGAATTGTTGGATGAAGCAGTCTATGAAATTGGTCGCATCGTCAAGAAAGAAAACGAAAGTGTCATTATCAAATGAAAAAAATAGCGGTTTTTGCCTCTGGTAATGGCTCAAATTTTCAGGTGATTGCCGAAGAATTTCCAGTGGAGTTTGTCTTTTCAGACCATCGTGATGCCTATGTGCTTGAGCGTGCAAAGCAGCTCGGCGTTCTGTCCTATGCTTTTGAACTCAAGGAGTTTGAGAGCAAGACAGACTACGAAGCAGCCCTTGTCGAACTCTTGGAAGAACACCAGATTGACTTGGTTTGCCTAGCAGGCTACATGAAAATCGTTGGACCAACCTTATTGTCGGCTTATGAAGGTCGGATTGTCAACATTCATCCAGCCTACTTGCCAGAATTTCCAGGAGCTCATGGGATTGAGGATGCTTGGAATGCTGGCGTGGGTCAGTCTGGTGTGACCATTCACTGGGTGGATTCGGGTGTGGATACAGGCCAGGTCATCAAACAGGTTCGTGTGCCACGACTAGCTGATGATACCATTGACAGATTTGAAGCTCGCATCCATGAAGCAGAGTACAGGTTGTATCCGGAAGTAGTGAAGGCTCTATTTACAGATTGACTTTTTGATGATTCATATGATATCTTTGATTTTAAATTGGAGTCAGTGTTTGTTGAAGACGGCTTCAAACGGAGGTATTTGTAATGTTAGAATCTAAAAAAACAACTCGATATGTATTTTATGTCTATCTGATGTTATTAACTTGGGGAATCTTATTTAAGTTTGAAACAAATCCTGAATTTATAGCATTTTTCTTAGCTCCAAGGTATATCAATTGGATTCCATTTTCAGAACCACTAATAGTCGATGGAAAAATTGTTTTTGCTGAAATGTTATTTAATCTGATTTCCTTTATTCCATTAGGTGTTTGTTTCCCTTTGATAAAAACTAATTTATCTAGTTTAAGAATAGTCGGGACAGGTTTCTTGATTAGTTTATTGTTTGAGTGCTTACAGTATATTTTAGCAATAGGTATAACAGATATAACGGATTTGACTTTAAATACGCTAGGTGTCTGTGTAGGCTTACTGATTTATCAAATTTTTATAAGAGTGTTCAAATCACAGACTAGAAAATGGATCAATATCTTAGGTATGCTTAGCCTTGGTTGTGCTTATCTTGTTTTACTGTTACTGCATTTAATTGGTGTTTAACTAATGATTAAAAAGGAGAATATAATGACTAAACGCGTCTTAATCAGCGTCTCAGACAAAGCGGGCATTGTTGAATTTGCCCAAGAACTAAAAAAACTTGGTTGGGAGATTATCTCGACAGGTGGAACTAAGGTTGCCCTTGATAATGCTGGGGTGGAGACCATTGCGATCGATGATGTGACGGGCTTCCCAGAGATGATGGATGGCCGTGTTAAGACTCTTCATCCAAATATCCACGGGGGTCTTCTCGCTCGTCGTGATTTGGATAGCCACTTGGAAGCAGCCAATGAGAACCAAATTGAGCTTATTGACCTTGTAGTGGTCAACCTTTATCCTTTCAAGGAAACGATTCTCAAACCAGACGTGACGTACGCTGATGCTGTGGAGAATATTGATATTGGTGGGCCATCTATGCTTCGTTCAGCAGCGAAGAATCATGCCAGCGTGACGGTTGTGGTAGACCCTGCTGACTATACAGTGGTTTTGGACGAGTTGTCAGCCAATGGTGAAACGACTTACGAAACGCGTCAACGTTTGGCAGCCAAGGTTTTCCGTCACACAGCGGCTTATGACGCTTTGATTGCAGAATACTTCACAGCTCAAGTGGGCGAAAGTAAACCTGAAAAGTTGACCTTGACCTATGACCTAAAACAAGCTATGCGTTATGGGGAAAATCCCCAGCAGGATGCGGACTTCTACCAGAAAGCTTTGCCGACTGATTACTCCATTGCATCAGCCAAACAGCTTAACGGTAAGGAATTGTCATTCAACAATATCCGCGATGCAGATGCTGCCATTCGTATTATCCGTGACTTCAAAGACCGTCCAACCGTTGTGGCTCTCAAGCATATGAATCCATGTGGTATCGGCCAGGCGGATGACATCGAGACGGCTTGGGATTATGCTTATGAGTCTGACCCAGTGTCTATCTTTGGTGGTATCGCTGTTCTTAACCGTGAGGTGGATGCTGCGACAGCTGAGAAGATGCACGGCGTTTTCCTCGAAATCATCATTGCACCAAGCTATACGGATGAAGCGCTAGCCATTTTGATCAATAAAAAGAAAAACTTGCGTATCCTTGCCTTGCCATTTAATGCTCAAGAGGCTAGCGAAGTGGAAGCAGAATACACAGGTGTAGTCGGTGGACTTCTCGTGCAAAATCAAGACGTGGTCAAGGAAAGCCCAGCTGACTGGCAAGTGGTGACCAAACGTCAGCCAACCGAGACAGAAGCGACTGCTCTTGAGTTCGCTTGGAAGGCTATCAAGTACGTCAAATCAAATGGTATTATCGTGACCAACGACCACATGACACTTGGTGTTGGTCCAGGTCAAACCAACCGTGTGGCTTCTGTTCGCCTTGCCATTGACCAAGCCAAAGATCGTCTGGACGGGGCGGTCCTTGCTTCAGATGCCTTCTTCCCATTTGCGGATAACGTGGAAGAAATCGCCAAAGCAGGAATTAAGGCCATCATCCAGCCCGGTGGCTCTGTCCGTGACCAAGAATCCATCGAAGCAGCGGATAAATACGGCTTGACTATGGTCTTTACAGGTGTGAGACATTTTAGACATTAAGAAGATAAAAGGGAAGAAAACAGTTTCTTTCCTTTTTTGGCTTAAAATGCTAACTGAAACAAGATTAAAACGAACTTTTTTGATATAATGTTGGTAAATAATTCGCAAAAGAGGTTGAGGAATGAAACTGCTTGTTGTCGGTTCTGGTGGTCGTGAGCATGCGATTGCTAAAAAGTTACTTGAATCAAAAGACGTGGAAAAAGTCTTTGTAGCTCCTGGGAATGATGGGATGACTCTGGATGGTTTGGAATTGGTAAATATCTCTATTTCCGAACATTCTAAATTGATTGACTTCGCAAAGACCAATGATGTTGCTTGGACCTTTATCGGTCCAGATGATGCCCTTGCTGCTGGTATCGTGGATGATTTTAACCAAGCTGGACTTAAGGCCTTTGGTCCGACTAGGGCTGCAGCGGAGCTGGAGTGGTCCAAGGATTTCGCCAAGGAAATCATGGTCAAATACGGCGTTCCGACAGCAACATATGGCACATTTTCAGATTTCGAGGAAGCCAAGGCCTATATCGAAAAGCATGGTGCGCCTATCGTAGTCAAGGCGGATGGCTTGGCACTTGGGAAGGGTGTCGTCGTTGCTGAGACGGTTGAGCAAGCGGTCGAAGCCGCTCATGAGATGCTTTTGGACAATAAATTTGGTGACTCAGGTGCGCGCGTGATTATTGAGGAATTCCTTGAAGGAGAGGAATTTTCACTCTTTGCCTTTGTCAATGGTGATAAGTTCTACATCATGCCAACGGCTCAGGACCACAAACGTGCCTATGATGGCGACAAAGGGCCTAACACGGGTGGTATGGGTGCCTATGCGCCAGTCCCACACTTACCACAGAGTGTAGTTGATACAGCGGTTGACACCATTGTCAAGCCAGTTCTAGAAGGGGTGATTAAAGAAGGTCGCCCTTATCTGGGAGTTCTTTACGCAGGGCTTATCCTGACAGCTGATGGACCGAAAGTCATTGAGTTCAACACTCGGTTCGGAGATCCAGAAACTCAGATTATCTTGCCTCGCTTGACCTCTGACTTTGCTCAAAATATCACAGATATCCTGGATAGCAAGGAGCCAAATATCATGTGGACGGACAAGGGTGTGACTCTGGGTGTGGTTGTCGCATCCAAGGGCTACCCGCTAGACTATGAAAGGGGCGTTGAGTTGCCAGCAAAGACAGAAGGCGATGTCATCACCTACTATGCAGGGGCTAAGTTTGCGGAAAATAGCAGAGCACTGCTCTCAAACGGCGGACGAGTTTATATGCTCGTTACCACAGCAGATACCGTCAAAGAAGCCCAAGCCAGCATCTACCAAGAACTATCCCAACAAAAAATAGAAGGACTCTTCTACCGAACAGATATCGGAAGCAAGGCAATTAAGTAAAGATATAAGAATAACGCGCCGTAGTCGCCAAACACGATAATGGTCGTCGTGGTGAAAAGACCAGAACAGTGAATGTTCTGGTCAGGGGGAAACTTGGAGACCTTAGGCTCAAAGTTTAGGAATGAAACCGAAGGTTTGCTTCCGCCTCCATCACCTAAGACCATTATCAAAAAGAAAAATAAAAATTCACAAAATACGTTAATGATCGTATGGTTTGCGAGCGTTAGCGAGCTAATATAGAACAATCACCGCCGTTGTGAAAGAACGATTGGATGATAATCCAATCGTTCAGGGAAATTGGAAGACCTTGGGTTTCCAATTTAGGCATGAGACACCTTTGGTGGCTGCTGCCGTCCCTCACAAGCTAAGGTGATTGTTGAAAAAGAGGAAAAAGGAGAAGAAATGAAACCAGTAATTTCCATCATCATGGGCTCAAAATCCGACTGGGCAACCATGCAAAAAACAGCAGAAGTCCTAGACCGCTTCGGTGTAGCCTACGAAAAGAAAGTTGTTTCCGCACACCGTACACCAGACCTCATGTTCAAACATGCAGAAGAAGCCCGTAGTCGTGGCATCAAGATCATCATCGCAGGTGCTGGTGGCGCAGCGCATTTGCCAGGCATGGTAGCTGCCAAAACAACCCTTCCAGTCATTGGTGTGCCAGTCAAGTCTCGTGCTCTTAGTGGAGTGGATTCACTCTATTCTATCGTTCAGATGCCGGGTGGGGTGCCTGTTGCGACCATGGCTATCGGTGAAGCTGGAGCGACTAACGCAGCTCTCTTTGCCCTCCGTCTCCTCTCTGTAGAAGATAAGTCCATTGCGGATGCACTTGCCAACTTTGCTGAAGAACAAGGAAAAATCGCAGAGGAGTCGTCAAATGAGCTCATCTAAAACAATCGGAATTATCGGTGGCGGTCAACTGGGTCAGATGATGGCCATTTCTGCTATCTACATGGGCCACAAGGTTATCGCGCTGGATCCTGCGGCGGATTGCCCGGCCTCTCGCGTGGCGGAAATCATTGTGGCACCTTATAACGATGTGGACGCCCTCCGTCAGTTGGCAGACCGTTGCGATGTCCTCACTTACGAGTTTGAAAATGTCGACGCTGACGGTTTGGATGCCGTTATCAAGGATGGACAACTCCCTCAAGGAACAGATCTGCTCCGCATTTCGCAAAATCGTATTTTTGAAAAGGACTTTTTGTCAAACAAGGCTCAAGTCACTGTGGCACCCTACAAGGTCGTGACTTCTAGCCTAGACTTGGCAGATATCGACTTGTCGAAAAACTATGTCCTCAAGACTGCGACTGGTGGCTACGATGGTCATGGACAAAAGGTTATTCGTTCAGAAGCAGACTTGGAAGCAGCCTATGCGCTAGCAGACTCAGCAGACTGCGTCTTGGAAGAATTTGTCAACTTTGACCTTGAGATTTCTGTCATCGTGTCAGGAAATGGCAAGGAGGTGACGTTTTTCCCAGTTCAGGAAAATATCCACCGCAACAATATCCTGTCTAAGACCATCGTACCAGCCCGCATTTCTGAAAGTCTAGCAGACAAGGCTAAAGCTATGGCAGTGCGAATCGCAGAACAACTCAACTTGTCTGGAACTCTCTGTGTGGAAATGTTTGCGACTGATGATGACGTTATTGTCAATGAAATCGCCCCACGACCACATAACTCTGGGCACTATTCTATTGAAGCCTGTGATTTCTCTCAGTTTGACACCCATATTCTCGGTGTTCTCGGAGCACCATTACCAGTCATCAAACTCCATGCGCCAGCCGTTATGCTTAATGTCCTCGGTCAGCATGTCGAGGCTGCTGAGCAATATGTGACAGAAAATTCAAGCGCCCACCTCCACATGTATGGTAAAATAGAAGCGAAGCACAACCGCAAGATGGGACATGTGACCTTGTTTAGTGATGTACCGGATAGTGTGGATGAGCTTGGGGAAGGGATTGATTTTTAGGACAAGTCTATGATACAAATTATCGTTAATACATTTATTGAAAAGGATAAGACTGGAGCAGTTGTTGAAGTGTTGTATGCCAGTGCTGACCAAGATAAGGTACAAGCTAAATATGAAGAACTAGCTGCACAATACCCCGAAAATTATTTAGCTATCTATGATGTACCGCTGGATACGGATTTGAATACACTAGATCATTACCCGTCTGTGTTTATTGAAAAAGAGGAGTTTGAGTAGAAATCTTGGTTTACCTAGATAGCTTATTCCCAACAGCTTAAGAAGAAAGGAAAAATTAACACATGATCAACCGTTACTCTCGCCCTGAGATGGCGAATATTTGGAGTGAAGAAAATAAATACCGTGCTTGGCTTGAGGTGGAAATCCTCTCTGACGAGGCATGGGCTGAGTTGGGGGAAATCCCTAAGGAAGATGTGGCTTTGATTCGCAAGAAGGCGGACTTTGACATCGACCGTATTTTGGAAATTGAGCAGGAGACGCGCCACGATGTGGTGGCTTTCACGCGTGCGGTTTCTGAGACTCTTGGTGAAGAGCGCAAGTGGGTTCACTATGGGTTAACTTCTACCGACGTGGTGGATACTGCTTATGGTTACCTCTACAAGCAGGCCAACGACATCATCCGTCGTGACCTTGAAAACTTCACTAATATCATCGCTGACAAGGCCAAGGAGCACAAGTTCACCATCATGATGGGGCGTACTCATGGTGTGCACGCTGAGCCGACAACTTTTGGTCTTAAATTGGCAACTTGGTATAGCGAAATGAAACGCAATATCGAGCGTTTCGAGCATGCGGCTGCTGGTGTAGAAGCTGGTAAGATTTCTGGTGCGGTTGGGAACTTTGCCAATATCCCACCATTTGTAGAGGAGTATGTCTGCAACAAGCTTGGTATCCGTGCTCAAGAAATCTCTACACAAGTCCTTCCTCGTGACCTTCACGCTGAGTACTTTGCAGTTCTTGCCAGCATTGCGACTTCAATCGAACGTATGGCGACTGAGATTCGTGGTCTACAAAAATCTGAGCAACGCGAAGTAGAAGAGTTCTTTGCTAAAGGGCAAAAAGGGTCTTCAGCAATGCCTCACAAACGCAACCCAATCGGTTCTGAAAATATGACTGGTCTGGCGCGTGTCATTCGTGGTCACATGATTACGGCTTATGAAAACGTCGCTCTCTGGCACGAACGCGATATTTCCCACTCATCAGCTGAGCGTATCATCACACCAGATACGACCATTTTGATTGACTACATGCTCAACCGTTTTGGAAATATCGTCAAGAACTTGACAGTCTTCCCAGAAAATATGATCCGAAACATGAACTCGACTTTTGGTCTTATCTTTAGCCAACGGGCTATGTTGACATTGATTGAAAAAGGCATGACCCGTGAGCAAGCCTATGACTTGGTGCAACCAAAAACAGCCTACTCTTGGGACAACCAAGTAGACTTTAAACCACTTCTTGAGGCAGATTCAGAAGTAACATCACGTCTCACTCAAGAAGAAATCGATGAAATCTTCAACCCAGTTTATTACACCAAACGAGTGGATGATATCTTTGAACGTCTTGGACTAGGTGATTAATTAAAAAATAAACAGCGAGCTTCAATCTCGCTGTTTATTTTTTATCGAAAAGACTTAGTCTTCTTTTCTTTTAGTGAATCCATAGGCTGCTAGTGTGGACATGAGTCCTGCGACTACTAGTTCTGCAGAATCGTGAGTTCCTGTTTCAGGAAGTTTTTTCTCTGTTACCACAGGAGCTGGATCTTGAGGAAGAGCTTTGCTTTCCTCAGCAGGAGCAGTTGATGGAGCTGGTTGGCTTGGGATTTCTAGTTTTGGTTTTTCTTCAGCAATAGCGGCTTGTCCGTTTTCATCGCCTACATGTGTTACCATAGTTCCGACTTCGACTATTTGAGTAACGGCTTCCTGTGCTACGACACTATTTACAAGTGTTTTCACTTCCTTACCATCGGCAGAAGTGCTCACAGAGTAGAAGTTGCTACGATGTCCATTGACGCCCTTAGTAATGACTTGTGTTTTTCCTTTGAGTAAGAGTGGATTTTCACGAGTCACTGTGGTAAATGGAATTTCTTCTTCTTGGATATCCAGTCTAGGTTTTACCTCAGTAGTTGGTGCAAGACCACTTTCATCACCCTTGTGAGTTACAGGAGAGCCAACTTCAACCACTTGGTTTATAACTTCTTTGGTTACCTGGCTATCAAGGACTGTTTCTGTTGTTTTTCCATTTTCAGTGAGTACAGAGATGTAATGAGTTCGTTCACCTTTGACTCCTGCTGTGATAATATTTTCCTGACCAGCTGGGAGGTTAGGATTTTCTTTCTTGATAACTTCAAATGGAATTTCTTCAGTTCTTGTGATGAGTTCTGGTCTGGTTTCAACATTGGCAGCCACTTCATTTTCATCTAGGCTTCCTGAATGAGTTGCAGCTGGTTTGAGGCCTTGAAGAGCGGCTTTTAGGTTGGCTACAAGTGTGTCAAGCTCAGCTTGTTTATTACGGTTGAGGTTGTAATTTAGAGCTGTTTTAGCTGCGTCAAGGGCCTCAAGACTTTCTTTACTATATCCTTCTAAGTTTGTAGGAATTTTAGCTAATTCTTCGCGGAGAGCATTATAATTAGCACGGAAGTAGTCTTTGTTGTGGTCTGCAAAGGCAGTCATGAGTTCAAAGATTTCCTCTTCCTTGTACTCAGCGCTTGGTCTATCTGCCCAGATTGAAAGCATACTTCCGACTGTTGGAAGATCTACTTCAGGATATTTGGTAGAAGCTAGTTGATTGAATGGAACTTTACCAGAATTTTCAACTGCTTTTGAAAGAGGGTAAGCTTCATCTTGTTTGTGATTGCCTATAACATAATACCAGTCACCGTTGGTATTCAAGAATTTATAGCCTTTGCTTGCTAGGTATTGAGGTGATGCGAGGTTATATCCCCACCAGCCTTTAGACCAGTAAGAAATCAAGACATCTTTGTCAAACTGAACATCGTCCTTGTCTTCATAGTAGAAGCCATCGTTGAAGGCCATTGGTTGAAGCCCTCTTTCTTTGGCCATAGCTGCGAGGGTGTTGGCATATTCGGCAAATTTGCCATAGAGTTGATACCACTTGAGGTAGTACCAGCCTTGGGCACTAGTCGCATCGTTGGCGTATTCGTCAGTACCAAAGTTGAAAATCTTTGTTTTACCTGCAAAGAAGTCCATGTATTTACCGATGAGGGCTTTTACAAAGTTCATCGCTTCTTCGTTTTTCAAGTCCATAGTTGTTTTTGAAACTTTATCAAAGTGGGCTTGAGGATTTTTAATACCTAATTTTTCCATGGCAACCAGCATAGCATCCATGTGACCTGGACTGTTAATAGCTGGGATGAGACCAATGTCCTTAGATTTAGCGTATTCAATTAGCTCTGTCACTTCTGCCTGTGTTAGTGCAGTACCGTTTGGATCGTCGTAGTAAGCTTTAGTTCCTTCGATAATAGCTTTTTTAACGTCATCACTAGCATAGGTTTTTCCGTTGGCAGTAATGGTCATATCATTGAGTAGAAAGCGAAGTCCGTCATTTCCTAGAAGGAGATGGACATCAGAATATCCGAGCTCACTGGCCTTGTCTACGATGCGTTTGAGCTGGTCCAGAGTAAAGTATTTGCGTCCAGCATCGATTGAGATTACCTTGTTTTTGGCAAGTTTTTCAACCTCACGTTTAGCTTCTTCTTCTTTTTGAGCTTCAGGCGTGAGGGTCAAGTTGTTGACAGTTTCTTGAAGTTTAGCAATGGCTTGATCAATCGTATCTTGTTGGGCACGGCTAAGGTTGCTATCGAGAGAGCGAATAGCTTTTTCAGCTTCTTTTACGGCCGCGACGCTTTCTGCAGTATAACGGTTCAGGTCTTTTGGTACCTCGTTAAGTGCTTGCTCTGCAGATTCATAATCAGCTGCGAAGTATTCAGCGTTGGCATTTGCAAAATGACGCATGAGTTTGAAGAGGTGTGATGGTGAATAACGTGCAGATGGAGTGTCAGCCCAAGCAGCTACCATACCACCGATGATTGGGATATCAGCTCCTTCTGTTTTTGGTACAGAAGTGATTGGTGTGTTTTTAATACCATTGAGCCCCTGATCGAGATTGTACCAGCCTTGGCCATCAGCGTTTCGTCCAAGAACGTAGTACCAAGCATCATTGGTATTAAGGATTTGGTGACCTTTTTCAGCTAGTAGTTTAGAAGAAGCGACATCGTAGCCTCCCCAACCACCAGTCCACATAGAAACGATGATGTCTTTGTCAAAACTACCAAAGCTTGTGTCGCTATTGTAGTAGATACCGTCGTTAAAGGCCATTGGTTTGAGACCGTGCGATTTTACAATACGAGCGAGGTCATTGGCGTAGGCAATAAATTTTTCATAGCCTTTTACAGGGTAGCCTTCGTTTGGATAGTATTTATCAGCTTGAAGCACACTCCAACCTTTAGCATCTGTCGCATCATTGGCATATTCATCAAGTCCGATGTTGAAGATTTCAGTCTTTTTCGCGAAATAAGCAGCATACTTGTCGATAAGGGCTTTTGTAAAAGCGACAGCTTGTTCGTTGTCAAGATCGACAGTACGGGCTGATTTCTTCCCAAAATAGCTAAAGTTAGGGTTTTGGATTCCCAATTCTTTCATGGCATTGAGAATCGCATCCATGTGTCCAGGACTATTTACTGTCGGAATGAGACCGATACCTTTATCTTTGGCATAGTTAATCAGATCTGTCATTTGACTTTCTGTTAAGTGATTGCCGTTTGGATCGTTGTAATAATCATTTGTACCTTTTTCAATGGCGCGTTTGACATCGTCACTGGCATAGGTCTTGCCGTTAGCTGTGATGCTCATATCGTCCAACATGAAACGGAGTCCATCATTTCCGACTAATAGGTGTAAATCAGTGTAGCCATAATGTTTCGCTTTATCGATGATTTCCTTGAGCTGTTCTGGTGAGAAATATTTACGTCCAGCATCAATAGAAACAATTTTCTTTTTCGCTAGTTTTTCATTTACAGTTGCAGCACGTTCCTTTCCTGTCTCTGTTTCCGGTTTGTCAGCCTCTGCTTTCGCTTCATCTTTTTTAGCTGGTTTATCCTTGTCAGTCTTGTCTGTATTTGACTCTTTAGAATCAACCTCTTTCGCTTCTTCCTTTTTAGGGCTAGCTTCTTCTTCCTTTTTATTAGCAGTTTCTTTTTCAGCAGAAGTTGGAGTTACCACCTCTGCTTTATCACTAGGAGTTGAACTAACTTCCTCTTGTGGTTTTTCTTCTGTTTTTGGAAGACTAGCTACCTTATCAGTAGCTGGAGTTTCTGTTTCTACAGTTTTTGGAGCTTCTGGTTGAAGCTCTGCTTTAGGTGTTTCCTCAGTCCGATTTTCGGATGATTGAGGGGAATCAGAAACCGTATGGATGGTCGGTTGGTTTTCTGTAGTAGTAGGAGTAACTCCATCGGCTACAACAGTCTGTGCTTGGAAGGCAAATCCAATTAGAACAGAAGCTGCTCCTACAGCGTATTTACGAATAGAAAAACGCTGTTGTTTTTCATGTTTCATTGCAAAACCTCCTGATTGCATTGTTATATTGATAGCGATTATATAAATCAACGCCTTTATTTTATTTCTTATATTAACGAGAGTCAAGAGGAGATGACAAAAAACTATAATAAGTATAAAAAAATATAAAATTTAAACTTAAGATTTCAGATTGGTCGAAAAAATACATATATATATCTAGTATAATTTTTGGTTCTATTTCTATAAAATATTCCACAAATTATAGAATCTTCCAAAAATAGGTAAGCGCTACCTTTTTGGTGTGGTATAATAAGCATAGAAAAAGCCCGAGCGATTAGGCTCAGGCTTTCTTCTTAGTGATCACGGTCACATGAGATGAATTTAATCTTGTAGTAATCAGATCGTTTGTAAGTTTCACTGTATTCTAAAACTTGGCCAGTTGATTCGAGTTTGGTGATTTTAGTTTGTAGGACAGTAGGGAATTGTTCATCGACTCCGAGGACTGAAGCCGCATGTTCTGGAGTTGGAAAGACTATTTCGTTGATTTCTTCAAAGTGTTCATCATTCATGTGAATGTGGTAGTCTAACTTGAAACGATTATAGATAGAACTATAGTATTCAAGGTTTGGATAATTTGCGTTGATATATTGTTCTGGGATGTAGGATGTATGGTAGATATAAACGACACCGTTTGATTCGCGGATACGTTCAATCTTGTAGTAGAATTGATCGCCGCGTAGACCCAATTTTTCCAAGTAAACAAGCTTGTTTCCGCGTTCAATTGAAAGAACAGTTACCTTATCATCTTTAGCATTGAAGAGTTCAATATCTGAAAACTCTACAAGCTTGTGTTTGCGTGCACGTGAAACGAAGGTTCCTTTTCCTTGTTGGCGGACAATATAGCCATCTTTGGCAAGGTCGTTTAAGGCGCGAACAACTGTGATAGAGCTGACATCGTACATTGAAATGAGTTCTGCTTCAGTGTAAAATTTATCTCCACTGCTAAACTGCCCAGAGATGATTTTATTTTTTAATTCGTCTTTTATGTATTGATATTTGGGAATTGCCATATTTTTACCTCTATTTTCCTTCTCCATAGAAAATTTTACCATAAAAGCGAAAAAAATAGTAGTCTTTTGAATAAAAAATTAGAATAATAGTTTGAAAAATTAAGCGATATAGGGATTGCTCATATTTTATCAATGCATTCTATACAAAATTATTTTAGGTCCTATATTCCGAATTTAAAGAGCGTTTGAAATGGGTCTAAAAATGTTTGAAACTAATTGAATGTGTGTATAATAGTAAAAATGCAGTAAATATCCCGACAATTTCTATTGACAATTCAAACAGATTGGTTTATAATTAATATAACAACAAATGAAAGCGCAAACTTTCGCGGTCGGAAGGTAGTTTTATGACACGATTTGAGATACGAGATGATTTCTATCTCGATGGAAAATCATTTAAGATTTTATCTGGTGCCATTCATTATTTTAGGATTCCTCCAGAGGATTGGTATCATTCGCTCTATAACTTGAAGGCTCTTGGTTTTAATACGGTAGAGACTTATGTTGCTTGGAATTTACACGAGCCTCGTGAAGGTGAGTTTCATTTTGAAGGTGATCTGGATTTAGAGAAATTTCTCCAAATAGCGCAGGATTTGGGTCTCTACGCAATTGTGCGTCCGTCTCCATTTATCTGTGCGGAATGGGAATTCGGTGGCTTACCAGCTTGGCTCTTGACCAAGAACATGCGAATTCGCTCATCCGACCCAGCATATATCGAGGCAGTTGGTCGCTACTATGATCAGTTATTGCCAAGACTGGTGCCTCGTTTGTTGGACAATGGTGGCAATATTCTCATGATGCAGGTTGAAAATGAGTATGGTTCTTACGGAGAAGATAAGGCTTACCTGAGAGCGATTCGACAGCTAATGGAAGAGCGTGGCGTAACCTGTCCTCTCTTTACATCAGATGGTCCATGGCGAGCTACTCTGAAAGCTGGAACCTTAATTGAAGAGGACCTCTTTGTAACAGGAAACTTTGGTTCTAAGGCACCTTACAACTTTTCGCAGATGCAGGAATTCTTTGATGAACATGGTAAGAAATGGCCACTCATGTGTATGGAGTTCTGGGATGGTTGGTTTAATCGCTGGAAAGAACCGATTATCACACGGGATCCTAAGGAATTGGCAGATGCAGTTCGAGAGGTTTTGGAACAAGGCTCTATCAATCTTTACATGTTCCACGGTGGTACAAACTTTGGTTTCATGAATGGTTGCTCAGCTCGAGGAACTTTGGACCTGCCACAAGTTACATCTTATGATTACGATGCCCTTCTGGATGAAGAAGGAAATCCAACTGCTAAATATCTTGCAGTCAAGAAGATGATGGCAACACATTTTTCAGAGTATCCGCAGTTGGAACCACTCTACAAAGAGAGTATGGAGTTGGATGCTATTCCACTAGTTGAAAAAGTTTCTTTGTTTGAAACCTTAGATAGCTTGTCAAGTCCTGTAGAAAGTCTCTATCCTCAAAAGATGGAGGAGCTGGGACAAAGTTATGGCTACCTACTTTATCGAACAGAAACAAACTGGGATGCAGAAGAAGAAAGACTTCGTATCATTGATGGTCGAGATAGGGCCCAGCTGTATGTCGATGGTCAGTGGGTTAAAACTCAATATCAGACAGAGATTGGGGAAGATATTTTTTATCAAGGTAAAAAGAAAGGGCTATCTAGGTTAGATATCTTGATAGAAAATATGGGGCGTGTCAACTATGGGCATAAGTTCTTAGCGGATACGCAACGTAAGGGAATTCGGACAGGGGTCTGTAAGGATCTGCATTTCTTACTAAACTGGAAACACTATCCACTCCCACTAGACAATCCTGAGAAAATTGATTTTTCAAAAGGATGGACTCAAGGACAACCAGCCTTTTACGCTTATGACTTTACAGTCGAAGAGCCAAAAGATACTTACCTAGACTTGTCTGAGTTTGGTAAGGGAGTTGCCTTTGTCAATGGGCAGAATCTAGGACGTTTTTGGAACGTTGGCCCAACTCTCTCACTTTATATCCCTCATAGCTATCTCAAGGAAGGTGCCAACCGTATCATTATCTTTGAAACAGAAGGTCAATATAAAGAAGAGATTCATTTAACTCGTAAACCTACACTAAAACATATAAAGGGGGAAAACTTATGACAATTGTAGGATGCCGTATTGATGGACGTTTGATCCACGGACAAGTAGCCAATCTTTGGGCTGGAAAACTAAATGTTTCACGCATTATGGTTGTAGACGACGAAGTTGTCAACAACGATATTGAAAAGAGTGGTTTGAAACTTGCGACACCACCAGGTGTGAAATTGAGTATTTTGCCAGTTGAGAAAGCTGCAGCCAATATTCTTGCTGGTAAATACGATAGCCAACGTCTCTTTATCGTGGCTCGTAAACCAGACCGCTTCCTTGGTTTGGTAGAAGCAGGTGTACCACTTGAAACCCTTAATGTTGGGAATATGTCTCAAACACCAGAAACTCGTTCTATTACACGTTCTATCAACGTAGTAGACAAGGATGTGGAAGACTTCCACAAACTGGCAGAAAAAGGTGTTAAACTTACTGCTCAGATGGTTCCAAATGATCCAATTTCAGACTTTTTGAGCTTATTAAAATAGGAAAAAAATTTTTAGGAGGTCATTGTTATGATACAATGGTGGCAAATTTTACTTCTCACTTTGTACTCAGCTTATCAAATCTGTGATGAGTTGACGATCGTTTCATCTGCAGGTTCCCCTGTATTTGCTGGTTTCATTACTGGTTTAATCATGGGAGATGTGACTACTGGTTTACTTATCGGTGGTAACTTGCAACTGTTCGTTCTTGGGGTTGGTACCTTCGGTGGTGCTTCTCGTATCGACGCAACTTCTGGTGCGGTTCTTGCGACAGCCTTCTCTGTTTCACAAGGAATTGATGCACCGCTTGCCATTACTACAATCGCTGTACCAGTAGCAGCTCTCTTGACTTACTTCGACGTTCTTGGTCGTATGACTACTACCTTCTTCGCTCACCGTGTGGATGCTGCAATCGAACGCTTTGACTATAAAGGTATTGAACGCAACTACTTGCTTGGTGCGATTCCGTGGGCTCTATCTCGTGCCCTTCCAGTCTTCTTTGCCCTTGCTTTTGGTGGTGCCTTTGTACAATCAGTAGTAGACTTCGTTGAAGCCTACAAATGGGTTGCAGATGGCTTGACACTCGCAGGACGTATGCTTCCAGGTCTTGGATTTGCAATCTTGCTTCGTTACCTTCCAGTTAAACGTAACCTTCACTACCTTGCTATGGGATTTGGTTTGACAGCTATGTTGACTGTTCTTTACTCATATGTAACAGGTCTTGGTGGCGCTGTTGCTGGTATCGTAGGTACTCTTCCTGCTGAAGTTGCTCAAAAAATTGGTTTCGTGAACAACTTCAAAGGTTTGTCTATGATTGGTATTTCTATCGTAGGTATTTTCCTTGCAGTGCTTCACTTCAAAAATAGCCAAAAAGTAGCTGTAGCAGCACCTTCTACACCATCAGAAAGTGGGGAAATCGAAGATGACGAATTCTAATTACAAACTTACAAAAGAAGATTTTAATCAAATCAACAAACGTAGCTTGTTTACTTTCCAATTAGGTTGGAACTACGAACGTATGCAAGCTTCTGGTTACCTTTACATGATCTTACCTCAGTTGCGTAAAATGTATGGTGATGGAACTCCTGAATTGAAAGAAATGATGAAAGTTCATACTCAATTCTTCAATACTTCGCCATTCTTCCATACCATTATCGCTGGTTTTGACCTTGCCATGGAAGAAAAAGATGGTGTAGGTTCAAAAGACGCTGTTAACGGTATCAAGACAGGTTTGATGGGACCATTCGCTCCTCTTGGGGATACAATCTTTGGTTCACTTGTACCTGCTATCATGGGGTCAGTCGCAGCAACTATGGCTATCGCTGGCCAACCTTGGGGGATCTTCCTTTGGATTGCAGTTGCAGTAGCGTATGACATCTTCCGTTGGAAACAGTTGGAATTTGCTTACAAAGAAGGGGTTAACCTTATCAACAACATGCAAAGTACCTTGACAGCTTTGATTGACGCTGCATCTGTACTTGGTGTCTTCATGATGGGTGCTCTTGTAGCAACAGTGATTAACTTTGAAATTTCTTACAAGTTGCCAATCGGTGAAAAGATGATTGATTTCCAAGACATCTTGAACCAAATCTTCCCACGTTTGCTTCCAGCAATCTTTACTGCCTTTATCTTCTGGTTGCTTGGTAAAAAAGGTATGAACTCTACTAAAGCTATCGGTATTATTATCGTACTTGCTTTGGCTCTTTCTGCCCTTGGTCACTTTGCACTTGGAATGTAATTCCTTATGACTAAATCATTAATTTTGGTGAGCCATGGTCGCTTCTGTGAGGAGCTTAGAGGTAGCACAGAAATGATTATGGGCCCACAAGACAACATTTACACAGTAGCTCTTCTTCCAGAAGATGGCCCAGAAGAATTTACTGCTAAATTTGAAGCTGTTATTGAAGGGTTGGATGATTTCCTAGTCTTTGCGGATCTTCTCGGTGGGACACCTTGTAATGTGGTGAGTCGCTTGATCATGGAAGGTCGTGATATTGACCTTTACGCAGGGATGAATCTTCCAATGGTGATTGAATTTATCAATGCGAGCCTTACAGGCGCAGATGCGGACTACAAGAGCCGTGCTGCAGAAAGCATTGTGAAAGTTAATGACCTGTTAGCGGGCTTCGATGATGACGAAGATGAATAATACTCTTCGAAAATCTCTTCAAACTACGTCAACGTCGCCTTACCGTAGGTATATGTTACTGACTTCGTCAGTCTTATCCGGCAACCTCAAAACGGTGTTTTGAGCTGACTTCGTCAGTCTTATCCGGCAACCTCAAAGCAGTGCTTTGAGCAGCCTGCGGCTAGTTTCCTACAGGTTTTAGTTGGAACTCGATTCAATTCATGTGACAACGTGAAAATCGTTAGAGCATTTTATATAGAATATACATGGGAATGGAGCTTACTCCCATTCCTATATTTAATAGAAAAAGAGGAACTCAATGCTACATTATACAAAAGAAGACTTGCTCGAATTGGGTGCAGAAATCACTACGCGTGAAATCTACCAACAGCCTGATGTATGGAGAGAAGCTTTTGAATTTTATCAAGCAAAACGTGAAGAAATTGCAGCCTTCCTACAAGAAATCGCTGATAAACATGACTATATTAAGGTTATCTTGACAGGTGCTGGGACTTCTGCTTATGTGGGAGACACCTTGCTACCTTACTTTAAGGAAGTCTATGACGAACGCAAATGGAATTTCAATGCTATTGCGACAACAGATATCGTTGCCAATCCAGCAACCTATTTGAAAAAAGATGTGGCAACTGTCCTTGTGTCTTTTGCTCGTAGTGGGAACTCGCCTGAAAGTGTGGCGACTGTTGATTTGGCCAAATCCTTGGTGGATGAGCTTTATCAAGTGACGATTACTTGTGCAACAGATGGTAAATTGGCTCTTCAAGCTCACGGTGATGACCGTAATCTCTTGCTCTTGCAACCAGCTGTCTCTAATGATGCTGGATTTGCCATGACTTCTAGCTTTACGTCTATGATGTTGACAGCTCTCTTGGTCTTTGATCCTACAGAATTTGCTGTTAAGTCTGAACGTTTTGAAGTTGTATCTAGTCTTGCCCGTAAAGTTTTAGACAAGGCAGAAGATGTCAAAGAGCTCGTTGATTTAGACTTTAACCGTGTCATCTATCTAGGCGCTGGTCCTTTCTTTGGACTTGCTCATGAAGCTCAGCTCAAGATTTTGGAATTAACTGCTGGTCAAGTTGCGACCATGTATGAAAGCCCAGTTGGCTTCCGTCACGGTCCAAAATCTCTTATCAACGACAATACAGTTGTTTTGGTCTTTGGTACAACGACAGACTACACTCGTAAGTACGACTTGGACTTGGTTCGTGAAGTTGCTGGTGACCAGATTGCTCGTCGTGTTGTGCTTTTGAGTGATCAAGCTTTTGGTCTTGAAAATGTCAAAGAAGTGGTCCTTGGTTGTGGCGGTGTCTTGAATGATATTTACCGTGTCTTCCCTTACATCGTTTATGCCCAACTCTTTGCCCTATTGACTTCACTCAAGGTAGAAAATAAACCAGATACACCGTCTCCTACAGGTACAGTAAACCGTGTAGTACAAGGTGTCATAATTCACGAATATCAAAAGTAAGACAGTGTTTATGAATTCTTGACAAGAGGATTTGTAAATTATCAGATAAACCATAGATTGTCAGTACGCTTTCTATGGTTTGTTTGCTTGAGAGAAATAGTAAAAGGAGAACAGAATGAAAGCATACACAGAGCGTGTATTTGGAAATGTTGAGGGCGAGGATGTCTTGGCCTATCGATTTGAGACAGACGGTGGCTACCAACTTGAGGTTATGACTTATGGTGCGACCATCTTGCGCTATGTCGCACCTGACAAGGCTGGAAATTTTGCCAATGTTATCTTGGGATTTGATGACTTTGATAGTTATGTAGGCAATAGTCCCAAGCATGGAGCAAGTGTAGGTCCTGTAGCGGGTCGTATTGCAGGTGCGACCTTTGAGCTCAATGGTAAGACCTATGACCTTGAGGTTAATAATGCTAGCAACTGTAATCACAGTGGTTCAACTGGTTGGGATTCCAGCTTGTTTGAAGTTGAAGAAGTAAGCGATCATGGCTTGACTCTCTACACAGAGCGTACAGATGGGACAGGAGGGTTCCCTGGAAATCTCAAGATTTGGATCAGTTATCACTTGGAAGAAACTGGTGCCTATGAAATCAGCTACAAGGTAACGACCGATCAGGATACGCTGGTCAATCCAACCAACCACAGCTATTTCAACTTGTCTGGTGATTTCACGCAGACGATTGACCGTCATGTCTTCCAACTAAACACAGAGGGCATTTACTCAATCGCTCCTGACGGTGTTCCTGCCAAAACTCCAGAAGCCAACCGTGATGTGGTCAAACACATCTACAATGGTGCCTTGTTGAAGGATATCTTTGCAGAAGAAGATGAGCAAATCCAGCTGGCATCAGGTTTGGATCATCCATTTGCCCTTCCTGCAGGTCATGACAATGCTGGATTCCTTTATGACCAAAATTCAGGTCGCTTCCTGCTTTTCAAGACAGAAGCTCCTTGCTTTGTGGTCTACACAGCAAACTTTGTGGATGAAAGTGTCATCATAGGAGGTCAGCCAATGCTACAGCACAATGGGATTGCTCTTGAAGCGCAAGCTTTACCAGATGCCATTCACAGTGACCTTAAAGGCCAAGTCATTCTTAAAGCTGGTCAAACCTTCACCAGTAAGACACGTTATGAACTTGTTGTGAAATAAAAAAGCTGGTCAAAAAGTCTTTAAATTAAAATAATGCATATTGTCAGGTGATGAAAAGTTTGATAATATGCGTTTTATTATGAAATGATTTACTTTATCTTATCCTGAAATGGTGTTATTTTTGAGTTATCTGGCTTGACTTTCTTGATGGAAATTATATAATAGTTGTAATAACAATAATTACAACGAGAAAAGAGGACCATTTATGACCTATGAATACAAGAGTCACATTTATTTGGCAGAGACAGTTTTAAATGTAAAGGATTTGGCCAGTCAAACAGCCTTTTATCAGCAAGTTATCGGTTTAGAAATCTTATCTCAAACTGAGACAGAGTCCATTCTAGGCCTTGGTGGAAAAGTCTTGGTACAGCTGATTCAAGCACAAGAGAGCGGAGAAGTGAGGGAACATTATGGTCTTTACCATTTGGCCATTCTCTTACCCACACGCAAGGCTTTGGCTGATGTCTTGAAACACCTGACAGATTTACAGATTCCTCTTGTCGGCGGTGCAGACCATGGTTACAGTGAAGCTATTTACTTGGAAGATTTGGAGGGAAATGGCATTGAACTCTATCGAGATAAGCCAGTTTCCACATGGGATATTCGAGAAGATGGACGCATTATCGGAGTGACGGAGGCTCTTGCGGCGCAGGATATTTATGAGTTGGGGGAAAGAGTAGAGCCCTTTATCCTGGCAGAAGGTACGAGAATGGGGCATATTCATCTTTCCGTCAAGGATAGTCGAAAGTCCAGCCAGTTTTATCAAAAGGTGTTAGGGCTAGAGAATAAATTCAGTGTGCCTGGCGCTAGTTGGATTGCGGCTGGAGATTACCATCATCATTTAGCAGTTAACGAATGGGGAGGAAAAGGTCTGGCTTCGCGTAAGCAAGGCTTACCAGGTTTAGCCTACTATGTCATCGAAGTCGCACATAAAAAAGAACTGTTAACGATTGCCCAACGAGCACAAGAAGTTGACGCACCAATCAAATGGATGACATCGATCCAATTGGAAATCACAGACTCAGATGGCATCGTGACCCGTATTCGTTTAGCAAGGTAAAATTAGGAATTTTTAATAAGTTATAAGTATTGCTAGTTTGCTTTTTGAACGGTCTTTGGTAACAGAACTGCGTGAGAATTTTGACAAAGAAGCTGATTAGAGATATAATGAAGAAAAATCGAGCAAGGAAAAAGAACTGACAAATTCAAAGTATATTACTTGTTTGAAACGTTCAGAGGGCCAGTTGTGTGGGATTCAAAAGATGATTGAAGGAGATCGTGACTGTGCTGATATTGTGACGCAACTGACAGCAGTGAAATCTAGTGTAGAGCGCGTGATTGAGATGATAATTACCGAAAATCTTACTGAATGTATCAATCAGCCCCTAGATGATTCTGAAGCTCAAAAGGAACGCCTAGAAAAGGCTATCCGATACTTGATTAAACGGAAATAAATGAATGTTTTGAGACGATATGTGCAAAGGTCTATTAACTATTAGAATAGTTTAATGTGAGTCAAAAGAAGTTGTAAAAAATCTCTAAAATTAAAAAAACGCATAGTATCAGGTGTTGAATGTACTGACCCCCAAAAGTTAGATTTTTTCTGTCTAACTTTTGGGGTGCAGTTCATAAGAACCTTGGTAATATGCGTTTTATTATGTAGAGACTTATACTCTTCGAAAATCTCTTCAAACCACGTCAGCTTCACCTTGCCGTAGATATGGTTACTGACTTCGTCAGTTCTATCCACAACCTCAAAACAGTGTTTTGAGCTGACTTCGTCAGTTCCATCCACAACCTTAAAACAGTGTTTTGAGCAGCCTGCGGCTAACTTCCTAGTTTGCACTTTGATTTTCATTGAGTATTACTTCATCTTTTCCTGAAATTGAGTTTTTGCCCAACTCCTCTTGATTATTCTACTTGACCGGGCCAAGCATTCATACCACCTTCTACGTTGGTAACGGTGAGGCCTTGGGAGCTGAGAAACTGGCAGGTAGATGCAGAGCGGACTCCTCCTTGACAAATGACATAGTATTCATGGTCAGGTTTGAGTTCTTTGTAGCCTTGCTCTAAGGTACTTAATGGAAGATTTTTGGCACCTGGTGCATGTCCTGCTTGGAATTCATGTGCTTCACGGACATCGATAAGTTCTAGATTTTCATTTTGGTATTTTCCATAAAAGTCAGCCATGCTGATACTAGTTTCCATATTCTACTCCTTCTGGGTTAACCATTTTGTATAGTGAATAAGCGCCGTCAAGGTTTTGGGCGGTAAATCCTGCTTGCTTGAGGATAGGCTCTGCGATATAGCTGCGCAAACCACTGTGGCAGCTGACGATGTAGGCTTGTTTTTTGTCCAGTTCATCAGTTTCCTCCTTGACACTTTGTCAGTTTTTGATACAATAGTACAAAATTAGAGGAGGCAGGCTATGATTCAGAAACATGCGATTCCTATTTTAGAGTTTGATGACAATCCTCAGGCGGTTATCATGCCCAATCACGAGGGGCTGGACTTGCAGTTGCCAAAGAAGTGTGTTTATGCATTTTTAGGTGAGGAGATTGACCGCTATGCAAGGGAAGTAGGGGCGGATTGTGTCGGCGAATTCGTTTCTGCTACCAAGACCTATCCAGTCTATGTCATCAACTACAAGGGTGAGGAGGTCTGTCTGGCTCAGGCTCCTGTTGGCTCCGCTCCAGCAGCCCAGTTTATGGATTGGTTGATTGGCTATGGTGTGGAGCAGATTATCTCTACTGGGACCTGTGGTGTCCTAGCTGATATAGAGGAAAATGCCTTTCTAGTCCCTGTTCGCGCTTTGCGAGATGAGGGAGCCAGTTACCACTATGTGGCACCTTGTCGTTATATGGAAATGCAGCCAGAGGCTATTGCTGCTATTGAGGAAGTTTTGGAAGACAGAGGGATTCCTTATGAAGAAGTCATGACCTGGACGACAGACGGTTTTTACCGAGAAACGGCTGAAAAGGTGGCTTATCGTAAGGAAGAAGGCTGTGCTGTTGTGGAGATGGAGTGTTCTGCTCTTGCGGCAGTAGCTCAATTGCGTGGGGTTCTCTGGGGTGAATTGTTGTTCACAGCAGATTCTCTAGCGGACTTGGACCAGTACGACAGTCGTGACTGGGGCTCGGAAGCTTTTAATAAGGCGCTAGAACTGAGTTTAGCAAGTGTTCACCACCTTTAGTTGTACTGGCAAAGGATTTGTTTTATCATAAAATGTCTAGCTCATACTTTTCAAAAATATGTTTAAACGAGGTCACCTTCCTCTTGTCCTAGGCATGTTGAGGTTGGGAAAAATCTTTAAAATCAGAAAAACGTATCATATCAGGTGATGAAAATTTTGATACTATGCGTTTTATGTTGGTAAGATTTAGAGTGAGATGAAATGATACTCTTCGAAAATCTCTTCAAACCAGGTCAGCTTCACCTTGCCGTATAGATGTTACTGACTTCGTCAGTTCTATCTGCAACCTCAAAACAGTGTTTTGAGCTGACTTCGTCAGTTCTATCCACAACCTCAAAACAGTGTTTTGAGCAACCTGTGACTAGCTTTCTAAGCGATGCCTTGGTTCTCATTGCCTATAATCAAAAAGAGAAATTTTCTCCTGAAAAGCATATAGAGTAGCTGGCGTTAAAAGCTCCTGTCTTGCTTTTTTGACCTATAGTCACATCTATCAAGTATTGTTCTTGCCTAAGCTATCAATAAAAAGGTGGCATTTTTTAGGCTTGGTGTTAGTGAATTTTGCCTTATCCTATCTAAGTCATTTCGAGCTTTTTATGGTACAATGGAAACATGTTATTCAAATTATCTAAGGAAAAAATAGAGCTAGGCTTATCTCGTTTATCGCCAGCCCGTCGTATTTTTTTGAGTTTTGCCTTGGTCATTTTACTAGGCTCTCTTCTTTTGAGCTTGCCCTTTGTCCAAGTTGAAAGCTCACGAGCGACTTATTTTGATCATCTTTTCACTGCTGTCTCTGCAGTCTGTGTGACAGGTCTCTCAACCCTTCCAGTAGCTCACACCTATAATATATGGGGCCAAATAATCTGTTTGCTCTTGATTCAGATCGGTGGTCTAGGGCTCATGACCTTTATTGGGGTTTTCTATATCCAGAGCAAGCAAAAGCTTAGTCTTCGTAGCCGTGCAACTATTCAGGATAGTTTTAGTTATGGAGAAACTCGATCTTTGAGAAAGTTTGTCTATTCTATTTTTCTCACGACCTTTTTGGTTGAGAGCTTGGGAGCTATTTTGCTTAGTTTTCGCCTTATTCCTCAACTTGGCTGGGGACGTGGTCTTTTTAGTTCCATTTTTCTAGCGATCTCAGCCTTCTGTAATGCCGGTTTTGATAATTTAGGGAGCACCAGTTTATTTGCTTTTCAGACCGATTTACTGGTCAATCTGGTGATTGCAGGCTTGATTATTACAGGCGGCCTTGGTTTTATGGTCTGGTTTGATTTGGCTGGTCATGTAGGAAGAAAGAAAAAAGGACGTCTGCACTTTCATACGAAGCTTGTACTATTGTTGACTATAGGTTTGTTGTTATTTGGAACGGCAACTACTCTCTTTCTTGAGTGGAACAATGCTGGAACGATTGGCAATCTCCCTGTTGCCGATAAGGTTTTAGTTAGCTTTTTTCAAACAGTGACGATGCGAACAGCTGGCTTTTCTACTATAGATTATACTCAGGCTCATCCTGTGACTCTTTTGATTTATATCTTACAGATGTTTCTAGGTGGGGCACCTGGAGGAACAGCTGGGGGACTCAAGATTACGACATTTTTTGTCCTCTTGGTCTTTGCACGAAGTGAGCTTCTAGGCTTGCCTCATGCCAATGTTGCGAGACGAACGATTGCGCCGCGAACGGTTCAAAAATCCTTTAGTGTCTTTATTATCTTTTTGATGAGCTTCTTGATAGGATTGATTCTGCTAGGGATAACAGCCAAAGGCAATCCTCCCTTTATCCACCTCATATTTGAAACCATTTCAGCTCTTAGTACAGTTGGTGTAACGGCAAATCTGACTCCTGACCTTGGGAAATTGGCTCTCAGTGTTATCATGCCACTTATGTTTATGGGACGAATTGGTCCCTTGACCTTGTTTGTTAGCTTGGCAGATTACCATCCAGAAAAGAAAGATATGATTCACTATATGAAAGCAGATATTAGTATTGGTTAAGAAAGGAAAGAGCATGTCAGATCGTACGATTGGAATTTTGGGCTTGGGAATTTTTGGGAGCAGTGTCCTAGCTGCCCTAGCCAAGCAGGATATGAATATTATCGCTATTGATGACCACGCAGAGCGCATCAATCAGTTTGAGCCAGTTTTGGCGCGTGGAGTGATTGGTGACATCACAGATGAAGAATTATTGAGATCAGCAGGGATTGATACCTGCGATACCGTTGTAGTCGCGACAGGTGAAAATCTGGAGTCGAGTGTGCTTGCGGTTATGCACTGTAAGAGTTTGGGGGTACCGACTGTTATTGCTAAGGTCAAAAGTCAGACCGCTAAGAAAGTGCTAGAAAAGATTGGAGCTGACTCGGTTATCTCGCCAGAGTATGAAATGGGACAGTCTCTAGCACAGACCATTCTTTTCCATAATAGTGTTGATGTCTTTCAGTTGGATAAAAATGTGTCTATCGTGGAGATGAAAATTCCTCAGTCTTGGGCAGGTCAAAGTCTGAGTAAATTAGACCTCCGTGGCAAATACAATCTGAATATTTTGGGTTTCCGAGAGCAGGAAAATTCCCCATTGGATGTTGAATTTGGACCAGATGACCTCTTGAAAGCAGATACCTATATTTTGGCAGTCATCAACAACCAGTATTTGGATACCCTAGTAGCATTGAATTCGTAAAGAGGGATGACCCCTCTTTTTTGATGCCCAAGATGGCAAATAGAGACAGAAGCCCCTTGTCTTCTAGTAAAAGTTCTTCAAAGGCTGGACTTTATGGTAAAATAGAAGGAAGTGACAAGAGAGAGTAATACTCAATGAAAATCAAAGATCAAACTAGGAAACTAGCTGCGGGCTGCTCAAAACACTGTTTTGAGGTTGTGGATAGAACTGACGAAGTCAGCTCAAAACACTGTTTTGAGGTTGCAGATAGAACTGACGAAGTCAGTAACATCTATACGGCAAGGCGACGTTGACGCGGTTTGAAGAGATTTTCGAAGAGTATAAGAAAAAATCAGTCCCCTAAAGGAGCAGATTATGAAGTTATTGTCTATCGCAATTTCTAGCTATAATGCAGCAGCCTATCTTCATTACTGTGTGGAGTCGCTAGTGATTGGTGGTGAGCAAGTTGGGATTTTGATTATCAATGACGGGTCTCAGGATCAGACTCAGGAAATCGCTGAGTGTTTAGCTAGCAAGTATCCTAATATCGTTAGAGCCATCTATCAGGAAAATAAAGGCCATGGCGGTGCGGCCAATCGTGGCTTGGCAGAGGCTTCTGGGCGCTATTTTAAAGTAGTTGACAGTGATGATTGGGTGGATCCTCGTGCCTACTTGAAAATTCTTGAAACCTTGCAGGAATTTGAGAGCAAGGGTCAAGAGGTGGATGTCTTTGTGACCAATTTTGTCTATGAAAAGGAAGGTCAGTCTTGTAAGAAGAGTATGAGTTACGATTCAGTCTTGCCTGTTCGGCAGATTTTTGGCTGGGACCAGGTCGGAAATTTCTCCAAAGGCCAGTATATCATGATGCACTCGCTGATTTATCGGACAGATTTGTTGCGTGCTAGCCAGTTCTAATTGCCTGAACATACTTTTTATGTCGATAATCTCTTTGTCTTTACGCCCCTTCAGCAGGTCAAGACCATGTACTATCTGCCTGTCGATTTCTATCGTTATTTGATTGGGCGTGAGGACCAGTCTGTCAATGAGCAAGTGATGATTAAGTGCATTGACCAGCAACTCAAGGTCAATCGACTCTTGGTAGACCAACTTGATTTGTCCCAAGTGAGTCATCCCAAAATGCGAGAATATCTGCTGAATCATATTGAAATCACGACGGTGATTTCCAGTACCCTGCTCAACCGATCTGGAACAGCGGAGCATCTGGCAAAAAAACGCCAATTGTGGACCTATATTCAGCAGAAAAATCCAGAAGTCTTTCAGGCTATTCGTAAGACCATGTTGAGCCGTTTGACCAAACATTCTGTCTTGCCAGATCGCAAACTGTCCAATGTCGTCTATCAAATCACCAAATCTGTTTATGGATTTAATTAATATAAGTGTTTTATAAGAGGGATTTAAGAAAAATTTTAACTTTTTCTTAGTCCTTTTTAATTTCAGGAGATTATACTAGAGTCATCAAATAAAGAAAGACTCTAAGGAGAATCCTATGAAATTCAATCCAAATCAAAGATATACTCGTTGGTCTATTCGCCGTCTCAGTGTCGGTGTTGCCTCAGTTGTTGTGGCTAGTGGCTTCTTTGTCCTAGTTGGTCAGCCAAGTTCTGTACGTGCCGATGTGGTCAATCCGACCCCAGGTCAAGTCTTACCTGAAGAGACATCGGGAACGAAAGAGGGTGACTTATCAGAAAAACCAGGAGACACCGTTCTCACTCAAGCGAAACCTGAGGGCGTTACTGGAAATGCGAATTCACTTCCGACACCTACAGAAAGAACTGAAGTGAGCGAGGAAACAAACTCTTCTAGTCTGGATACACTTTTTGAAAAAGATGAAGAAGCTCAAAAAAATCCAGAGCTAACAGATGTCTTAAAAGAAACTGTAGATACAGCTGATGTGGATGGGACACAAGCAAGTCCAGCAGAAACTACTCCTGAACAAGTAAAAGGTGGAGTGAAAGAAAATACAAAAGACAGCATCGATGTTCCTGCTGCTTATCTTGAAAAAGCTGAAGGGAAAGGTCCTTTCACTGCCGGTGTAAACCAAGTAATTCCTTATGAACTATTCGCTGGTGATGGTATGTTAACTCGTCTATTACTAAAAGCTTCGGATAATGCTCCTTGGTCTGACAATGGTACTGCTAAAAATCCTGCTTTACCTCCTCTTGAAGGATTAACAAAAGGGAAATACTTCTATGAAGTAGACTTAAATGGCAATACTGTTGGTAAACAAGGTCAAGCTTTAATTGATCAACTTCGCGCTAATGGTACTCAAACTTATAAAGCTACTGTTAAAGTTTACGGAAATAAAGACGGTAAAGCTGACTTGACTAATCTAGTTGCTACTAAAAATGTAGACATCAACATCAATGGATTAGTTGCTAAAGAAACTGTCGAAAAAGCTGTTAAAGATAACGTTAAAGACAGTATCGATGTTCCAGCAGCCTACCTAGAAAAAGCCAAGGGTGAAGGTCCATTCACAGCAGGTGTCAACCATGTGATTCCATACGAACTCTTCGCAGGTGATGGTATGTTGACTCGTCTCTTGCTCAAGGCATCTGACAAGGCACCATGGTCAGATAACGGCGACGCTAAAAACCCAGCCCTATCTCCACTAGGTGAAAACGTGAAGACCAAAGGTCAATACTTCTATCAAGTAGCCTTGGACGGAAATGTAGCTGGCAAAGAAAAACAAGCGCTCATTGACCAGTTCCGAGCAAATGGTACTCAAACTTACAGCGCTACAGTCAATGTCTATGGTAACAAAGACGGTAAACCAGACTTGGACAACATCGTAGCAACTAAAAAAGTCACTATTAACATAAACGGTTTAATTTCTAAAGAAACAGTTCAAAAAGCCGTTGCAGACAACGTTAAAGACAGTATCGATGTTCCAGCAGCCTACTTAGAAAAAGCCAAGGGTGAAGGTCCATTCACAGCAGGTGTCAACCATGTGATTCC